>Ga0138256_10000043_pt1 | contig 156923 bp, 151 predicted proteins | sample KNB2016incub_MG_FD_105486 | JGI IMG/M metagenome (GOLD analysis project Ga0138256, IMG submission 105486) | Active sludge microbial communities from wastewater in Klosterneuburg, Austria - KNB2014incub_MG | ecosystem: Engineered > WWTP > Activated sludge > Unclassified | place: Austria...
CAATCGCATTACGTCATCCGGATATTCGTTCGATGCGAGTGGCAACACCACTGCCGACCCTGACGGGCGCTCCTTCGTTTACGATGGCGAGAATAAGCAGGTGTCCGTAGAAACTGGCAGTACTCTGATCGGCACTTACGCGTTCGACGGAGACGGCAAGCGGATCAAGAAGATCGACGCAACGGGCGGGACATTGTTCCTGTACGACGCGGCGGGCAGACTCGTTGAGGAGATATTCACAGCCGTGCCGAACTGCGAGCAAGGCCAGAGGGATTGTAAGGTCGAAGGCCCCGTTACGACAAGCTACGTCTATGCCGGCGGAAGACTGCTCTCAACGGAAAAGCCCGACGGAACAAACTACCTGACGGCAGATCATCTCGGCTCGCCGCGCATCAACACCGACAACAACGGCTCAGTCATCGCCCGCCACGACTATATGCCGTTCGGCGAAGAGATCGACGGCACCGGCGGCCGCACCACAGGCCTCGGCTACGCCACCGACTCAGTTAGGAAGCAGTTCACCGGCTACGAACGCGACACCGAAACCGATCTCGATTACGCTCAGGCTAGAATGTTCGGAAGTGGTTTTGGTAGATTCACTTCACCCGACCCGTTGATGGCCTCCGCTCGGAAAGCTAGGCCGCAAACCTTTAACCGATACGTCTATGTTGCGAACAATCCGCTGAATTACGTTGACCCGAGCGGGATGATGGGTTGCCCGCCCGAGAACCCGAACTGCGGACCGACGACGGATGGCTTCGTGGTAACAAATCCGTGTAACATGGCTGCGACGGGGTGTTATCCTATCGATCTTGGAACGGTTGAATTCAGCGATACGCCTCCGCTGATTGAAACTACAACCGCTACCGTTTCATCTGAGATCACCGCACGTCCGCTTGAGCAGGCTCCTACGGCGGGCTTTGTCGGACCGCCTCCGGTAATCGCACCCGGAGTTCCGGCACCCGTAACGACTGCTCCGCCTGGTGCGGCTCCCGTCATAGGTCGCGTGGTCGGGTTGCTTGGCAGGTCCATGATTGCGTCGATGCTTGCGCCTGCGGCTGTGATTTTAGCACTAGCGTCCACAGTGCAGGCGCCTTCTCCCGCTCCCGCGACTCCGACAACAACGACTACAACAACTGACGAAGATTCATTACGGCCAAATTCTATTATCGTTCGAGGCGGCACGTCTGCTATACCGCCACTTGGAACTCCCTTCTCTGCGGCGTTCGGAGCGTCCGTTCAAGATGCCGCCGCCTATGTTCCTCATGGGCAAATACGGTTCACAACGATGAAGGCAATAGTTGATAGCGGTGGGTCGGTAGTTCTCGTACCTGAAATGACTCGCGGAGGAAATCTAAATCTACGTCATGTGAATGTAACGGAAGGAATTAGGTCGACCTTTTCACCGCTATTTCCTAATCCGGTCCCGCGAGCGAACCGAATTCAATAGGAGCACAAATATGAGTTCAATTCCGATTAAGCATTACCGGGACTTTTGGGATGTTCCAAGGATATTCCTTGTTTTGGAAGATAAGACACTGTTCCTTTTTGACTGCAGGTTCGACGAGAGCAAGGAAGATTACGAAACTACGTATCATGTCTTCTTAATGCCTGACTTGAAAGAGGACGATATCTCAGGTACTTGGGTTCGACTCTCGGAAAGAGCTATTGAATATCTGGGCGAGACCCCTGTAAAGGAAGTTAAGTTTGATAAAACTCGGAGGAGATCTATTGATAACAAAGTCCTTTCTCAGTTAAGAACGTGATTATTTACGGTACGTTGCCATTAAGGCCCAGATTATGAAAACTAAGACACTATTTCTGACTTCCGAAGAGTACAACCTTCTACGCCGGGTTAGAAAAGTTACGTTGTACGAGTGGAGATTAATTCAACAACAGCGTTGTTTGGCTGTCGCTGTCGATTGGCCTCTTGAATACCCGGACGATCCTAAAACGGCGACCTCTGTTCTGTACTTAAACAATAGGTTTGTTGAACAGCAGGAAAACTTTAACGAACTCCGTTCCTTCCCGCTTTACGTCCATGTATCGATGCCAAAAGTCGCCAATAACAAGAATGTTGATTCGTTTGACGATCTCTTGCACGTGGCATGGGCCGAAATATATGACAAGTTCTCGTTAGACCGGGGTTCAGTTAGAATTTTAGGTGTTAACCCCCTGAGGCCGCGGCTATGACACGGAAAACCTTGTATCTGACATCTTCTGAATCTCAGAGTTTCGCCGTTGTAAGACGAATAGATAAGTTTGACTGGCGGAGAGTTGGCGATAGAGAATATCTCCTCGTTGAAACTGATATTCCCGTGAACCTTTCCACGTATGAATTGTCAGATGTATCGGAAAGAGAATTCTATTTGTCGAATCGATTTGTCGAAGAGCGAGAAGCGTTTCGTTCTCTAGAATCCTTTCCGATTTATGTTAACGTGTGGGTTCCAAGGCCAGAGATCAATGGAGACGAGTGGACGCAAGATGACCTCTTTAATCTGGCTTGGGCGACGCTTTACGACAACCTAATAGACGCGGAAGAAAAAAGATGGTGACGTTGAGCTGATGGCGGTTTACGTTTTTTGTACCGGCCTTGTAGCAACGCAGATCGGGCTTGGGACATCGAGCACTGATACGAGCCTGCTGAAACTCGAATACAAATACAACACTACGGGCAACAATGACAACAACGGCTCGATGCTGGAGCAGAAGATCACTGTGCCGACGGTCGGTGGAAGTTCGGGCTTTACTGCAACGCAGACCTATGCGTACGACGCGCTGAACAGGTTAACGACCGCGACAGAGAGCATTTCTTCGACGCAGACATGGAAGCAGGAGTTCTCTTATGATCGTTACGGGAACAAGAATTTTGTGACGGGAACGGGGCATACGACGACGTTGGGGGCTTGCCCTGCGGCGCGGTGCAATCCGTCGTTCAATGCGGCGACCAATAGATTCGCAAGCGGTCAGGGTTACACGTACGATGCGAACGGGTCTTTGACGGTCGATGCGACGGGGCAGCGGTACGTGCTCGATGCGGAGAACAGGCAGACGGTGTTGAAAGATGGTTTGAGTAATAAGCTTGCGGAGTACGCGTATGACGGCGAGGGGAAGCGTGTGAGGAAGCTCATTTCCTCTTCAAATATCGTAACGCATTTCGTCTATGATGCGGGCGGGACTCTTATTGAGGAGTGGACGACGACTCCGCCGATGGAAAGGAACGGCTTGCCGTCCGTTTCGACGACGAGTTATGTCTATGCGGGCTCGCGTTTGATCTCGACGGAGACGGGTTCGGGGACGACTTATGTAACCTTAGATCATCTGGGAAGTACGAGAGTGACGACAGACGGCGGCGGTAATGTCACTTCTCGCAAAGACTTTATGGCGTTTGGTGAAGAGGCGATCACGGTGCAGCGAAACGTCGGAGTCGGCTACGGCACCCCGCCCGTACGGCAGGACTACACCGGCTACGAAAAAGAAGCCGAGAGCGGCCTCGAATTCGCACAAGCTCGTTATCAGAATCCGGTGCACGGCAGGTTCACTTCTGTTGACCCGCTGACCGCCTCTGCGACAATCAAGAACCCGCAAACCTTTAATAGGTATTCATACGCGTTGAACTCCCCATACAAATTCACCGACCCCCTCGGCCTCCTTTCCGAATACACCACCGGCGCCTGCGGCGGACGTTGTGCTAATTCAGACGGTGGCGGCGGCGGCTATACGGGCTACTATTACAGCGGCCAGTTGCAAGGCTGGCAGGAATCTCTTGTCGATGAATTTGTTAGACAGTTTGGCCTAAAGAAGCTATTTGCAACATTTCCTGGGCTACGCTTCGAAAACCCAAAATCACTGAAAGTTAGAGTTCAGGATCCAAAGCAATTGGTCAGTGCCGAAACTCGGACGACGATGGAGAATGAGATTTCATCAATATACAAAGAGATAAATGTTATCGTCGAATTTGTTGCCGGTGAGGCTGACTACTATTTAACCATCGCCCTTAACAACGAGGGGTACACTAAAGCTAGGGATGCTTTCGGAGCCACGTTGCCCTCTCCGAGTGGTATTCCCACGGAAACTGGTTATGTCTTTGTCGAAGATATTATGAAACTGGCAAGGACATCGGGTATCGGTAGCACAGCGGCAGCTGACGAGTTCAATAGAAATATTGATAAGAACCTAGGTGTCGCGCTTGGCCGAGCGGGCTCTCATGAAATCGCGCATTATCTCCTGAGGAACCCTGGCCATGAATCGAGAGGAATCTTAACCTCGACTTTCTATGGATCTGATTGGTTCGGAGGAGGCGAATTTCGGGCAAAATGGTATTTTTCAGGCAAACAAAAAAAGGCAATTCGGGCGACGCTTCCGGACAGGTCTTTACCAAAATAGAAATGCACATAAGAACGCAGAAACAAGGTATGGTCAACCAATGTCGAGTCGTTATTCCGCTTGTGGTCACGGTGCTAGTTGCATTTTCGCTTACGGGATTTGCACAAGCCAGTAAACAAGAGCGAAAGATTGAAAAGCACGACCCCTTCTATGCCGAGGTGATCAAATCGCTAGATCCGCTCAACCCGATGCGGCTGCGCCTAGAGATGGGAGATAGGGGGCACGGGCCTCATTATTTTTGGATGGATGAAATGAAGGCTCGAGGAATAAAACAGGTTCATTTCGAGGTAGGTTTCAAATGGTACGGAGATATCATTCGGGTGAAGGTCGAGCGCGTACTCTATCTTCGCCAATACTTCGAGATGCTTAAGCCGATCGCCGATGCTGAGACATTGGATTCGATAACAGGCTCCGATTTAGAACTGCAGCTTAAGGCGGAAGCTGAGTCAAGGGCTTATGACGAAGCTATGATGTGGAAGAGCAGGTCGGATCAACCTAAAAAGGCTTGCGGTACTATCTTCAAAGACCTCTTCGACGATGAGCGGCTGCCGATGATCTCCACAGAATTGGCTGACATTCGTCGCTCATGCGCCGAGCCAAAATAAGCCATGCCGAATGCTTTGCTTGATGTGAACTGCGTCTATGACGCGGGTGGGGCGTCGATCGAAGAATGGACGACGACTCCGCCGATGGAAAGGAACGGCCTGCCGACCGTCGCAACGACGAGCTACGGTTATGCGGGCACGCGTTTGATCTCGACGGAGACGGGTTCGGGGACGACTTATGTAACGCTCGATCATTTGGGGAGTACGCGTGTTACGACAGACGGCGGCGGCAATGTTACGTCGCGGAAGGACTTTATGGCGTTTGGTGAGGAGGCGATCACGGCGGAGCGAAACGTCGGAGTCGGCTACGGTGTCCCGCCTGTCAGACAGGATTATACCGGCTACGAAAAAGAAGCAGAATCAGGCCTCGAATTCGCTCAAGCGCGTTATCAGAGTCCCGTCCACGGCAGATTTACAAGCGTCGAAACGTTTGAGAAGTCGGAGGCGTAGGCGTAGGCGTAGGCTCCGGGGGATTTGTGAAGGTCCGAAGGCGAAGCCGCACGGCGAGAAGCGAAGCTTGAGGACTGGTTTGGTAACACGATTCCCATAGCTGACGCTATGGGCCAGATGCTGTGATTCGCTATGGGACGCGGGGAACGGAGCTTCTTTACGTGAGCAGGCGGGCGTAGAGGTCGGGGTCAACGTTGCCGCCGCTTACGATTACGCCGATGCGTTTGTCGCGAAAGCGATCAGTGTTTTGCAGGACGGCGCCGAGCGAGAGTGCGCCGGTCGGCTCGCATTTGAGGTTTGCGTGCGAAAAATAGAGTTTTAGGCCCTCGACGATGTTTTCTTCCGAGACCTCTAGGATCTCTTTGACGCCGCGTTGGATGACGGGAAAAGTGAGGTCGCCGACCGAGAGCGTCCGCGTGCCGTCGGCGACGGTCTGCGGTTCGACGTCATTCGGGACGATCTTGCCGGCCTTTAGCGAACGCGCGGCGTCGTTCGCCATCGCGGGTTCCGCACCGATGATCTCGATCGGCGTTCTCGCACGTTCAAATGCTTCGATAGTACCTGATATCAACCCGCCACCGCCGATGGGAACGACGACCGCGTCGAGCCCGAGTCCGATCATTTCATCACCGAGCGACGAATTTCCTTCGATCACGAGACGGTCATCGAACGCGCTTGCCATATACGCATCGGGCCGCTCCCGGCGCAGTTGTTCGAGACGCTCGACGCGGCTCACTTCGTTGACGTTTATCAGGTCGGCTACGGCCCCGTATGAACGCACGGAATCGACCTTTACCTTCGACGAATTATGCGGCATTACGACCGTGCATTTACGTCCCAAAAGCTTGCAGGCATAGGCGAGTGCCTGGCCGAAATTCCCTGATGAAACGCCGACGAATTCGCTCTCCGGCCGATTCAGAACGACGTTGTAGGCGGCACGGAACTTGAAGCTTCCCGTGTGCTGAAAAGTTTCGCTGATGACGACGAGGTCGAGGCCAATGAGCGAACGGAGTTTTTCGGGTTCAAGAATTGTCGTCGGGCGGATCGCGTCTTTGAGTGATAACATATTGCGTGCAAAGGCAGTTTATAACCGCTTGCGCCCGGACGGCAAGAGAGAGACTCGAAATATGGATAAGAACGAGATCGACGCTATGTTGGAACCGCTTTTTCGGCAGGCACAAATTCAGTTTGGCAGCGCCATCAAAACTCATTGGTTCTACGACGGCGACGGGTGTCCGGGCTGCGGAAAAGCAATCTCGGCGATGAAGTTCAAGCAGAAGCGCTCTCTTTCGCTGAACGCTTTTATCTTTCGCGAACACGGTGTGTTGATCGCGTATCTTCTGTGCGGTAAGTGCGGAAATCAAGTCATTAATGCGACCGAGGACCTGCCTTTGCACGCCGAGATCGAAAAGACCTTAAAGAGCGCTTTCGTTAAGCGACTCGGACACTAAAGGCGGAGTCGGGATTCGATAAGTTCACGTTGCCTTGAGGTATCTTCCGAACAATGAGCAAAGGGATCGGAGACGGATTTCCAAGAGCTTTCGTCGAGAACGCCCTCGCGCTCTGCGGCGCGAATGGCGCAGATTGGCTCGAAAAGCTACCGACGACAGTCTCTGCCCTCGAACAAAAATGGAACATCACGGCAGGAAAACACGTCCGCGATCTTTCCTTTAATTTTGTCGCGACAGCGAAACTTGTGAGCGGGCGACCGGCGATCCTGAAGCTCGGGCTTCCGCTCGAGGATGCAGAGATCTTTGGAGAGGCCGAATATCTGCGACTCGCAAATGGCCGAGGCGTCGTCAAACTGCTTGAATTCGATGGCGAATATCAGGCAATGCTTTTGGAATGCGTGCGTCCGGGCGTAAATCTGAAGTCAGTTTGTCGAAACGATCAAAGCGAGGCGGTCGCCGTCGCGATCGACGTTCTCAAACGCGTTCTGCGGCCGGTGCCGCGTTCTGCAGGTGGGTTCATACGGCTTGATGATTGGTTCGACGGATTAAGGCGGGCGTTGGGGACGGATTTTCCGCGGAGCTATGCCGAACGCGCCCTCGTGATGTACTCCGAGCTCTCGGCCGATACGAAGAATATTTTCCTGCTCCACGGAGACCTTCACCACAGCAATATTCTTTCGGCGGATCGCGAGCCGTTCCTTGCGATCGATCCGAAAGGGATCATCGGCCACGTCGGCTACGACATCGGGGTTTTTTTGAACAACCACTACAACTGGCTCGAATGGAATACGCGACTTGCAGGCAAACTCGACAGAGCGATCGCGGAATTTGCTTCCGCGTTTGAGGTTGAAGCAAAGACGATCAGGCAATGGGCATTCTGTCAGATGGTCGTCTCTTGTTGGTGGATGTTTGACGAGATGCCGGGTACGTTTGGCGAAGGCCTTGGGCTAAGCGATATTTGGCAAGTTTGATCGTCAGCTGAGTGAAACGCTCGCTCGCTAATTCGTTTCGGTCGGGTCTTTGTGATAATTCTTAGATATGGATAAAGCGAATTTCGGAATGATCGGCCTCGGTACAATGGGGCGAAATTTTCTGTTGAATGTTGCGGAACACGGCATTGCGGGCGTTGGTTACGACCTCGACGCTGGGAAACGCGAACTGCTGCTGACGGAAGGAGCGGGGATGCCGGTCGATGTCGGCAAGGATATTCCGGAGTTCCTCTCAAAGCTCCAAAGCCCGCGAAACATTATGCTTCTGGTGCCGGCCGGGAAGATAGTTGACGCCGTCATCGCAGACCTTACGCCGCATTTGAGCGCGGACGACCTCATCATCGATGGCGGAAATTCCCATTTCACTGACACTGACCGCCGCATCGCCGAGCTATCTGCGAAACAGATCGGCTTTATGGGGATCGGCATCAGCGGCGGCGAAGAAGGTGCACGCCACGGCGCAAGCATTATGCCCGGCGGAACGAGGGCGCATTACGACCGCATCGAAGATATTTTGAAAGCGGTTTCCGCGAAGGTCGATGGCGAACCGTGCGTTGCGTATATGGGAACCGGTTCAGCCGGACACTTCGTCAAGATGGTCCACAACGGTATCGAATACGGACTGATGGAGATCATCAGCGAGACGTATGATTACTTTCGACGGGCGAAAGGGCTTTCGGCCAGCGAGATCGCCGAGGTCTTTGCGAAATGGAATACGACCGAGCTTAACTCGTTCCTGATCGAGATCACGGCGATCGTACTCAGCAAGGTCGATCCGGGGACAGGCAAATTCTTGGTTGATGAAGTGCTGGACGAAGCGGGACAGAAAGGTACCGGCAAGTGGACCTCGCAGGCGGCATTGGACCTCGGCATCCCGATACCGACGATAGATTCGGCAGTTTCGATGCGGCAAATTTCGGCACTGAGGAGCGTTCGTGACGCGGTCGGCGGCGTTTTCGGCAAGGACCTCACCGATACGAGTTCACCGATCGAGGAGACCGAGATGCATCACGCACTAACTGCGGCGTTCATCATCACGTATGCCCAAGGTATGTCGCTGCTGCAAGCCGCCTCGAACGAGATGTCGTATGGATTTGACCTCGCCGCGATCTCGAAGATCTGGCGCGGCGGGTGCATCATCCGCTCGGCAATGCTTGAGGAAATGCGTCGGGCGTTCACGGAAACGCCGTCGCTTGCAAACTTAATGGTCGATGCTCGATTCTCCGAGATGCTAAAGCGTTCGGGCGGCGGTTTGCGGAAGATGGTTTCCGCCTGTTTGCGGCACGGAATACCTGCACTTGGCCTAAGCTCGGCTTCTAACTATTACGATGCTTTTCGAGCCGAAAAGCTCCCTGCGAACTTGATACAGGCACAGCGCGATTACTTCGGCGCGCATACCTATAAGCGGATCGATAAGGAAGGGATCTTTCATTCGCCGGATTGGGATGTGAACGCTAAGGACGCGGGCGGCTCCGGCAGATAAAATGCGTTGCGCTGTTTAGACGATCTCCCAGGCTGATTCAGTTTCGAGTAGCTTCGTCATCAATTGAGCATGGACAGAATGACCGCTTTTCTCGGCGGTGATGCGGCCTTGTATAGGCATTCCGACGAGGGCCGCGTCGCCGATGATGTCGAGAATTTTATGCCGGACGAATTCGTCCGCGAACCTCAGCGGAGTTTCATTTAGCATTCCGTCCTTTGTCAGGACGATCGCATTATCGAGCGAACCGCCGAGGGCGAGATTCGCCTTGCGGAGCATATCGATCTCTTCCGCGAAACCGAAGGTCCGCGCAGATGCGATCTCACGCCCGAAGGAGCCGTTCTTCATAACGAAGCGATATTTTTGCCGCTTTATAAAAGGATGCGGAAAGTCGATGACGCAGTCGATCTCGAATTGATCTGCCGGCTCGATCGACATCTTGCGGCCGTTCTGATCGACCTCAACCTTCTCTTTTACAACGAGCGTGCGTCGAGGCGAATCCTGTTCGATGGTGCCAGCCTTTTCGAGAAGATCGACAAAATTTTCGCTTGAACCGTCGAGGATCGGCACCTCGATGCTGTCGAGTTCAATGAAGCAATTGTCGATCCAACTGCCTCTGAGTGCCGATAGAAGATGCTCGCAGGTGGAGAGCACGACGCCGCGCCGCATCAGCGTTGTTGCATACGAGCAATGCGAGATGAACTCGACCGAAGCGGGTATTTCGAAATTGTCGAGATCCGTGCGCACAAAGACGTAGCCCGTATTCTCCGGCGCCGGTTTTAGCGATAGATTGACTTCGACGCCGGTGTGAAGTCCGATGCCGCCGGCCGATATTGAGTTTGCGAGAGTTGTCTGGTTCGCCATCTTCACGGGTATCTCAAGCAAAAGCTATGCCGAGCGAGATTATTGAGGATTTCAACGTATTTTGCCCGGATCACATCGAAAATGTGTTGCGTCGCTGCCACAATCGGTGGCGGAATTTACTAATCTCGGCGAACCCATTACAATTTAGAGAAAGTTATGGCGATTGCAACCGCGGGCCAGAAGGCCGCGAAAACTACTAAATTACGTATCGAGAACGCTGCGACCTTTACGCTTCCAAAGGACTACGAGGCGGCGATCCACAAGGCGCTTGATTTCCTGCCCGTCGAACAGACTCGCGGCATCGAGCGGATCAAACTCGTCGATTTTATCAACGACCCGAGACTAAAGAATATGGATGTGCCGGTAAAGGGCGACCTTCCGGGGCTTTATCATCCGCGTGTGCAGAATTCTGCGCCGTGGTTCGAGATCTCGATGGGAGCGCTTCTGCAGCCGACCGAAGGGCGAGCAAAGCGTTTTATGGCGAAGAGCGGTTTTAAGGGGAACGTTGCGGGATTGATCTTCTCGCTCGTCGGTCAGCACTATTATTTGACGCTTCGCCATTCCGTCAAAAAGACGGGCCTCGAACCGCAGATCCGCCAATACGCCGAGAAGAATCTGCGTGCGTGGACCGAGAAACAGTCGGAGGGTAGCTGGCGCGCGAAGATATTTAAGCCTTTCCGTCCGATGCTCGAACGCTGGGCGAAATGGCTGAATAAAAAGGCCGCGCAATCGAAGAAGTGAGGCTGACTTCTGACTTATGAACTATTGGCTTGTAAAACAGGAACCGACGGCGTATTCGTGGGACGATTTCGTAAAGGACGGTGCGACGGATTGGACGGGAGTTCGCAACTATACGGCCCGTAATCATCTGAACGAGATGAAGAAGGGCGATAAGGTCTTTTTCTATCATTCGGTCGTCGGAAAGGAGGTCGTCGGCATCGCGCAGGTCTCAAAAACCGCGTTTCCCGACCCGACTGATGAAAAGTGGATCGCGGTCGAGATCAAACCTGTGAAGGCACTAAAGAAGCCCGTAGGCCTTGACCAGATAAAGGCTAACAAAGCACTCGCGAATATCTATCTAATTAGGCAGCCGCGTTTCTCTGTGATGCCGCTTACAAAGGATGAATTCGACGAGATCCTTAGTATGTCCGTTTGATCCAAAATGCTTGAAGAAGCCGTCAGTTATTACAACGAACTCCTGAACGACGAAGCTCTTGCCGCAGATTCGCTCGCGATGCTTCGGTCTGAACTTGAGACCGCAAAGCTTATTTTTGGCGGCCGCCCGCTCTCGCCGTACCTGCGGCCGCATTTCGTGATCAGTGAGGATTGGGAACGGGTCGTTGCGGCCTGCGAAACGGTCTTCGGCGCGCTTCAAAAGGTCAAGGAAGCGGCGATCAAAGACGATGCGCTTCTTGATGAACTCGGCATTACGGCCATCGAACGCGAGCTTATCGCTATCGATCCCGGTTACGCGCACGTTTCGCCGACCGCGCGTCTCGATTCGTTCCTTGTTGGCGACACATATTCTTATGTTGAGCTGAACGGTGAAAGCCCGGCGGGAATTGCGTTCGCGGACTCGGCGTCGAAGATCTTTCAGGAACTGCCCGTGATGAAGCGTTTTGCGGAGCGTTATGAACTGACCGCAATGGAAGGTTCGTCAAAGCTGCTTGCAACGCTGATCGAATGCTATGAAGAATTTATCGGCGGTAAGTTCGCGACGAAGCCGACGATCGCGATCGTCGATCTGCGCGACCTGCCGACCATAAAGGAGTTCGAACTTTTTCGCGACTTTTTTGAAGCGAACGGCTATCCGTCGCTGATCTGCTCGCCGGACGAACTTGAGTTCGACGGCTCGCGTCTTTCGGCGAATGGGCGCGAGATCGACATTGTGTATAAGCGACTGCTCGTTAATGAATATCTTCCTATAGTCGACGAGGAGCCGACGCTGCTCAATGCGTGTAAGGCGAAGGCCGTCTGCATGGTCAACAGCTTTCGCGGTAAATTGGTACACAAGAAGGCCGTCTTCGCGGTCTTGACGAACGAGCGATATGAGCATCTCTTTGACGCAGACGAACTTCGCGTTATCAAGGCACACGTTCCGTGGACGCGCCGTTTTCGTGGCGAATTGACGCGATACAATGATGAACAGATCGATCTCGTCGAGTGGACGCGTGCTAACTCGCAAAAGCTCGTTCTAAAGCCGAATGACGATTACGGCGGGCACGGAATATACATCGGATGGAATTCTACCGAAGCCGAATGGAACTCGGCCATCGATCTCGCACTTGCCAATGGCGATTATCTCGTTCAAGAACGCGTAAAGACCGCTAAGGAACTCTTTCCGATGATAACGAGCGACGGTACGGTGCAGATGGCGGAGCAACTCGTCGATCTCGATCCGCTGCTTTTTATGGGCAAGGTCGGTTCGGCATTCACGCGGCTTGCGTCGAATGAATTGGCGAATGTAACCGCGGGCGGCGGAATGGTGCCGACGTTCATTATTTCAAAGAAGTAGAAGCGACATTTTCCTCGTTCACAAAAGTTGGGCGAACAATTTCCTATGAACGAAACTAGCCGTATTTTTACGATCGGGTGCCTTGGACTTGCCGCCGTTCTGGCTCTCACAGCGGTTGCGATCGGTCAAACGAAACGTGCTGCGTTCAGCATCGTCGAGCGGCCGGCCGCACGTTCGGCTGACGCTCGGACTTCCGTAGCTTCGGTGCGTGAAGCGGAGATCGCCGTCGATGCGGCCGCCTTTCGCGGCGGAAATCAAAACGTACTCTCGATACCGCTTTTTGACGGCAAGGTATTCGACGCACGGCAGATCGCGTCGGAAGGCAGCGAGATATTCGCGCCTGATAATTTTCTGTGGCGCGGAAAATTGAACGCCGGGAAATTTACGGGTGACGTTGTCCTGACGTTCAATAAGGGATATATCTCGGGCCTGATCTATTCGCCGGACGCGGTCTTTGAGATCGCTCCAAAGGGCGAAAAAAATATCCTGATCGAGCTTGACCAATCGCTTTTCCCGCCATGTGGCGGCGAGATCGAAGGGGAAAGAACAATGGCGCAACGCGTGTCTGTTCCGTCGGGGAGCAGCGGTGATTCGGGCGACAGGATCGATGTCCTCGTACTCTATACCGCCGCCGTTCGAGCATCTGCCGGAGGCGACACACAGGCTCAGACGATCGCACAACAGGCGATCGCCGCGACGAACACCGCGTACATCAACAGCAAGATTCGCCAGCGCGTAAGACTTGTCGGCGCCGAGCTAACCGCTCTTAACGAAACGGGCACCTTCAGCACAGAATTGAGCAACTTGAGGGCTGATGCGGCAGCGAACTCGCGACGCAATCTGCTGAATGCGGATCTTGTCGATATGCTCACAAATTCGACGGCCGCGTGCGGCATCGGCTATTTGATGGGCTCGCTGCCGGGGAATGCAAATAACGGATTCACCGTTACGGCACGCACTTGCGCGGTCGGCAATCTAAGTTTTGCGCACGAACTCGGCCACAACATGGGCAGCCAGCACAATCCGGAGAACGGCTCCGGGCCGACATTCCCATACGCTTTCGGGCATTATGTGAACGGCGTTTTCCGCACGGTGATGTCGTATTCCGACCCGTGCACGTCCGGCTGTACGCGTGTTGCGCACTTTTCGAATCCGGTCATCAGCTACAATGGATATGCGACGGGCATCGACAACGCACGCGACAATGCGCGCTCGATCAACAACACCGCCGACTCGATCGCGAACTATCGGTATAGCGGATCGAGCATTGCGATGAGCAGCTACAACGGCGGCGAGTGGTTCCCACGCGGCGTTCGTCGAACGGTAACCTGGACGTCGAACAACATTACAGGCAATGTCAGGATCGATGTCTCGTGGAACGAAGGCACGACTTGGAAATCGGTTGTCGCGAGTACGCCGAATGACGGCTCGGAGTCATTTTCGATCTACGGCCCGGCAACCAGGCACGCGCGGATCCGCGTTGTAAGCCTTGACGACACGTCCGTGAGCGACTCGAGCGTTAATAACATCTCGATCAGATAAGGAATATTTTCCCCGGAACTTTCGAATGACAAATAACGGTTCAAATTCCCGACTTCGCATTCTCACCGAAGAGTTTGTCGAGCTCGAAGCAAAACTTAAGCTCGGCGGCGGCGCCGAGAAGGTTGCGAAGATCCACAAACAGGGCAAGCTGACCGCTCGCGAACGCGTCGATCTTCTGCTCGACAAGGGTTCTCATTCGCAAGAGATCGGGCTGCTCGTCGCGTTCGACGAATACGACGGCAAGGCTCCGGCCGCAGCGGTCGTAACCGTTCTTGGAAAGGTTGAGGGCAGGGAATGCGTTGTTGTGGCGAACGACGCGACGATTAAGGCCGGTGCGTGGTATCCCGAAACGATCAAGAAGATCCTGCGAGCTCAGGAGATCGCGATGCGGAACCGTGTGCCGATCATTTATCTTGTGGATTCTGCAGGCGTAAATCTGCCTTTTCAGGGCGGCGTTTTCCCCGGTCAATACGGTGCGGCACGCATATTCTATTACAACTCGATAATGCGGCGTTACCTGCGAGTTCCGCAGATCTCGGCCGTGATGGGAATGTGCGTTGCGGGCGGCGCATATCTTCCGGCGCTGAGTGATGTGATCCTAATGGTCGAAGGAACTTCGTTCATGGGGCTCGGCGGCGCGAACCTCGTCAAAGGCGCGACCGGACAGACCATCGATAACGAGTCGCTTGGCGGCGCGTTGACACATAACGCCATTTCCGGCGTTGCGCACTACCGTACTAAAAATGACGAAGAGTGCGTCGAGAAAATTCGAGCCTTAGTTCGCGATCTGCCGCGCGCCGGCGGTTCGCGTTTGGCGATCGGCGAAGCGGTCGAGCCTTCCGCGCCTTCCGAGGCGATGTACGAGATACTACCGGAAGATCACCGAGCGCCGTACGATATGCACGCTTTGCTCGAGACGTTTCTTGACGCAGGCGGCGTCGAGGAGTTTCAGGCGGATTTCGCGAAAGAGATGATCTGCGGCAACGCAAGGCTCGGAGGAATGCCAGTCGGCGTGATCGCGAACTCACGCGGTATGTCGAAAGGCAAGCCGGGTTCGCCGCCTCGCTTTGGCGGAATTATCTATACCGAGTCCGCAGAAAAGGCCGCTTACTTCATCGAGAATTGCGACCGTCACTCGACGCCGCTGCTTTTCGTGCAGGATGTCTCTGGCTTTATGGTTGGCAGCGAGGCCGAGCACAGCGGAATTATCCGCGCGGGCGCTCGCTTTGTCGAAGCGATGTCCTGTGCAACGGTTCCGAAACTCGTACTCACGATCAATCACGCGAGTGGTGCTGGCTATTACGCGATGGCCGGGCAAGGCTTTGATCCCGACTTTATCTTTTCGCTTCCGACGGGGCGAATGGGCGTGATGGAAGGCGATTCTGCCGTTCAAGCGATGTTCGGTACTCAGTTGGATAAGCTCAAAGCTGCGGGCGAGAAACCTTCCGCGGAATTCGAGGCCGAGATGGATGCGGTTCGAGCAACTTACGACCGCGAACTCGACGCAAAGCACGCCGCGGCACGTGGACTCCTCGACGCGATCGTAACGCCCGAAAGCGTTCGCAGGACGCTTACCCTCGCACTCGAGACGTGCCTCAATACTTCTTTACCGCACATCGGCCCATTTGTTCTACCTCCGATCTGACTAGAACCTTGTTCGATGCATAATGGACCTCATTTGCCGTATTTCTAAATAATTGAGCGATGCGAGAAGCAAGAGGCGACGTTGGCGGCAATAAGAGTGTTGGCATTGCCTACCTCTTTAGAGCCTTACGTTCTCGTAACTACGCGCTTTTCTTCTCCGGCCAAATGATCTCAATGGTGGGCACTTGGATGACCCGCCTCGCAATTAGTTGGCTGATATATAAGTTAACGGGATCGGCCTTGCTGCTCGGCGTCGTCGGCTTCGCGGGACAGATCCCTTCATTTTTACTTGCTCCGCTCGCGGGCGTCCTTGTCGATCGTTGGGATCGTCATAGGGTGTTGGTCTGGACCCAGGTTTTGGCGATGCTGCAATCAACTGCGCTCGCGGTTCTCGACCTGACCGGTACCATCAAGGTCTCCCATGTGGTTGGCCTCGCCATTTTCCAAGGGATCATAAATGCGTTCGATATGCCCGCGCGTCAGGCGTTTGTTGTCGAAATGGTCGAATCTCGCGATGATCTCGCCAACGCGATCGCCCTGAACTCGACGCTGGTCAACGCAAGCCGACTGCTCGGCCCATCTCTTGGTGGCGTGATAATAGCTGCGGTCGGCGAAGGCTGGTGCTTCGCGATCGATGCCGTGAGCTACTTTGCGGTGATAGGCTCGCTGCTCGCGATGAGAGGCTTAAAGCCTCGTGTGAGACCTCTTATCGAAGGCAAGAATGTTTGGCACGAACTTCGCGAAGGTATCGGGTATGCTTCAGGATCGCTGCCCATTCGCAATATCCTTATCCTTCTATCGATCGTCAGCCTCGTCGGCTTCCCATACACGGTCTTGATGCCAATATTCGCAACAGAGATTCTCAAAGGCGGACCGAACCTTCTTGGGATGTTGATGGCGGCATCCGGCGTCGGTGCGCTCGGCGGAGCCACATATCTTGCCGCGAGGAAATCGGTTCTCGGTCTCGGCCGAGTCATCCCCGCAATGTCTTTCGTGTTCGGAGCGGGGCTCGTGATCTTCTCGTATTCCAATGTTGTCTGGCTTTCACTTCTTTTGATGGTTGTTACGGGCCTTGGATTTATGGTGCAGATGGCGTCCAGCAATACGCTGCTCCAAACGATCGTCGAAGAGGACAAACGCGGGCGCGTAATGAGTTTCTATACGATGGCGTTCATGGGCACCGCGCCGTTCGGAAGCCTGATCGCGGGATGGCTTGCCGACCGCATCGGCGCGCCCGATACGCTTTTCCTCGGCGGTCTGGGCTGCATCGCTGCAGCAGTGTGGTTCTATCTGTCGCTCCCTCGTCTGCGGCAATTTGTCCGACCGATCTACATCGAAAAGGGAATTCTGAGCGAGGCGCGAACGGGCGTCTTTACCGCGTCCGAAATAAGCATTCCGCCGAATTCTTAAGGCACGTTTCGGGTGCTCCGCGAAGAATAAAAAAACTTCCATCCGCGAGCCTGAAAATTGTACAATTATCGAGGCAGCGTTTCTTCCTGCCGCGCTAGACCAAGCCTCGCGACCTTAAAACTACAATGAGAGATCACCTGATAAGAGCGATATTCGTGTGTTCGTGCCTGCTCATTTTCGCAACCGTGTCGAATGCGCAAGGTCGCGGCGTCGAAGCGAAACACGACAACGTCGCCGTCGTCATCGTAAAATCCGCAGCGAAAGGAACTTGGGTGGTTACGAAGTTTACTGCCGGCAAGGTCGTGAAACCGCTTGTTGTACACGTCGCAAAACCCGTCCTGTTCAAGTTGGTTCCCGCTGTCGGGAAGCTCGCGTTAAGGGCGACAGGCATCGGCGCCAAGACTTTGCTCCCATATGCCGCTAAACTAGCGGTACTGTGACGGAATCAGCGATCAAAACGCAACGCATCGGCAACGCCTTGGTGATCACGTTCGCACGGCCTGAGATGCGAAACCCGCTTTCCGTTTCGGTTATCGAAGATATCGAAAGGATCCTCGCGACCGCGGAAGCTGAAGCTTGGATCGAACGAATAATTTTTACGGGAACGGATAACGTCTTTGCGTCCGGCGCAGACCTGCGCGAGATCGCGGCTTTGTCGAGCGTAGATGCCGCAGCATTTTCGCGTCGCGGGCAATCCTTGATGCAGAAGATCGACAAACTTCCGCAGCATAGCGTGGCTGCCGTCAACGGATTTTGTTTCGGCGGCGCGCTCGATCTTGCGCTGGCGTGCGACACGCGAATCGCGACGCCAAGCGCCCAATTCGCACATCCCGGCGCGAACTTAGGGATCATTACCGGTTGGGGCGGAACACAACGACTCCCGCGACTCATTGGTGCAGCGAATGCTCTCGAGATGTTCTTTTCCGCAAGGCCGATTTCCGCCGAACAAGCCCTTAAGGTCGGCTTGATCGACGCGATCGCGGACGATGTCGTCCCGGCGGCACTAGAACTATCGCATTGATGTTATAGAATTGTCTCTATGAAGATCCAACTCGTAAAACTCGCACACGCACGGTCCGGCGACAAAGGCGACACCGCCAACGTCGGGCTTATTGCTCTTGATCCGAAAGATTACCCGCTCCTCGTTCGCGAAGTTACCGCCGAGCGCGTCAAGGCTTTCTTCGGCGACATGGTAAAAGGCGGCGTCGAACGCTTCGAATTGCCGAACCTGAACGCGCTGAACTTCTTGCTGCACGGTTCGCTCGGCGGCGGCGGCACGCTTTCTTTGATGACCGACGCACAAGGCAAGACATTCTCAACTGCACTCTTGCGGATGTACATTGACGTCGATGACGATCTGCCGATTAGCAATTAGGCAATTTTCAATTGACAATGAAAGACAACCCTATCGTTGCGAAATCCCTTTCGTTTGCTTTGCGGATCGTCAGGCTGTCGCGATATCTTGCCGGCGAACATAAAGAACTCACGCTCAGTCGCGAGGTTCTCACCGCGGGAACGGGCATCGGGAAATTTGTGATCCTCGCCGAGAGCGGCGAGTCTTCGGAATCTTTTGTTGCGAATATGGCCAAAGCGCTACAGCGTGCCGACGAGACGGAGTATTGGCTGGTGTTGATCCGCTATGCCGATTTGCTTAAAGAGAACGAGTTCGATTCCGTCGAAGCAGACCGAAAGGAACTTGCAAGGATGCTAACGGCGATAGTAAAAACCTCAAAGCGACAATTGTAAATTGTCAATTGTGAGATCGTTAATTGGTTGACATTATGTCCGTTATCTTAGTAAACGACCAAGATTCTATTCGCACGCTGACTCTGAATCGACCGGATAAGCGAAATGCGCTCAATGACGAGCTTGTCGCGGCGTTGAAAAGCGCGTTGCGTGGGGCAGATGATAGTGTGCGGGCTATCGTTATACGCGGGGCGGGCAAGGATTTTTGCTCTGGTGCGGACTTGAGTTCGATACAAAAGATCGCAACCGCGTCGTTCGACGAGAATGTAGAAGACGCGCGTGTTCTCGCCGAGCTTTTTGAACTAATTCGCGAAGTAAAGGTTCCGGTAATTGCAGCGGTGCACGGGAGGGCTCTTGCGGGCGGATGCGGATTAGCGACCGCATGCGATCTTGTTGTTGCGACCGAGACCGCACGATTCGGCTATCCTGAGGTGAAGATCGGTTTCGTGCCCGCGATGGTTACGGCGATATTGCGGCGAAATCTCGGCGAGAAAAAGAGCTTTGAATTGCTCACGCAAGGATTCGAATACTCTGCCGGCGAGGCTCATGCCCTTGGGCTTGTAAATCAGGTGTTCGCCGAAGAGGCTTTTGAAGCCGAAGTGCAAAAATATGCGGCGATCTATTCAAGGGTCAGTCGCGCGGCCGTCGGACTCACAAAGCGGCTTCTATACAGCATCGACGGACAGCCTTTTGCGGACGCTCTCGCATCCGGCGCACAAATAAACGCAAAGGCTCGTATGACGGACGACTGTAAGCAGGGGATCGCGAGGTTCTTAGAGAAATAGCATCGCCGCAAGTCAGTTCGCAGAGCGGCTCGCAGGGACGGGCTTTTCGTAGTTCTTGCGCGCGACGAGAAAGACAGTTCGGAGCATTACACGGCCGGTTTTCGGCGAACGCTCAACGTCGAATTCGTATGTGTATTGGCCGGAAGAAAGTCGCTTGCACACGTCATCTGCAAGGTGAAACGTGAATGCGTCGGCATATTTACCAAGAGCTTCATCGACGTGGCCGAGGAGTTCGTTCTGATCGTCCGCCAAATATACCGGGACTTGCTCGGTGATAGGTTCACATCCCGCATAAAGTTCGCCGAGCACGTGCTTACGCGATACCGACAGAGGACTTGCTGACATCTTTTGTTTGCTCCTTCTTTCAAGAAAATGCCCGCCCAACGCGAGGTCAGACGGGGCATTTTGCGTTACTAAAACTACATCAGAGGTTTACCAGCGGCCGCCTGCATTTCTGCCGCGTCCACCGCCACCACCGCCGCCGTAACCACCGCCGCTGTTATTGCGGACCTGCGGCTTCGCTTCATTGACCTTCAATTCGCGGCCATCGACTTCTTTGCCGTTGAGTTGGCTGATAGCGTTCTCGCCGTCTGCCTGGCTCGCCATTTCGACAAAGCCAAAACCGCGTGAACGGCCTGTTTCGCGATCTTCGATCACGTTTGCCGATTCAACGGTGCCGATCGCACCGAAAAGATCGCTAAGATCCTGATTTGATGTGTTGAAAGAAAGATTTCCTACGTAGAGTTTCATTGTAATTTTCCTTTTCCCGCATATCGGGAATGCTAAAGAAGCTTGTCGATCGGGCTTGGAGTTTCTCGTTTGCAAGAAAAGAAAAGCCGGATTTCGGATACTCAAAAGTCAGAGAGAGCAACACTTCTGTGTTTACTGATAAAGGCCTGCTCTCAAACTTATCCAAAAACCGTTAAAGACGAAGCGTGAGGTCCTCTGAGAATCTCACGAGAGAAGGATGACCCTTTTACGATGGCATATGTCGCGGACAAATGCAAGCATTATGTTTCATTCTGTCGGTTTTTATTGAATCTCGATTTGCAAGCAGACGCCATTAAAGGCCATTATTAATACGATGAAAGAAGATCTGATCGAAATGGCAGGCGTCGTTATCGACAAACAGCCGAACGCCTACTTTAAAGTTAAGGTCAACGACACCGAGCATGTCGTGCTCGCGACGATATCGGGCCGTATGCGTCGGAACCGCATCCGCATTCTGATGGGCGACCGCGTCGATATCGAACTCTCACCCTACGACCTCACCAAAGGCCGCATCACATACAGACACAAATAGCCTTTTCCAGCTTCGAGAAACGCCGCGAATCCGCTAGCGACCCTCGTTGCCGATCTCTGTTTGTGATAACGACTGTCCAGCTACGAGGGTCGGGTTCCCAGCAATGATGGGTCACCGTCAGCGAGAACAGACAAGAGCTGCGCGTCAAATATAGCCAACGCTGACTCGCCGGAGAATGAGTCGATGAACTTCGTGCGAGCCGTTGCTATTTCAGCATCCAAGACGCCAAGGATATTCTTGGTCTTGATCCCACGCTCCAGTTTGTAAGATTCGAACGATCTGATCTCCGCAACCAGAAGTCTTGCGAGCCGTCTAGCTCCTTCCGGATCCAGTTCCACCGATCTTTGACCGAATAGCCTGTGTAGAAATTTGGTCAAGCGTTGACGATATTGACCTCAGTTTTTACGAGCGATTTCGGTATAAGAGCTGGGAAGTATGCCATGATCTCTTCGACCTTTGGGCGGCCGCCGGCGAAGCCTGTAACGCCCGGAGGTCCCGTAAGAATGAGCGGTGCGATCTCTTTGGTAAAACGTTCGACGTGTGCCTTGTTGTGGCCGCGCACGGCGACGCGCAGCTGGACTTCGGGATAGGTCGGAACCTGCTGCGTGAGCGGCGGGTCAGTTCGTTGGTCATCAGACTGGCCGCCCGCTAACGCAGGCGGTTCTGCCAAATGGCCGTGTGTTGCGTTGACGCCGACGAATTCGGTAAGAATGACGTCGAACTCGAGACCGAGGTTATCTAGGCGTTGGCGAAGGATCTTATCGGCCGCCTGGGCTTTCTCCAAAGCTTCCGGCCAGGAGTAGACGAGCGTGCCGACGGATTTCCAACCGTCTGAATAGGCGATCGAAACTTTGTAAAAATCGGTCGCAGGGTTGCCTTTGATCCCAAAAACGCGGACTCTATTTTCACCCGCCGGTTCTACATGGATGGATGAGAAATCGGCGACGACATCGGGCGTGATATAAGATTTCGGGTCGCCCATTTCGTAGAGAAGCTGTTCGCTGACCGACTGAACATTGACACGGCCGCCCGTGCCGTCGTGCTTTGTTACGACGAACGTGCCGTCGGCTTTCGCTTCGACGATCGGAAAGCCGATATTCGCCATATCAGGAATATTCTGCCAATCATACTGGCAGTTACCGCCTGAGGATTGAGCTCCGCACTCGATGATGTGGCCCGCGATGGTACCTGCGGAAACACGATCCCAATCGTCGAATTTCCAGCCGAATTCGTGCATAAGCGGAGCGAGCGTCAAGCCCGTGTCCGTGAGCCGGCCACCGACGAGGACATTTGCGCCGAGGCCAAGAGCTTCGACTAGCGGAGCGGCTCCGAGATAGACATTTGCCGATTGAACTTTGTCTCGGATCGCAGTGAGAGGAGTTCCGTCATCCATCGAATTTATCTCGACACCGTCCGCGATCCATTTATCGAGATCGCTGAGTACATCGTCGCCGGTTATCATACCGATCTTCACTTTGCCGGAAAGGCCCGATTCGGCCGCCGCTTCGCGGATCTTTTGGGCGCACCCGGCGACGTTAACGCCGCCGGCGTTCGATAGAACCTTTATATTCTTCTCGACACAATCGGGAAGGATCTCCCGCATCAAGCTGACGAAATCGCGTGCGTAGCCGGCCTCCGGATCGCGCGCGCGTTGCTTCTGCAGGATCGACATCGTTACCTCCGCGAGGTAATCGAGCATTAAATAGTCGATCGGGCCCTTTCGCACCTGATCGATCGGTGCGGTGAGAAGATCACCCCAAAATCCCTGGCCGCCGGCGACACGAATTACTTTCTCTGTCATAAGGAACGATTATACCGAAAAAGAGCTCACAAGCGCAGAAAGGGCGTCTCGATCACCTTGTTTGCGATCAAAACGCCCTGTCTAACTCAAATTGCCGACGAGCAGTTACATTTTTTTCTTCTCCTTGCCGACGATCGCGTCTTCCCAAACCCATTGCGTTACCCATTTTCCGCCAAGGTAAACGCGTGTGGCCACCCAACGTCCGCCTTTATAAGCCATCACGGCTCCCTCTTTCGTGTAATGTGCACTCTTCTTGACGCCCTTCTTTGTGTAATGGACAGCATCCTTTGAGCCTTCCGCTGCCGTTTCGGCAGTTTCTGTCGCGGCGTCCTTTGTTACGTCAGCGGTCTTCTCTGCAACATTCTTCGTCTTTCCCGCGGTCGCTTTCGCGGCATCTGCGGCAACCTCAGCCGTCTTTTCTGCTGCGTCTTTCGTTACTTCTACAGCTTTCTTGACTGCAGGAACGACCTGGGCCGCGGCCGGCCGCGACGAAATTGTAAACACGGCACAAGCCAGTGCCGTCGCGACCAGGCTAATATTGATCTTTTTCATAAATTGCTCTCCTTGTATTCCCTTCACAATATCAAAGTCTTGCACAAGCCGATCTGCGGCGACCGTAAGACACCTTACGTACGCTAGGTCCGCTCGGAGCTTTCAATAGACAGAATTCGAAGCGCAGAAAGGGCGTCTCGATCACATTGTTCGCGATCAAAACGCCCTCTCTTCAACTCAAGTTACCGACGAGCAGTTACATTTTTTTCTTCTTCTTGCCGACGACTACATACTTGGTGCCGCGCCACACCTTTTTCGTGACCCACTTGCCTCCGCGGTACACGCGGACGGTTACATAGCGCCCGCCCTTGTAGCTTTTGACCGCGCCTTTCTTCGTGTAGTGAGCGCCTTTCTTGACGCCCTTTTTGGTTACATGCGCAACCTTTTTAGCGGCCGGAACGATCTGCGCCGAGGTCGAGCGAGGAGCCGCAATAAAGAACGTGAGCGCGGCAGCGATGGCCGCAACAACAAAATACCGAGTGATAATTTTCATAAATAATTCTCCAAGATCCTTACTAAATATCAGTTCTTCGGGAGAGAAAAACCGTAGGGCTTCATACGAAAGCCTAAACCGGACGGACGTTTTTACGAATGAACGTAACGATGTCTTCGGTTGAAGTGCCCGGAAGGAACACTTCCGCGACGCCCTGAGTCTTTAGCGGAGCGATGTCGTCTTCAGGAACGATCCCGCCGACAAGAACAAGCGTGTCGTCCATTCCATTGTTATGGAGCAGTTCGACGATCCGCGGACAAAGCGTCTTGTGCGCTCCGCTTAAGATCGAGATGCCGACCGCGTCAACATCTTCCTGCATTGCGGCGGAAGCGATCATCTCGGGCGTCTGCCTGAGCCCGGTATAGATGACCTCCATCCCGGCATCGCGCAGAGCGCGTGCGATCACTTTGGCTCCGCGGTCATGTCCGTCAAGCCCCGGCTTCGCAACAAGAACTCTTATTCTTCTTTCGTCCATCTTCTAAGGATTATACTAACGGGCTATTGCCGCGAGCAATCCTCGCGGGGCGATAAAGGGGTTCATTTCTGCCCAAGTGAACGTATATTCGCTTGCAGGCTCGGCCGCAAGTATCACGTGCGGGAAGCCGAAGTCGTATCGAAATGTAATGCCTTTTGTGTCGATGGAGAAGTTATCGAGGTTTTCTTCGCGAAACACTTTGTCGCCAAGCAGTTCTTTTTGGTCGAGATCAGCCGTATCCGGATCTTTTTTCCACTCGATGACCTGATCGGCGATCGCCTTCTTCATCCGCTTGTTTACAAGTGCGGCTAAGCTTGCGCGGTCTATAAAGACCATCTTTGGACCTGCAACGATGCCGTTCTGCGTGTCGAGCACGATGTATTTCTGATCGCCCGACGGATACGCCGCCGATCCTTCGATATAGAGACCGACGCAGAGAATATTGTGCTTGTTGTAAAGAACCCCGTAGCTTGCCTCCTCTAGCCATTGATATTCGATCTTTTCATCTCTGAGGGTGAAATCGAAGACCTTTTCGTATTTCAAGGCATTCTCGATCTTTTGCGCGATGGCCGGCGAAACGCCGGATATTACCGGCCGGGTCATCGTGAAATGCTTCTTGTATTTTGTCATCGGTTTCGGCCGTGTGTAGATCACCTTCTTCGGCGTGACCTTGATCTGTGCGAAAGCGATGGCGGTGGAAAATAGGCAAATTAGAACGGTAAGTAGGAGCTTTTTCATAAACGGCGCGAGTTTACTCCTTAGATGCAGACATCTCAAGAGCGGCAATGGCCTGATTCGTCCAGCCACAAATGGCTTCGGCGTCGCCCGGTCGCATTTTCGCGTCAGCGTGGATCCATAGATACGCGGGAAGCGGCATTTCGCTTGAACGGACCTGTTCGCACATCTCCGAGAGCTTCTTTTGCTTCTTAGAGAGCGGATACGTATTGAAAATGCTGAAATTCAGGTGGCGGCGGCCATCATCGATGTGATCTTTTACATACCAGCCTGAGGGCTGAACATTTGCGTACCACGGATAGATAGTGTTGTTCGAATGGCAATCATTGCAGGAACGTCCGAGGATGATCTGAATGTCCGGCGGCACTTCGATGGCGGCGTCGATGGTTTCGGCTGCGCTTATTGGCGGATTCGTCTGATCTATACGAAAGAACTGCAAGATAACGAAGGTCGCGGCAAGCACGAGCACGCAGATCTTCAAGATGATTTTCATCGCAAATGCCTCCTAAACTCTTCGGTTCAAGTTATACCCTTCATGCAAGCAGAATAAAAGAGGTTGTAGGAAATACGCAATACGGCTAACATAGGTTCTGAAGTGGCAAATCGATTGAGAATTCTTCATTACCCGGAACCGGTCCTGCTCTCTGTGGCAAAACCAGTTTCGGATAGCGCGTTTGCGAATGGTTTGAAGGCTTTTGCGGAGGATATGTTCGTAACGATGGAAGAAGCCGGCGGCGTCGGCCTCGCCGCCCCGCAGGTCGGCGAATCGAAGCGGGTTTTCGTGATGGATACTCCGGAAACCGATGATTCGGCGGCGGTTAGAGCCGTGCTTGTAAATCCGGAGATACTGCACGTTGAGGGCGAGCAGACCGGCGACGAAGGCTGCCTTTCTTTTCCCGGCATCTTTCAGCCCGTAAAACGACAGATGCGCGTCGTAGCGAGCGCCTTCGATGCTGCCGGAAAGGAATTCGAGATCGACGCTACGGGACTTGCCGCCCGCTGCATACTACACGAAACGGACCACTTGGACGGCATAGTTTTTCTCGACCGAATGTCGCTGCTTAAGCGCGATCTGGCAAAACGGAAGATAAAGCGTCTTCAAAAGAGGGGAGAATGGTAACAAAGCTTGAGAATACGAAGTTCGCGGCGGAGGTTGGTTCGGTTCGCGAGTTGAACCTTTACCTAAAATCCGGTTGGACGCTTATACTTACATATGTGAAGCAAAACAGCGAGAAACAGGCTCCGCGGTTCATTCTCGGTTGGCAGAATGACGAGGAGCCGAAGGTTCCCGAACTCTTGGACGAGTGGGAATTGAGCGAGATGGATCGCCAAAGATATATCTAAGGCTGCTTATGAGAAAGTTGGCTGTTAATGGTATAATGATAGGACTTACAGGGTATTTATATGCACACGAAATTAAGCTTGGACGAATTTAGGAACGAACCTTTTACTGATTTTTCAAAACCGGAGAACAATGCGGCTATGCTTGCCGCCCTCGACAAAGTTCGGGGCGAATTGGGAACCGAATTTCCGATCGTCATCAACGGCGAAAAGATCACGCTGACGAGCAAGTTCGAGAGCCGCAGTCCTTCGAACAAAGAGCAGGTCGTCGGCGTCTTTAGCGAAGGCGACGCCGACACTTCGCTCGTCAATAAGGCGATCGACGCCGCATCCGAAGCATTTAAGTCCTGGAAGAAAGTTCCGGCGGCAGAACGTGCCGAATACCTTTTCAAGGCCGCCGACATAATGCGGCAGCGGAAACACGAGTTTTCGGCTTGGATGGTCTTTGAAGTGTCGAAGACATGGGCTGAGGCCGATGGCGATACCGCCGAAGCTATTGATTTTTGCGAATTCTACGGCCGAGAAATGCTTCGATGGGCCGAGGAGCAGCCGACTACTCCTGTCGCGGGCGAGAACACCTCGTTCGGGTACATTCCGCTCGGCGTCGGCGCAGTGATACCGCCGTGGAATTTCCCCCTTGCGATCATGGCCGGAATGACGATGGCGGCCGTCGTTGCAGGGAACACGGTCGTGCTCAAGCCTTCGTCTGATTCGCCGGCGATCGCGGCGAAATTTATGGAAGTTCTCGAAGAGATCGGGCTCCCTGCCGGTGTTGTGAACTTCATTTCCGGCAGCGTTGCGACCGGCGAGGCGATGGTCAAGCATCCGAAAACTCGCTTCATCTCGTTCACCGGCTCGAAGGGCGTCGGACTCCACATCAACGAAGAGGCCGCAAAGACCCGTGACGGCCAGATCTGGATCAAGCGTGTCGTTGCCGAAATGGGTGGCAAAGATGCGATCGTCGTTGCCGATGACGCCGATCTGGACTCGGCGGCGGGCGGCATAGTGTCGGCTGCGTTCGGGTTTCAGGGGCAAAAATGCTCGGCGTGTTCACGCCTGATCGTCGATGAGAAAGTCCACGACGAACTCCTCGAGAAAGTCGCGAAACTGACCGAGGCTCTCAAGATCGGGGCTCCGGAATCCGATTCAACGAATGTCGCGGCTGTGATCAACAAGCGTTCGTTCGACAAGACGCTTGGCTATATCGAGAAAGGCGTTGCGGAAGGCGGCAGGATCGTCGCAGGCGGTAAAGGCGATGATACTACGGGCTATTTTATCGAGCCGACCGTCATCACTGACGTAAAACCGGGTGCGACCATCGAGCAGGAAGAGATATTCGCTCCCGTGCTTGCCGTCATCAAGGCAAAGGATTACGAGGACGCTCTTGATATCGCGAACGGCACCGAGTTTGGCTTGACCGGCGCGGTCTATTCAAGATCGGAAGCTCGACTCCAACAGGCGAGAGAAGAGTTTCACGTCGGCAATCTCTACCTGAACCGTAAGTGTACTGGTGCTCTCGTCGGCGCCCATCCATTTGGCGGATTCAATATGAGCGGCACGGATTCGAAGGCCGGCGGACGTGAATATCTGCTGATGTTCATGCAGGGCAAATCCATCGCAACAAAGAACTAGATCTTTAGACAAAACAATATGAAGAGAACTCCCTGGCTCCTTGCGGCGATGACGGTCGCATTGTGCATTTCGTCCGGTACTGCGTTCGGACAACGAAAGAAAACAGTTAAAAAGCCGGTGCCCGCAAAGTCTGTGATCTTTGCGGTGATAGATGACGGAAAGACCGTTTCGCCGATCGCTGTCGTGTCCGGCGGAAAACTATCCGAACCAGCCGGCGGTGGGGATGACGCGGCAAAGATCGAGGCCTTCGCGAAGTCATACTACAAACCGAAGTCTTCCTATCGCCTCATCTTCGGCGGCGCAGAGGCTGGAACGGTCCGCATCACGTCTTTTGATCCAAAGGCCGAGTGCGCTAAGAATACCGCGACGGTCTTGGTTGACTCCACAAAGGTCAAACCGAAAGGCTTTGTGATGGCTCTGGCGACGAACGTTCCGTCCGCGTCGAAGAATGCGGCATTCCGCCGCCGGCCCACGGAAACGGAAAAGGCCGAGGTCGAAGCGCTTGTCCGCCGAGAGTACGAGAAGAACAAACTTACGCCAAAGACACTGCACTTCCAAAACCTGACCGCGATCGATACGAACGGCGATGGCGTCGCTGAACTCGTGGGGTCATACTGGGTCGAGGTCGATAGACTCTCGCGAGCACTGCTCTTCTTCATCGCTGAAAAAGGGAAGTCCGGCAAATACGAGTTCGGCTACAGCGATTACCGACGCTTCGGCCAGGACGGCGTTATGAGCGGCGATATCAAAGATGTTGATAAGGGCGTTTATCATGAACTTCTAGTCGATTATCTCGATGCGGACGGTGACGGCAAGGCTGAGGTCTATACTTATACGCAATCCTTCGAAGGCGCGGAATTCAACGTCTATCATTCGGACGGTTCAAAGTGGGCGAAGCAATACACATTCTCCGATTATCGCTGTGCCTATTAGGCTATTCATCGATCACGGCGGGAATGCCTTTTGAAGGCGTCGATGTCGTCTATCCACGCATTCTGGCTCTTGGCGTAGGCTTCTAGGAGTTCTTCTTCCCGATTTCTTCTCTTTTGCGGATCGCTCTCGCGGCTTGTTCGCGTTTCTGCTCCAACGATGAGGGATGAGCCAATGAGTAATTCACCGCCATCAATGCGCCCTTGTTCCCCTTGCCCTGAGAGACGCGCGATGCTAGATGTTCCCTCCAAGATTTTGCTGACGGTATTTTGAACTCGCTCATGGTCTATCTCCCCTTTGTCATTATACAACGAATCGAACGATATTTCCGAACTTTCGATAGCGGCACGCAGAGCCTTGCCCGGAAATGCCTTTGCGAGAGCTTCTTTGATTGCCGGAGCCTGCGCCTTCATATCGCGAGCCTCTTGCGTGTAGGCGGCAAAGAGCGGCTGGCCGCCTTCTGCTTCCTTATTGACAAAATCCTTGTCAGTGATAATATTCTCAGTGGCTAGGATGCGTTTCTCGGCTTCGGGCGATGAGAGCCCGATGAGTTCGAGAACGCCCCGGTCTTTTTCTTTGTTGTAATAACGAGCCTTTCCTTTCCCCACCCAATCATCAAAGAAGCTATTCCCGTCTTTTTCATGAACCGACGGTATCAGATTCACGGTGTCAGCGTTTAGCGATGCGTCGTATTTGACCACGGCGACCACCGGCAGGCCGTCTCGGTTCTTTAGAGTCGTCATTACCACCAGCGCGTTTGGGGCATCTTTCGACGCCGAGTTAAACACGATCGCTGGATCGTTCAGTTCTCGCGGCAGGTGCGCCAACTCGGCCGGATCGATATTATGCGCCGCACCGCCGCCTTTCTCTACCGCCTTTCTGATAACCGATTGCGGTATCAATATCTCGCTCTCGTTCAGGCCGAGCCTTACAAGTAACGGCGGAGCCGTCGTCAGCACTTCCGGGATGATGTTCTTTTTAAGGGTCCCTGAAACCGCCCCGGCGATCTCATCGGCAAACCTTTCCTCTTCGACGGCGATTTGCTTGGATGGAAAACCGATCTCTTCTGACGGTTGTCTGCCGCTGAACGTGCCGTCCTGAGCGATCGCCGCGGGAATGCCTTTTGAACGCGTATTGTATTAGCTACTCTTAACTATAAATTAGTAGGTATAAGCTGTTTAGTTGCGGAGTACGCGCAACTTTCAGCCGTGTTATCTCGGTTTGATTTTGTCCTCGAAGGCTCGTAAACTATTAGTTTGAGACGACTTCGAGGGCATCGGCTATGACACACCAACTTTTCGACTCCCGGCAAACATTCAAAACCGGCAACGGCACCGACGGCACATTCTACTCACTTCCCGCACTTGAGAAGGCAGGATTAGGAAAGATCTCCAGGCTTCCCATCTCGATCCGCATCGTTCTTGAGTCCGTGCTTCGAAATTTCGACGGCGGCAAAAAGGTGAGCGAGCAGAGCATACGCGACCTAGCTGCTTGGATGCCGAACGGCGAACGCGTGAGCGAGATCCCGTTCATCGTCGCTCGGGTGCTTTTGCAGGATTTTACGGGTGTTCCTCTCCTCGTCGATCTGGCCGCGATGCGTTCGGCTGTCGAACGAATGGGCGGCGATGTTAAGGTCGTCGAACCGCTCGTGCCGGTCGATCTAGTGATCGACCACAGCGTTCAGGTCGATTTCGCCGGCTCGCAGTTCGCGTACGAGCGGAATATGGAAGTTGAATTTCGGCGGAACGATCAGCGATATCGTTTCCTGAAATGGGGAACCCAGGCATTTAAGGGCTTCGCGGTGATCCCGCCGGGAATCGGCATCGTCCACCAAGTTAATCTTGAATATCTTGCAAAGGGCGTATTTGAAAGAGCAGGTACATACTTCCCGGATTCGCTTGTCGGCACAGATTCGCATACGACGATGATCAACGGTCTCGGTATCGTTGCTTGGGGCGTCGGCGGCATCGAGGCTGAGGCGGGAATGCTGGGCCAACCGGTGTATTTCTTGACGCCGGACGTCGTCGGAGTTCATATCTCTGGCGAACTTCCGTCGGGTGCGACGGCAACGGATCTTGTGCTGCGTATAACGGAAATGCTCCGAAAGACGAATGTAGTGGGCAAGTTCGTGGAATATTTCGGCGAAGGCGCCGCAGCGTTGAATGCGACCGACCGCGCGACCATCGCGAATATGGCCCCGGAATACGGCGCAACGATGGGCTTTTTCGGAATCGACGAAAAAACTCTCGAATATATGCGGAACACCGGCCGGAGCGCCGAACAGATCGAGACGATCCGCAATTATTACACTGCTCAGCAGATGTTCGGCATTCCGCGTTCCGGCGAAGTCGATTATACGCAGGTCGTTGAACTTGATCTTTCTACTATCAAGCCGGCGGTCGCAGGCCCGAAACGGCCGCAGGACCGTATCGAACTCGATGATCTTAACGATCGGTTCAAAGAGTTGTTCACGATGCCGCTCGGCGACGGCGGTTTCGGGAAGACTGCGGCAGATCTCGACGCCAGATTCGCCGTTACCATTGGTTCGGTCGGAATGTCGTGCGCTGAAGGCGGCGGCGAACAAAGTCAACGCTCGGCACCCGAGACCGCGCACAAGAATACATCTACAAAGAATACGAGCGTGGCGACTGAGGTCGAAATGATGAACAATCGTCCGACTCCTAACTGCGTTGTCCACGACGAAACTCTGAACGGCAAGGTGACGATCGGGAATGGCGATGTTCTAATCGCCGCGATCACGTCATGTACGAACACGTCGAACCCGGCCGTGATGCTTGCCGCCGGCCTTCTTGCTAAAAAGGCCGTTGAAAAGGGCCTCACGCCGCCGAAATACGTAAAGACCTCGCTGGCGCCAGGTTCGCGCGTCGTCACAGAGTACCTGGAAAAGACGGGCTTGCAGCCGTACCTCGATCAGCTCGGTTTTGAGCTTGTCGGCTATGGATGCACGACATGCATCGGAAACTCCGGGCCGCTGGACCCCGCGATCGAAGAACAGGTTCTTGGTAATGACCTGATCGCCGCCTCGGTGCTCTCGGGCAATCGAAATTTCGAGGCGCGTGTCCACCAGAACATCAAGGCGAACTTCCTGATGTCGCCGCCGCTTGTTGTGGCTTTTGCTCTTGCGGGAACGGTTCTCACGGATATGGACGCCGATCCGCTCGGCAAGGACAAGGAGGGAAATGACGTATTCCTCAAGGACATTTGGCCGTCGCTGAACGAGGTCCGAGAACTTCTTTCGGCCGCGTACGACGCTGAAACGTACAAGAAACTCTATTCGGAATTCGCCGACAAGAACCCGCTCTGGAACGACATTACGTCGAGCACCGGCGCGATCTACGAATGGGACGCGAATTCAACGTACATCCAGGAACCGCCGTACTTTGATGATTTCGGAAAGCCGACCGCAGGATTTACCGATATTCAGAACGCGCGTGCTTTGGCTATCTTTGGAGATTCGGTAACGACCGACCACATTTCGCCTGCCGGCGCGATCAAAGCGAATTCGCCTGCGGGAGAATATCTACAGTCGCTCGGCGTGGAGCCGAAGGACTTCAACTCGTATGGTTCGCGGCGTGGTAATGACCGCATAATGCTTCGCGGGACGTTCGCGAACGTCCGCATCAAGAACACAATGGTGTCGCCCGTTGAAGGCGGATTTACAAAGCACTATCCCGACGGCGAAGAGACGACGATCTACGACGCCGCGATGCGATATACCGCCGAGGGCGTTCCCCTCGTGATCTTCGCGGGCAAAGAATACGGTACGGGAAGTTCGCGTGATTGGGCCGCGAAAGGCACGATGCTGATGAACGTCAAGGCTGTCATCGCCGAATCATTCGAACGCATCCATCGCTCGAACTTGGTCGGAATGGGCGTGCTTCCGCTGCAGTTCAAAGACGGGCAGACGCCGGCTTCGCTCGGGCTTGACGGCACCGAGACGTTCGACCTCTCGGGACTCGAAGGTTTAGAGATCCAGCCTCGGCAGGACGTGAAAGTTACGATCCGACGTGAAAACGGCTCGACCGTCGAGACGAATGTTCGCCTGCGGATCGATACGCCGATCGAGATCGAATACTACAAGGCCGGCGGCATCTTGCCGTACGTTCTTCATCAATTAACGAAGGGTGCATAGTTTGGCCGTGCCATTCTCGAAAAAGGCGATTTCCGTTGCTTTTTCGGCACGTTCAGTCTAAGTTAAGGGTTGGCTTTCTTGCTTAAGAGCATCAAAGCGCGGTAGCTCGGCGCCTATACTTTCAAATTTGCTTGGTGGTTTTTTATGCGAAAGATCCTGCTCTTCCCGCTCATCTCCCTTATCTTTTCCGCTCCGCAGGCGACACTTGCTCAATCGGCGAGAACCGCTCTGCCGTTTGCAAAACAAGCTAACGTTGATGGCGCTCGACCGGCCTTTTCTGCAGTTACGGACGGAAATGGTGCGATGCTTCGGTGGAGTATCGGTGCCGATACCTCGATAGTTGGCTTCAACGTTTTCAGAATGACCTCGAAAGGTTTCGAGCAAGTCAACGATGCGTTGATCGCCGGGCCGGCGATGAAGAACGGCGTCGAGGACGCCGAAGGCGCCGAATTCCAATATTTTGACAAGTCCGGCACGCCCGGAACCGCATATTTGTACGAAACAATATTCCTGAACGGTTCCCGCACCAGGTCGCAAACTGCGACTGCGGTGTACGATCCTAGCCTTGGCGGTGAATTCGAGCGTGCGGCCGCTCCGTATCGGATCACACGCGCGGCTTCGCCGGCGGATCTTTCGCGATCGGATCTAGACCTGCCGCAAGTCTTGCGCGACGAGATGATCTCGTCCATTCCAAAACCGAATCCGCGGATGCAGCGGAGGCTTAGCACCTTCAACGGAGCAAAGATCGGCATCAAGAAGACCGGTTTTTATCGCGTTACGGCAGCCGAACTGTCCGGCGTTGGCTTCGATGTGAGCAGCGATCCGACTACTTGGCAGCTTTTTGTTGACGGCAACGAAGTCGCAATGAATGCCGATCCCGCCGGCCAATTCATCGAGTTCTTTGGTCGCGGAATTGATACCAACGAGACGAACACACGTATTTATTATCTGACAAGCGGCCTCGGCACAGGAAAGCGTTTTGCTCGCCGGTCCTTGAGGCCTCTCGGCGGCAACGTGATCGCCGCCCGCTATGACCAAACTTTTGAGAGCGTCGAACGAAAACAATACGTCAATACGATCTTGAACGGCGATGCGGAGAATTGGTGGGGCAGAATGCTGCTCAATTCACCGACGACGTACAATTTTACGCTATCGGGCGTTGATCCGACGCTGACGGATATACCGATCCGCGTTGCTTTACAGGGCTTCACGGTGCAGCCCCACGTGATCTCGCTAAAGCTTAATGGAAACGTCATTGGGAACGCGACCGGTTCGAGCCAGAACCCGATCGTCTTCAACGGAACTATTCCTGCGGCGCTCCTTGTGAACGGCGTGAACACACTGGAAATGACATCTGGAGGTGCAAGCGACATTTCGATGTTCGACGGCATCAGGATCAGTTATCCGCGCAATTACCTCGCCGTCAATGGCAAAGCCGAGTTCTATACGCACAACTATAAACGCTCGACCGTGAAGGGCTTTGCGACGAGTTCGGTCAGGTTGTTCGATATTACGAATGAAGCAAATGTCGCCGAATACAGCAATCTGAATGTCGCAGCCGGAGACAACGGCTTCGAGCTTAAGCTTCCTGCCGCGCGCGGACGGGTGCTTTACGCCCTGGATGCGGTTTCGGCGGAAAGCCCGTACTCGATCGCTCCGAATCTTCCCAGCAATCTCCGAAATACCGCAAATTCCGCAGAGATGGTCATCATCTACTATCGTCCATACGAGCAGCAGGCTTTAGATTGGGCCGCGTTTCGTCAATCGCAGGGCATTGCGGTCAAGCTTGTCGATGCAGATGATATCTACGATGAATTCTCTTTCGGGTTGAAGAATTGGGAGGCGATCAACAGCTTCTTCCGCTTTGCGAAACAGAACTGGGCAACGCCGCCAAATTACGCATTGATCCTTGGCGGGGCGAGCGAAAATCCAAAGGACTACGATCTTTCACCCGAGGATCAAGGCTACAATAACGACATTCCGACGCGCATCGTCAACACCGTCTATACAGAGACGGGAAGCGACGAAGCTATGGGCGATTTCAACGAGGACGGCCTTTCGGAGATCGCCATCGGTCGCATACCGGGGCGCGCACCTGAGGATATTCAAGCCGCGCTCGACAAAACTATCGTTTGGGAGAACGGCGTCCGCAGCCTCAACCGCGGAACGCTTTTCGCATACGATCTGCCCGACGGCTACGACTTTCAGGCGATGAGCGGACGCATCCGCAACACGCTTCCAGCCGGGACATCGGCGGATATGGTCGGCCGCGGTGACGCCGATTCGCACACTACTCTGATGACGTCAATGAATTCAGGGAAGTATCTCGTCAATTATGCCGGGCATGGAACTATCGGAATTTGGGCGTCCAGCGCGTTCTTTGGAAGCCAACACGTCGCCCAGCTTACTAACTCAACAGCTCCGAGCACATATACGCTTCTTACCTGCCTGAACGGATACTTCCTTAATCTCTACGGTTACAGCCTTTCCGAGAATTTGCTCGAATGGCCGGATCGAGGCGCGGCCGCGGTGTGGGCTTCGACCGGGAAAACGACGCCGGACGTGCAGGAAGTAATGGCTACACGTTTCTACACAAAGGTAGGCGATGGCAGTATTCTTCGGATCGGCGATCTTATCCTCGACGCAAAACAGGTGCTCCCGAATGCCCACGACGTCCGCGTCTCCTGGATCTTGATGGGCGACCCAATGCTCAGAATGCACTAGCAAAGGTTGGGAGGTATTAGATGTGCGGTGTGTAACGGTTCTGAGAGATCGCCGATCGTAATTGCAGGTCCGTCCGCGAGGAATAAATAAAAACGGTATAAAGAAGAAAATGGTACTCGCGGCGGGATTCGAACCTGCGACTTCTTCCTTCGGAGGGAAGCACTCTATCCACTGAGCTACGCGAGCGTAAAATCAAAATTGTATCATTTTGCCGCGGCGGACGGAACGATCTCGATGCTCTTGATGCGGATGGGCTCGACGGGACGTTCGCCATCCTTCGGCTGGACGCCGGAGATGAGCATCGCGGAGTTCATTCCCTTGATGACCTTCCCGAATATCGTGTAGCGGTTGTCGAATCCTTGTTCGCGCTTCAGAGTGATAAAGAACTGCGAGTTTGCCGAGTTATTATCTTGTCCGCGTGCCGCACCGATTATGCCCGTATCGTATTTAAGGTCGCTGAATTCGGCCGGCACGTTCGGAAGATCGGAGCCGCCGGTACCGTCATTCTTCGGATCATTGTCCTTTGAAAGCGGATCGCCGGACTGTATGACGTGTTCGTTGATGCGGTGCCACGAAACGCCGCTATACGTACCGTTCTTGGCGAGCGTCTTGAAGCGTTCGACCATCTTCGGAGCGATGTTCGAATATAGTTCGATCGTAATATCGCCGTAGGCAGCGGAATTTTCCATATGGATCACCGCAACTTCCGGGTCCGCGACCGGTGCGACGCCCTTTTTGACCTCGGCATTCGAGCTTTTGCCGTTCGACGAGGTCGTACCGCCGCAAGCCGAAAGGAATACTGCCAACGCCAAAAATATGCCGACTGAAACAGCCTTTTTAATACTCATATCGTTTTCTCACTGTCGAGGATGATCGTTACCGGACCGTCGTTGACGAGTTCGACCTCCATCAATGCTTGGAATCTACCTGTCGCAAGCGGATTCACCTTCTCGGCCGCCTTTATCACGAAATAGTCGTAAATGCCCTGTGCGTCATTCGGGGCGGCCGCCTGAATATACGACGGACGGCGTCCGCGTCGGGTATCGCCGTAAAGCGTGAACTGCGAAACGACGAGCATTCCGCAGTCTGCTTCAATGAGCGAAAGATTCATCTGGCCGGCATGGTCGTCGAAGATACGAAGGTTTATGACCTTTTCGAGGATGTAGTCGGCAGCGGCGTTCGTATCGTCTTTCGAGATGCCGAGAAGCACGAGGATACCGCGTCCGATCTCGCCTTTAACGACGCCGTCAACGGTAACCTTTGCTCTTGAGACTCGCTGGACGACGGCGCGCATCTATTCACCTGTGTCTTCGATAAAAACACGCTCCATCACGACCGTTTCGAGCGGTTTGTCGCTATGGTCGCGCGCAACGGTTGCGATGATATCGACGACCTCTTGGCCTTCCGTAACTTTGCCGAACTTCGAATAGCTTGGCGGCAGCGGATAATCGACATGCATAATGAAAAACTGCGAACCGTTCGTGTTCGGTCCGGAATTCGCCATTGCAACCGTGCCTTTGTCGTACAGTCCGGCGTAAAGCATCGAGCCGCGGTCGATCTCGTCGTCAAATTTGCCGCCCCAAGCGGATTCGCCGCCGTAGCCCGCGCCAAGCGGATCGCCGCCTTGGATCATAAAATTCGGAATAACGCGGTGAAATATAACGCCGTCGTAATAGTTCTTATCTGCAAGAAGGCGGAAATTTTCCGTCGTTTTCGGGGCCTGATCTTCGAGAAGTTCGAATTTTATCGTGCCCTTGTTCGTCTCTAAAACTGCAATTCTATTTGCCACTAAACATTCTCCTTATCCAAAATAAATCGTTCGATCGCGGCGGCCACGCCGCCTTCGTCATTACCTAATGTTGTATAAAATTCGCGGCGCTCAAGCAAACTTTGGTCGGCGTTTCCCATTAAGACGGGCGTTCCCGCGTATTCGAGCATATCTAGGTCGTTGAAATTATCCCCGATGGCCATAACCTCCTCCGCCGTTATCGAATTCAGCGAAGCGAGCTTTGCCACACCGTGTCCCTTAGAAGCGTCCGGAGGCAAAATATCAAGCAAGGTGAAGTCGCGGCCCGGATAGACGGTTTTAAGTACCTTTACGCGTCCGGAAAGGATGTCGCCCACGTGATCGGCCATCCCGTCCATCGCCGAACAATGCCCGGAAAACGATATATGCACTACCTCCGCTACGGAAGCGGCCGCGACGATGTCATCCACCATCCTAAGCCCCTCGCGTCCGGCTTTGCCGTGAAGCATATCAGACCAGCGAATGTGGCTCTCGAGAGCCGGGGTTTCAAGGGAGGTGCGGTCAAAAAGTAGAAGTCCTCTGCCTGTTGGGTCCGTACTGACCATCGGATGTGCGTCTAGCTCTTGCCCGATCTTGATCAGCTCGCGTGCCGTTTCGCTCGAAAGGAGCGAAAACGCGGTCGTTACGCCGGAATCAGCGAATTTGAGCAAAGCCCCGTTGTGCGTGACGAGCGGGGCATTGAGTCCAAGTTCGAGGCCAAGCGGCCGCGCGTCACGGAAACGCCTTCCCGTCGCGATCGTGACCAGCACGCGCGCAGCCTCCGCCTTCGCGATCGCCGCCCGAGTTGAATCCTCGATGGCGCCACGCGAATTCAATGTAGTCCCATCAAGATCGAGGGCAAGCAGTTTGATCATTTATAAATTGTCCTATCTCTGCGATGCGAGCCACTTTTGATACTTCGCTTTGCCTCTCTCGAATTCCACGGCAGACGCATAAAACCAATGGCTGCCGTCGTTTGCGTCGACGTTCCTGACGTAATACAGGAAGTCTGTTTGCGCGGGGTCGAGAGCGGCACGGATGGAGCTTTCAGTTACAGAAGAGATCGGTCCCGGCGGAAGGCCGACGTGAATTCGCGTATTGTACGGCGAATCGACCGCGAGATCGCTCTTGTTGATCACGCCGTCCCAGCGGCCCTGCATTTTGGCGATATAGACGTTCGTTTGGTCGATACCAAGCGGAATGCCGCGGCCGAGGCGATTGTAGATGACGCTCGCAACGACCGGCCGCTCGCTTTCGACGCTCGTCTCGGTCTCGATGAGTGACGCGATGGTCACGATCTCGTTCGGTGTCCGGCCTTTTGCAGAGGCCGCCGCTGTCCACTCCGGCTTCCAAAACTTGCGGAATTGTTCGACCATCGCACGGATGACGTCACCCGCCTTTGCATCTCGAGGGAATGTGTATGTTGTCGGGTACATATATCCTTCGAGGCTTGTGGCTCTCGGCGAAATGTCGCTGATGAGCGACGTATCGTCCATCATCTTGAGAATGTCGGGCTCGCTCGCGAAAGGCTCTCTCGGTGCGTCTCCATCGAGCACTTCCAGGCTGCCGAATTTTTCGGCCATACGCTTTGCGATGTCGAATCTGGTAAATCCTTCGGGGATAGTGAGTTTCACCGTCAGGTCCTGGCCCTTTTCAAGCTGCTTAAGCACTTCGAGCGTCGAGATCGGTGACTTGAATTGATATACGCCCGCTTGAAGGCCTTGCGAATCGCCAAACAGCCTGAGGTATAGGTTTGCGGCCGCAGAGCTTGAAATGATGCCTTCTGACGAAAGACGGTCGATGATCTGCCGCGGTGTCGACCCTTTTTCAATGCGGATGAACTCGGCCGAATGCGTGTGTTCGTGAGCGGTCTTTACGGAGCTAAATATCCAGTACGCCGCCCCGGCGGCGGCTAGAACCAGACAAAGAAGAATTATGAAAACTGCCGCGAGAGTTCGCTTCATTTGTGGGAAAGTTTAGCAAGCGGCAAAATCGTAGGCAAAATGGCGAGAAGCTGTTTGCGCCCGCCGGCGTTTCCGCCAAGCCTTGTGCGGGTTCGGCATCCGTCCAGGATGCGGTGTAGTTGAATCCGGAGACCGGCCGTTCGGGTCGATCTCCGGGACGTTTGCTGACACCTTCCTTAGCGGTGCCTTTGATGATTCGATCGATCTACTTTATTGCGAGATACTTAGCTATAGCGGACGTGACGGCTTCGCTCTCGGGCGTGTCCTTTGAGCTGAATCTTGCGACGACCTTACCGTGTCGATCGACGAGGAACTTATTGAAATTCCACGTGATGTCGCCTGCAAAATCTCCATTCGTCGTCTTCTCGGTCAAGAATTTGTACAGCGGATCGATGTCGTCGCCTTTGACCGATATCTTCGCGAACATCGGAAAGGTAACGTGGAATTTCGATTCGCAAAACTCTTTGATCTCGGTGTTCGTTCCGGGTTCTTGTCCGCCGAAATTATTCGCCGGAAATCCAAGAACGTAGAATCCCTTGTCCTGAAATTTCTTATAGATGGCCTGCAAGCCTTCGTATTGAGGCGTGTAACCGCATTTGCTCGCGACATTAACGACCAATATAACGTCGCCCTTGTATTTGCTGAGCTTTACGTCGTTGCCGTCGATATCTCGTACGGTAAAATCAAGCACCGAGCCGGGATCGAAGGCATCGACGGGCGTGGTGACCGGGCTGTTCGTGAACTGTCCTGTCATAAAAAGTGCGACTGCCGCGGCGAACGCGACGAATGATCTCCTAAACGTCATAATAAGATTACTCCTAACGATTTAACTCACGCGGATTTCTCGGATCTCGCGGCTGTTCGGGAGAATTTTCACCTGTTGCAGCAAAAACTTCCTTAAAAGCACCTACGCTTGCAAGCGCCGAGGAAGTTTCGGTCGGCATAAAGATCACTTTGGAATTCTGTGTTTTTGCCATATCACGCAGCGAATCGACGTAACGCGAGGTGATCAGATACTGAGCCGTCTGCCCGCGATCGCCGATCGCGCCTGCGATCTGCTGAATCGCGGCCGCCTCTGCATTCGCGTTCGTAAGCCGTGCCTGCGCGGCACCTTCAGCTTCAAGCACAAGGGATGCCTTCTCGCCTTCTGCTCGCGTGATATTCGCTTGTTTTTCGCCTTCAGCACGGGCGATCGCAGCCTGCTTATCGCCTTCAGCCTGGAGAACGAGAGCGCGGCGATTTCGTTCGGCAGTCATCTGCTTCTCCATCGTAATGCGAACATCCTCGGGCGGGGTGATGTTCTTGATATCGACGCGTGTAACCTTAACGCCCCATTTATCCGTAGCTTCGTCCAGGATCATACGGAGTTCGTTGTTGATCTGATCGCGGGAGGAGAGCGTGTGGTCGAGGTCGAGCTTGCCGATCACTGAGCGCATACCCGTAAAGGTCAACTGCACGAGCGAACCTACGAGGTCATTTACTTCATAAGTTGCGCGCGTCGGATCGGTTATTTGCCAATAGACGACGGAATCGACATTTACCATTACGTTGTCGCGAGTAATGACCGACTGCGGCGGAAGGTCGATGAATTGCTCACGAAGGTCTATGTAGGTCGTGCCCGGGCGCGTATTTGTCCAATAGACCGCGCGTGCGCCTTCAAAAAAAGGCACAATGATGTTAAGGCCACTCGTTGCGGTTCGATTAAAACGCCCAAGCCGTTCGATAAGCAGGACCGTCGATTGGGGAACGATCTTGATCGTCTTCCACGCAACGATGAGCAGAGCGATGCCGATGAAGATCAGAAAGAAAAGTCCAACGCCGAAAAACTCCATTTGTCCTCCAACTTATTGCTGATTCTTAACGCCACTATAAACTATTTTCATAAGCTTTGCTATAATTTGGAAAATTCCACAATGAGCATTCAACTTGCAAATATCCTTGCCGCCCGCGAAGTGATAGCGGGCACTGTCAACCGGACCCCGATCGTAAAAGACGAGCCGCTTTCGAAACAGATCGGCAGATCCGTCTATCTAAAGGCCGAATGCCTACAACGAAGCGGGAGCTTTAAGGTTCGCGGCGCGTTCAACAAGATCTCGAAATTGACCGAAGAGGAGCGAAATCGAGGAGTAATTACTGCGTCTGCCGGCAATCACGCTCAGGCCGTCGCCCTCGCTGCGACGCTAAACGGATTAAAATCGAAGATCGTGCTGCCTGTGTTCGCGCCGCTGACGAAGGTCGTTGCAACGCGAAATTTCGGTGCGGAGGTGATCCTGCACGGTACGACGTTCGACGAAGCGGTTGCGTATTCGCGCGAACTCGAAAAGGAAGAAGGCCGGACATACATACACGCGTTCGACGACGAAGCGATCATTGCCGGACAGGGAACTATCGGGCTTGAGATCGCCGAAGACCTTGCAGACGTGAACGTCGTTGTCGTTCCGATCGGCGGAGGCGGGATCATTTCGGGAACTGCGATCGCGATCAAGGCTCTGCTGCCGAATTGCCGTGTCATCGGCGTCCAGGCTGAGAATGTTGCCGCTGTGCCGCCTTCGCTTGCCGCAGGTGAACCGCTCCAGGTCGATTCAAAACCTTCGATCGCGGACGGAATTGCCGTGAAACGTCCGGGACAGCTCACTTTGCCGATAATCGCAGAATTGGTCGACGATGTCGTAACTGTTTCCGAAGAAGAGATCGCAATGGGCGTCTTCCATTGCGCGCAGAACTGCAAACTCGTCGTTGAAGGTGCCGGTGCATCGTCGATAGCAACGATCCTCGCCGATAAGATCAAGCTCAAAGAAGGTGAAAAGGCGTGCGCGGTCCTTGCCGGCGGAAATATCGACGGAAACCTTCTCGCGAGGATCATCGAGCAATCGCTCGTGCGCCAGGGCCGATATGTGATCTTTCGACTGCTCGTGCCAGATCGTCCGGGCGGCCTTGCAGGGATGTTGAATCACGTCGCAGAAACCGGCGCGAATGTGATCGAGGTCTTTCACCAGCGTGCTGTCTGGCTTGCGCCGCTCGGACGCGTCGGGATCGAGGTCATCCTTGAAGTTCGCGATTCAGAGCACACTGCAGAGGTCGAAAAGCATCTCGAAGAGACCGGCTACCACGTTGAGCGTTACAAACAGGGCGGTTGGGAAGAGTAAAGCTTATTTTCGTTCGAGTTTGTCGTTGTAAAGATCCCGGTACGCGCGGTAGTTATTCATTACCTTGAACACATAATTCTTCGTCTCTGCAAACCCGATCTCCGAAGCGAAGATGCCGGCTTCCTTTGGTTCGCTGCGAGCAAGCCAGCGCGCGGCATTGTCCTCACCGCCGTTGTAACTCGCCGCTATTGCCTCGTAAAGCCCGTCAAATTGATTCTTTAAGTCGGCAATATACTCCACGCCGATCGCGATATTCGTACGCGGGTTGTAGAGATCGTCCGGTTGGAGTTCCGGAAAGCCCGCCTGAGCTTGGTATTTTGCGGCAGTATCGACAACCAGTTGGAGCAGGCCGCGAGCTGCCGACGGCGACTTCACGCTCGGGTTGAAGGTGCTTTCCTGCTTCATTATTGCCATTACAAAACGCGGATCGACGCCTTTTTTGCGCGCGAATTCCAAGACCTCTGTCTTGAACGGCACGGGATAATCCCGAACGGATGAACTTGCGACGATCCGTTTGACGCGCGATCCGCCACCTGCGAGCTTATCCGTTGCGAGTCCGCCGTAATAAGAGCCCGTGGTTGCCAACACGGCATATTCGGCCTGAGCCTGAGCGCGCTTGCCCGATCTTTCTAGGGCGAAGGCCCGCATATAGCTGACCTCGTCTTTTGAGACCATCGAGCGGGAAAATTTATTAAGAGCGAGCATCAGATCGGCAGCGGCGATCGCTCCTTGCCAATTCTTGCGGTAGATCTCCATACGGAGCCTGCCGTCAATGGCATTCGTCTCGGTCGGAGTTCCGGGAAAGCGAACGCGCGCCTTTTCGACCCAATCATTCGCCTTGTCGTAAAGCTTTGCTTCACGATAGGCGTCGATGATGTTCAGATACGCAGAATCAATGCGTTCGCCCGTCGGATACATCACGGTGTATTGTTCGTAAGCGACCGCCGCCTCCACGTTTCGCCCCAAACGCACGTTACAGGCACCGAGAAAAGCAAGACTCTCGCGCCCGTCCTTCGTCGCGGGGAATTCTTTTGACGCTCTCTCGAACCACGGGATCGCTTTGTCGTAAGAGCGCTCCCACATCAGCGAGCGTCCCATTCCCATCAGCGCAAAGCTCATCTCGGGAGCGGCCGAAAAATTATCGATAATGAGCTGAAAGTGTTCGCGAGCTTCTGGGAAGTGGCGATTATCGAGATAAACGCGACCGCGCGCCGCGTGTTCGGACGCAGTTAGTTTCAAGAGATCGCCGTCAGCGGAACGGTTCGAGCGATCCTTATCGGTTACATTTCGCAGTACGCCGTCGGACGACTGTGCACAGCTTGCGATGGTACACAAAAGGACGACGTAAAGTGCGCAGAAGATTCTTCTCATATTTTCACGAATGGGTTAAGGGTAATCCGAGCCGACGGCCGAAACATCTACAAGGTTACTCGAAACTAAGACGCTTGGGCAAGATTCTCCGTTCGCTGCAAGCTTTGCCCGCGTGCTATTATCTAATCTTTTTAGACCTTATGAAGATCGCATTGAACGGCGCCACAACGATGTACGCCGACCTAGAAACTGATATTAAAGCGGCGTCAGCGGCAGGATTTGACCTCATTGAGCTGTGGAAGAGCAAGCTCTTGAGATATCTCGAAACTCACACGGTCGAAGAGTTAAAGACAACTCTCGAAGAGGCAAATCTTGCGCCTTGGTCGATAAACTCGATCGAGCACATCTCATTTCGCAGCGAAGAAGATCACGAAAAGATCAAAGCCGAGTGCCGCAAACTCGCCGAGATCGCGAAGGCCTTGGGTTGTCCATATATCGTCGTCGTTCCCGGCAAGCTGCCGAGAGGCGCGTCGGAAGGATCGTTGATCGATGGCTCGGTGCGTGCGCTTGATGAGCTTGCAGATATCGCGGAACCTTATGGCGTCGGGCTTGCTTTCGAGTTCCTGGGCCAAACCGACTGCAGCGTTCAGACACTCGATCTGGCAAAGAAGATCGTCGAGAAGGTGAACCGAACGAGCGTTGGGCTTGTGATCGATTCGTTCCATTTCTACGCGGGTAACTCGACTTTCGGTGCGATAGATACGCTAGACCCCGAAAAGCTCTTTATTTTCCACATAAACGACGCAGAAGACCTTCCGAAAGAGCAGCTAACGGACGCCGAGCGTCTCTATCCCGGCAAAGGAATTCTGCCGCTTGGTGAAATGAAACGACGGTTCGATGCGATCGGGTACGACCGAATGGTGAGTATCGAGATCTTTCGGCCCGAGTATTGGGCGCAGGATCCGTACGAGGTCGCGCGCCTCGCAAAAGAAGCAACGGAACGCGTACTCGAGATCGGAAGGTACAGCGTACGAGGTTCAGGCGGGAAATGAGTAAAGTTAAGATCGGGATCATCGGCACAGGCTATATCGGCAACGTTCACGGACGCCTCTATTCACGTGACGATCGAGCGGAGGTCGCGGCCCTTTACGACATCCTTCCCGAACGAGCCGAGAAAACGTCAAGATCGATCGGCGGTCGGGTTTGCGGTTCTCGCGAGGAACTGTTCGACAACTGCGACGCCGTCCTTGTCTGTACGCCGAATCGCACGCATCGCGAGATCGCGACGGCCGCGGTCGAGGCTGAAAAGCACGTGTTCTGCGAGAAGCCTTTTGCGATCGGTATCGACGACGCAAATGACCTCCTTGCGACAGCCAGGGGATCGAATTGCGTGTTTCAGGTCGGGCACAACCGTAGGTTCGCACCGGTATATTCGACGCTAAAAGATATTCTAAAGAACGACGCCGCTCATTCCGCTCACATTAAGATGAATCGCGGCGAGTTGAAGAACCCGGTCTGGACCGGAGACGTCGGGGTTACGGGCGGCTTTCTTTACGAGACGACGATCCATCTCTTTGATATGATCCGTTATCAGTTCGGCGAGATCTCGGAACTTGCGGCATATGGCTCGCAGCACGAATATCCCGAGCTTGACGAATTCTCGGTCATTTTCAAATTCGCGAGCGGATTCCACTGCACGTTCGCTTCGTCATCAGATGCAAGTTGGCATTTTCCATTTGAGCGGATCGAGGTTTTTTGTCACCATCGAACGATAATGACCGAGGAAATGGAGCGGATATTGGATTCAAGAGGAATGGACGCGAATTTCGAAACGACGACATTCCATATGACGGAGAAGGAAGAGCGTTGGGGATACACGCAGGAAGACGCGGCATTTGTTGACGCGATCTTGACCGGAAACGCTCCGCTTGTATCCGCTGAGGACGGTTTTAAGTCGGTCGAATTGGTCGAATCTGTTTATAATGCGATAAGAACTGGTGAACGCGTGAAGTTCAAATGAGGGAACTACGGTGTTTTGCGAACGTTTAAAGCTTGAGAGATGATGCAGACGTGCAATAATTGCGGTAACTTCAATTCTGATGAAAGCAACTTTTGTCGGTTCTGCGGCACGCGCTCCCATTCGCCGCTTCCGACGGCCCGTCATGACCAGCCTTTTGCGACGCAAGCCCTCGGAGAACAGCCTCAAGAGCCCAAAAGCAACGTTTCGGGCGAGCCTTATGGTTTTAGCCCGCCGCCGCCGTATTCGTGGAAAACGGACGAGTTTCGGACGAACAATCAGGCGCGCAAGACGTTGAATCTCCCGCCGCAGGCGTACGCGGAAATGCCGATGCCCGGTCACCTCGCCAATTACCAGGGCGGAGCAATTGCCGGGAACTATCGCTGTATGAATTGCGGAACAACCTTCCTTCCGCGGATCGAGAGAAAGATCTCGACGGCAGGCTGGATAACATTCGCACTGCTTCTTGCTTTTATTTTTCCTCTTTTCTGGATCGGACTCCTGATCAAGGAAGACCAGTATGTGTGCCCGATGTGCCGACGGCGAGTCGCCTAGCGATAGTAGTAGCCTTTCGGATGTTCGATCGTCACTTCCGGATTGGAGCTTTTCACCTCAACCTCGTGATATCCCTTCTTCATATGCGTCGAAAGATATGTGAGCGAAAACTGTCGTCGCAAGGCCATATTTATCTCGTCAAAGAATGGCGTTAAGGTTACCGGAACTCCCGATCCTTGAAAATATGACCGTCCTCCGGTCTCATCTGCAAGCCGGTCGAGACCGGCTTGGCCGGAGATCGCTCTGATCGCGGAGTTCTCTGTCAGTCCTGTCGGAAAGTAGAAGGAATATATCGCAACGCTAGCACGCTGAGCCCGTGAGATCGCTCGATCAAGGTCCGGCGCGTGGATAACGCTGCTGGGCGAATCACCTTCCGAAACGTCGAATCCGTCCGAGACCAGTAGTATCGCACGTCGTCCGGCCGGCATTGCCTCGAACCGTTTGACCGTGGACACGACCCCGCCGTAAGGGCCGTTGCCCGCGGACGCTACGCTGCCGCTAACAATGCGAAGGGAATCAGCAGCCTTTACAAGATCGGTGGTGAACCGCTGGCGCGTTCCGACGGAACCGCCGCGGATATAACCGACCATTACGCGGCTGCCTTCCGGGAGTTTCTTGATGAACTCGGCGATCGGCTTCAGTTGAAGATTAAAGCTCGATGAGAGTTCATCCTGGAGGAGTATCGCGAGCGTGATGGGCACATCGCTCGTGCTCCGAAGCGACAAGATCTGCTGCTGATCCTTATCTTCGATCACAGAAAGATCGGCGGCATCAATGATCTCTTCTGCCTTTTTATCCTTAAGTTCCTGTCTGGTGAAGATCGAGATCGGGATCGTTACGGTGCGAACTTCCGGCTTTGATTCTTCAGGCGGTTGAGCGACCGCCTGCAGAGCAGCAATAAGTATGATCGAGCAAAACGCGGCCGCTTTTAGCAAGAAGGGTCTCAGCATAGGAAACGCCCAAATCGGGCTACAAGGATTTGTCCACCTTCTGCAATGATACATTCAAAGAACGAGATTTGAACAGGAATTTCCATCTGCGTTGAGAAATATTCGCTTCCATAGCGTAAAATACGGCCTAAGAATGCTGATCGACACTCTTGCATCGCCTGACATCACGAAACGAGACCTCGTCCGCGGCAGACGCCTCTTGACAGCGGCGATCGCGGCGCCGATCGCCGGGCTGAGCGTTCCGCTGGTCCTCACGTTCGTCCTTACATTTCTGTTCGGGGCGAATCCGCCGGCGGCGATCACGATCTTTTTCTTCGGAATGGTCGGTACCGTGTTGACGACGATCATCGGCTTATTTCTTACTGTATTTTTTCTAGTGCGCCGGAGCGGTTGGCGGCGTGAATTACGCGAAAGGATCGCGGCTCGCGGCATTACATCGCGGGAAATAGATTGGTTCCGTGCAGAACTGCAGCCCAAAGAAAAAAAGACGCTTGACGGCCTCCGGCACACGGACGAACTTCTTGCCGATACATACGCGGACTATCTCGCCTCGAAACTGACCGCAACCCGAATAACACGCTCTGCGCGCAGAGAACTGAGTTTGATGCAGCGTCGGCAGCGAAAGCTCCGTCTCCTTGGGACCGACGGCGCGAAGTCGCTTGAGGCTGAGCTTGAAGGCGACATCGAGAAGATCAAAGAGATCCAGGTTCGGGCGAAAGATGCGATCGCCGAAGCTCAGACAGGCATCGAGCGTGTCGAAGCTACATTCGCGCGCGGCGGCACACTCGCCGACTCGGACGTTACGCTCAAGAAACTCTCCGCACGCACCGCTGATCTTCCGCATGCGCTTGAAAAGGCGCGCCTGACCGATGAGATCCGAAAGGAATTAGAGAAAGAAGACATCGGCGAAGGATAACCGCCTTGCCGTTCTAGCGAGTTGAATTGAACCTGTATGTTACAGGTGGGCGGCATTCGAGAATCTTCGATGAAGATCCTCTTGCAGCCGGCCCTCCGGCGTTAGCTTTCGTAAAAGCACGCACTGGACACGGCATCTTGCCTCCCGGTATTCAAATGTTGGCTCAACTGTAGTTTCGCCGGGTACGAACAAGGCAGTAAACTTCTTTCGCCTGAGGAGATTTTAGCACACCGGGACCGGATCGATACAAGAATTTTGCGTTGAAGGGGAGAGTTTTCGGCCGTTCACGGAAGGCCGATCAGGAGGCTTGAAATCGATTCTTCAAAACGCGGTCGAGCATTTCGCTGCATTCAGAACTTCGGCTACCGAGTTGCCCGTCGGCCTGCCGCTGATTGTCTTGGATCTGATGGAGTTCATCCGCGATATGAAGGGCGGCAAGGATCGCGACCTTTAGCGAATCCACGGTCATTGTGCCGGAAGATATCTCGCGCATTTTTCGATCGACGTAGGCGGCGAGATCGTTGATATACGTGTTATCGCCGTCCGAGCGAATGCTGTAGGCTTGATTGTAGATCTCGACACGCATTGTCGATGTCGTATCTTCGTTCATAACTTGATCAGCCGGCAACGGCCGTCGCTATCTCTGGATCGATCTCCGCAAGAGCATCGAGCATTGCCTCGACCTTGGCCTGGATCGCCTCGCGTTCGCCCAAGAGTTCGTTCACCTTTTCTCCACCGACGCCATCACCGGTGGCCGCCATTGAAAGCTCCGTCCGGAGTCGCGAGACTTCACTTTCGAGACGCTCGTTCTCTTCTCGAAGCTTCTTAACAAGCTCGATAGTTAAGTAGATCTTATCCTCGAGATGCGAGAATTTTTCCATTCCTGACAGGCCGTTCATCTAATTGGGACTCCAAAATTATTGCCGCGAGAAGTTCGTGGTGTTTGATTATTGAACGAAACGCCGCGAACTTCAAGCTACGGCATAAAAGAAATGCTATTTTCTCGGACGTACTCCAAGTTCGCTGTCCAGACGCGCAAGAAAACGTGAATGAGCGTACTCGACTTCTTCTTCGGCAAGCGTCTTCGCGTCGCTCCGGTACTCGACGCGGATCGATACCGCACGTCTTCCTGTGGGAAGAGTGCCGCCTTCAAACACCGAAACAAGGCCGACGCTTTTGATCAGATCTTCTCTTGCTGAGCGACCTACTCGGAGAATATCCGCAACCGACAGCGTACGACCGACCTCGAACGTAACGTCGCGCCGAACCGAAGGGAATTTTGCGATCGGCGTGTAGTTCGAAGTTGTTCTTTTTGCCGCGAGAGCGCTAGTCAGATCGAGTTCGCCAACATACACCGACTGTCGGAATTTGTATCTTTGTGCGATCTCCTCAGAAAGCCTTCCGACAGAGCCGACGGTTGCGCCGTCGAGCGTGATAGATGCGGATTGTCCCGCTCGAAGATGCTTCACATCGACCGCTTTGAATTCTGCGTTCGCAACGCCTGCGGCCTCGAAAGCCGCTTCGACGGCGCCTTTGATATCGAAGAAATCCAACTGCCTTTCGGGATCGACCCGATCCGCGAAAACTTCGCCTCCCGAGGCAGCAAACGCGATCAATTCGCGTTCGGTCGGCAGATCGCCGGGCTTTTGCGTAACAAAACCCTTACCGATCTCAAATAATTTTACGTCGCGGATCTGATGATTATTGTTGAGTCTTATTGCGTCAAGCAGGCCCGGCAAGGCCGTCTGGCGCATCCGGACGGCATTCTCGATCACAGAATGACGCAGTGTAACAGGCTCTGCAGCGGCCTCTAGCTTCAAAGCCGGAACCGGCTCGAACGCGTCGTCCCAAGCAGTATCAATAAAGCTGTAGGAAATAGCCTCGCTGTAGCCGAGGTCCCTCAAATATGTCCGGATCGCAGCCTTTCGCGGCTCGCCGGTCTGGAATTCACCCGCACTGCGCGCCGGCGGAAGTTCTTCCTTGATGTTCTCGTAACCTGCGAGGCGTGCGACCTCCTCGACAAGGTCCTCTTCGAGAGTAATGTCATAACGCCATGGCGGTGCGGAATAGACGCGCGTCCCATTTTCCTCTTTGCTTTGAATGCCCAGCATATCGAGGGTCGCGACTGCGTCAGAATCGGCAACTTCGAGCCCGGTCAAACGGATGGTTGCGGCGGAGATATCAGCGCACTCGATCTCAGAACGATGGATCGGCGTTGGAAAAATGTCGATGAACTCGCCCGGTTGACCGCCCGCAAGCTCAACGATCAAGTTTGCAGCACGCTGCGACGCCCGTACGATGTTGTCGATATCTACGCCGCGTTCGAAGCGATAGCTCGCCTCGCTCGCCATTCCAAGTTGGCGTGCCAGCGTCCGTACGGAATCCGGCCGGAAATACGCAACTTCGAGAAGCACATTCACCGTCGAATCTGAAATGCCGGTGTCACGACCGCCCATAACGCCGCCGATCGCGACAGGCTTCTCTGCATCACAAACTACCAGCATCGATTCGTCGAACTTGCGTTCAATGTCGTCGAGCGTCACCATCGTCTCGCCCGATTTGGCACGGCGCACGATGATGCGGTCGCCTGCGAGTTTATCGAAGTCGAATGAGTGCATCGGCTGTCCGAGTTCGAGCATTACGTAGTTCGTTACGTCAGCCACGTTGTTGATCGAACGCTCGCCGAGCGCTTCGAGGCGTTCGACAAGCCAATCGGGTGATGGCCCAACCTTGACGCCCCGAATGATACGGGCGGTGAAACGATAACATCGTGTCGGATCGTCGATGCGAACGGTATCGTGTGCAAGCACGGGCGGCATTGGGATCTCCGGTTCCGGTTCGAATACGTGTAGAGACTTGCCCGTCGCTGCTGCTAATTCGCGCGCGACACCGAGATGCGAGAGGCAATCCGGTCGGTTAGACGTGATGTCCACGTCAAAGATCGTGTCGGAGCCATGACGCTCCAACCCTTCGACCGCAAGGCCGACCCGCGTCAAGGCCGCTGCAGTCTCCTCGGCAGTTAAGTCGAGGTCGATAAGGTCCTTTAACCAGTTGTAACTAATGTTCATTGATTTACGAGAATCGGTTCAAGCGACTAGAGTGTCTAATTCTTGGCATCCGCTGGTTCTCTTGTGAGAAGCGGCGGATATTTTCTTGGATGAGTAGCTCAAGCGTGGTCACCGTCTAGCCTCCGCGATACATCCTACACAAACTGCTCCAAAAACCGCACATCATTTTCGAAAAGGTGCCGAATGTCGTCGATCGAGTACATAAGAGCGGCCATTCGTTCGAGGCCGAATCCGAAAGCAAAGCCCGAATAGACGGTTGGATCAACACCGACGGCTTTCAAGACGTTAGGGTGCACCATTCCGGAACCGCCGAGCTCGATCCAACCGGAACCTTTGCATGGGCGGCAACGTTCGCCATTGAACTTGCCCGTTCCGTGGCATTTGAAGCACGAAAAGTCGAACTCCGCCGATGGCTCCGTGAAAGGGAAGTACGACGGGCGAAAGCGCGTGATCGTGTCCTCGCCGAACAGGCGTTTGAGCCACTCGGTCACGGTGCCCTTCAAATGTGCCATCGTGATGCCTTTATCGACACAGAGGCCCTCGATCTGGTGGAACATCGGCACGTGAGTCATATCGGGCGTATCGCGACGAAAAACCTTGCCCGGAGCGATGATCCGGATCGGCACGCCTCGGCGTTCCATCGCGCGTATCTGCACGGTCGAGGTCTGCGAGCGCAGCGCAAACCCGTCGGTAGTGTAGAACGTGTCCTGCGATTCGCGCGCCGGATGACCTTCGGGGATGTTCAACGCGTCGAAATTATAATAGTCCGTCTCGATCTCCCGGTCGTCCTCGATCGAATATCCCATCGAGACGAAGATCTCTTCGATCCGCTGGCGAACGATCGTGATCGGGTGAAGATTGCCGCGTTTCACGCGTCGCCCGGGAAGCGTTACGTCAATACGTTCCGCTTCGGTCTTTGCCTCGAGAACAGCGGCCTTCAGGCGACTTTCCGCAGCATCGAGACGCTCGACGATCGAGCGTTCGACCGACTGGACGAACTGGCCGAATTCGCCCCTTTTATCCGCGGAGACCCTGCCGATCAGCTTCTTTGCCTCAGCAAGCAAACTCTTCTTGCCCGTATGGCGGACGCGTAAGTTGCCAACCTCGTTTAATAATGCGGCGGTGTCGCCGTTCGGCGCGCTGCCGTCAAAGTTTTCGAATTCGCTGTCGAATGCCGCTTTCGCAGCTTCTACCGTCGCTCTTTCTTCGATCATATAGAGTGTCGCGTCCAGCGTAATGGGAGCATAAGACGCTGAAAACAGAATATATTAGCAATAATCGCCCCAAAGCGTAAATATGGGTGCAGCCGCGGCGTATCGATCTGCACTTCGTTCCGTGCAGACAACTTTGGTATCATCGGGAACTAGCACAAAATATCATTGTTGTGAGATCCCAAAATGAAAGCAATAGTAAAAAGTAAAGCCGAGCCCGGACTTTGGATAGAGGACGTTCCCGAGCCGACGCTGACCATCAATGACGTAATGATCCGCGTCAAACGCGGCGGAATTTGCGGCACGGATCTGCACATCTATAATTGGGACGCGTGGGCCCAAACTACAATCAAGGTGCCGACCACCATCGGACACGAATTCGTCGGCGAGATCGTCGAAGTCGGTTCCAACGTCGTTGATTTTACTGTCGGCGACATGGTCAGCGTCGAAGGCCATCTTGTTTGCGGACGCTGTCGCAACTGCATGGCGGGCAAGCGTGCTTTGTGCGCGAACACACGCGGCGTCGGCGTCAACACCAACGGCGGATTCGCCGAGTTCATCGCCGTTCCTTACACCAATATCTGGAAGCACAAACCCGGCATCGATCTCGACATCGCAGCGATCTTCGACCCGTTCGGCAACGCTGTCCACACCGCGCTCGAATTCGAAGTGTTCGGCGAAGACGTGCTTATCACGGGAGCCGGCCCGATCGGCATCATGGCCGCCGCGGTCGCCAAACACGCGGGTGCCCGCAATATCGTGATCGCCGACATCAACGAATTTCGCCTCGACCTCGCGCGTAAAATGGACAACGTCACCGTCGCCGTTAACGTCTCGAAGCGTTCTATAAAGGACGTCCAGGAAGAACTCGGAATGAAAGAGGGTTTCGATGTCGGCTTTGAGATGTCGGGCGTTCCGACTGCGTTCAAAGATATGATCGACAATATGTTCCATGGCGGCCGCATCGCAATGCTTGGCATTCCGGCTGAACAGTTCCCGATCGATTGGAAGACGGTCATCTTCAATATGATCACCATCAAAGGCATCTACGGCCGCCAGATGTACGAAACCTGGTACCAAATGTCCAACCTCCTCGAAGCCGGCGTCGATATCAAACCCGTTATCACGCATCGCTATTCCTACAAAGACTTCGAGCAAGGCTTCGCCGCCATCCGCGAAGGCCATTGCGGCAAGGTCGTTTTGAATTTCGAGGAGATATAAGTCGCGGTTCTGCCGCAGTTCATTCAAACAAAATGATCCGCGTCAAGAAGAGATAGATGAACTCTGGAAGATCGAAGCCGAGCGGCGTGTTGAAGAGGTTCGGTCGGGAAAGGTTCAAACCGCGAGCCGTTTTACTGGAGCGAGAGAACTCTATGAAGTTTTTTGAACAAATTGATGCCAACGCCGAGATCGGCGAAGCCATCAGCCGCGGCATGGTCGCCCGCCGCATCCTCGACGGCATCGTCCGCAATGTCTACAAAAACGACGTAGGCAAACTCGCCGGCTGGACATCAACCAGCCACATCGAAAAACCGCCGAAGAAATCGGAGCCACCAACACCGTAGTCGGAGGATCAAATGGCCGATTATTTAGTTTATTGGAAAGTATTTTGGGATGAACATCCTAATGGTTTGATTGGCCAGCCTGACTTTCTTTGGCACACAAACCATCAGTATTGGAATAACGTTGTACCAGGCGACACGCTGTGGGCTATTGCGTCAGGTGGAGAGCAGGCGCCTACCGAGTGGCGCTTAGTCAAGCGCCTTGTTGTTCAGGAGAAATATATAAGGTCTGATTTTGATCGGTCCAAAGGTTTCCGAGGCGATCCGACGCAAAGCGAAACATTCATAGTCCAAGGGCAATCAGACCTGACGCCACTGCTGCATCAGTTACAGTTTAGGGGCGGCCGTCAGATTACTGCCACGGGTCCGAAAATTGGAATCGCCTTACGATCGGGTCGGCCGTTGACCGATGAGGACAGCTCCTTACTAGAGCTGTATGCCCATGATCTCGTGCATGTCGAAGATGGTGATGATGCGATTCTGGATCGTTTGGCGGGAGTTTCTAAAGACGACTTCAAGCCACGTAAAACATCAAACGGAGCAGGATTTGGTGACCCCGAAACGAATCGAAGAGTCGAGAAGGCTGCAATTAAGGTCGTTACCGAGTGGTATGTAGATGAGGGGTGGACTGTTAAGTCGGTTGAAGCTGAAAAATGTGGCTATGACCTGCTTTGTAAACGGACGCTCCAAGAGAAACACGTCGAGGTAAAGGGTGTGCAGGGGGACGTAGTTGCCTTCATCATCACTGCCGGCGAGGTACGCCAAGCCGAAAGCGACGTGGACTTTGTGCTGTGTGTCATCACCGCCGCACTCACGCCGTCTCCGAGGCTCCACTTTTATGATTCGTCTGAATTTGCGACTGAGTTGGATTTGATGCCCCTTGCGTATCGGGCAACTTTACGGAGGGATCTCTAGTTTCCAGAAAGATCTAGATATACAAAGCTTATGTATTCAAATTTCAAACAACATCTACAGAGCACGATCGATGAGATCAGGGACGCGGGGCTTTATAAATCGGAGCGTGTGATCGACGGGCCGCAGGATGCGCGGATCAGCGTGGGCGGTCGCGAAGTGCTCAATATGTGCGCGAATAACTACTTAGGCTTGTCGGATGACCCGATCGTGATCGATGCCGCACGCAAAAGCCTAGACGAATGGGGCTACGGCCTGTCGAGTGTCCGATTTATCTGCGGGACGCAGGCCATTCACAAAGAGCTGGAACGCAAGATCAGCGAGTTTCTCGGGACTGAGGACACGATCCTTTACACGTCGTGTTTCGATGCGAACGGCGGTTTGTTCGAAACGCTTCTCGCGGAAGAAGACGCGATCATTTCCGATGAACTCAACCACGCGAGCATCATCGACGGCGTCAGATTGTGCAAGGCCGCGCGATATCGCTACAAGAATAGCGATATGCAAGACCTCGAAGCCAAACTCGTCGAAGCGAAGTCCGCACGCTTCAAGATGATCGCTACCGACGGCGTTTTTTCGATGGATGGCTACATCGCGAAGCTCGACGAAATATGCGACCTTGCCGAAAAACACGACGCACTTGTGATGGTTGACGATTCGCATGCGGTAGGATTCATGGGCAAGACCGGCCGCGGCGTCCACGAACATCACAACGTCATCGACCGCATCGACGTGATCACAGGCACACTCGGCAAAGCCCTCGGCGGTGCCAGCGGTGGTTACACGAGCGGAAAGAAAGAGATGATCGAACTGCTGAGACAGCGTTCGCGTCCGTATCTTTTCTCAAACTCGGTCGCACCGCCGATAGTCGCGGCATCAATAGCAGCGATAGATAACCTAATGGCTTCGACGGAATTACGAGACCGCTTGATGGATAACACAAAGTATTTTCGAGAAAAGATCGTGTCGGTCGGGCTAGATGTCCTGCCTGGCGAACACCCGATCGTGCCGGTGATGTTCGGCGAAGCAGAACCCGCAGTCAAGATGGCTGAAAAGATGCTCGAAAAAGGCGTGTATGTGATCCCATTTTCATTCCCGGTTGTTCCGAAAGGCAAAGCTCGCATCAGAACACAAGTAAGTGCGGCCCACTCGAAAGAAGATCTGGACTTCGCGATCCAAGCCTTCGCCGAATCAAAAGCATCGTTGGGAATATAAAAAAGCGAGTGCCGTTTTCGACACTCGCTCGATCAATATTCAACGATCTAAGCAGCGGCTTGCTGCTTGTTGGAGATCGCTTCTTTCGCCTGACCGACGACGGCGGCGAAGGCTTCGGGTTGCTTGACGGCCATGTCTGCAAGAACTTTGCGGTCGAGTTCGACCTCGGCGAGGTTCAGGCCGTGAATGAACTGCGAATATTTGATGTCGTTCAGACGGCAAGCCGCGTTGATGCGGACGATCCACAGTTTACGAAAGTCACGCTTCTTAAGCTTTCGGCCGGTATAGGCGAAATTCAATGCCCGCTCGACAGATTCTTTCGCCGAGCGATAAAGTTTTGATTTTGTTCCGCGATAGCCTTTGGCTAAAGCTAATATCTTTTTGCGTTTTTCGGTACGCTTATTACCACGTTTTGCTCTTGGCATAATTCCTCCAAATGCGGAATACGGAATGCGAAGTGCGAAATCTTTGATCCGCCTACATTCGCTATAATGTTCCTGCTTCCGATGTCTAAAAAACTCGATCCAGCGTTAAGGGCGAATCGCCCGCTTGAACGCTGCAAAATTCTAGTCGCGGCCGTAGGGAAGCATCTTCTCAACGCGCTTCTGGTCGCCTTCGGAAACAAGCACGTCGATGTCTAGATTGCGTTTCCTCTTATTCGTCTTCTTGGTCAAGATATGACGCGCGTGGCTGTGGCCGCGTTTGAATTTGCCCGATGCTGTCGAGCGAAAACGCTTTGCTGCGCCTTTGTGTGTCTTAAGTTTCGGCATAAAAATCTAACTCCTTACAATAAAAATCTAAAAGATATCGTCCTCGTCATCGCCTGTTTTGACCTTTTCGGCCTTAGCAGGAGCGGGTTTTGCCGCCTTCTTTGGCTTTTCAGGTTCGTCCGTCTTATTTGGGGCGACGGATGAATGTTTGGTGACGACTGCCTTGCTCTTTTTCGGCGAAAGGATCGTGAACATCTGATAACCTTCCATCTTTGGCGCGACCTCGATATCGCTGAATTCCGCAAGCTCGGTTGTCAGCCGGGCGAGGATCTTAGCTCCAAGTTCGCGGTGCGTCATTTCGCGTCCGCGGAATGCGATGGCCGCCCGAACTTTGTCGCCTTCTGAGAGCCAACGCTTGGCATTGTCGCGACGATATTCGTAATCGTGGTCATCAGTTCCGGGGCGGAATTTGATCTCTTTGACCTGCACCGTAACCTGTTTCTTCTTCGCTTCATGAGCCTTTTTCTTTTGCTCATAAAGGAATTTGCCGTAGTCGATGATCTTACAAACCGGCGGTTTCGCGTTGGACGCGATCTCGACAAGGTCGAGCCCGCGATTCCGTGCCTCTTGAATAGCGTCGCGCGTATCCATAAGGCCAAGCGTTCCGCCGTCTTCGAGGACTACGCGAACCGATGGAACGCGGATGCGTTCGTTCGTCCGGTGCTGCGGCTCACGAAACCGCGGCTTGAATCTATTTCCACCAAATCTTCTTGCGATAATGCCTCCTGAATGTTTAGGTCCTAGCGGCTGCGGTTCGTGCGCTCTTCATCGATCTTTGCGATGAACTCATCAAGCGATACGGCACCGAGGTCGCCTATCTTACGGTCGCGCACCGCGACCTGTTTCTCTTCAAACTCCTTATCCCCGAGGATAAGCATATACGGTATCTTTTGCAGCTGAGCGTCGCGGATCTTCGCTCCGATCTTGTCACTGCGGGAATTCAATTCTACACGAAAGCCCTTGCTGCGGAGCGTGTCTGCGATCTCCGACGCATAATCGTTTATGCGGTCGGTGATCGGCAATACCGCGACCTGCACGGGCGCAAGCCATAATGGGAACGCTCCGGCGTAATGTTCGATAAGCACGCCGAAGAATCTCTCGATCGAGCCGAATAGCGCTCGGTGGATCATTATCGGCCGATGTTTCTGATTGTCCTCGCCCGTATATTCGAGCTCGAACCGCTCGGGCAAATTCCAATCGAGCTGTATCGTCCCCAACTGCCAGATCCTGCCGATAGCATCTTCGATCTTGATATCGATCTTCGGACCGTAAAAAGCAGCTTCGCCTTCAATGCGTTCGTATGAAATGCCGCGTCCGTCGAGAGCGGCCGCAAGCTGATCTTCTGCCGAGTGCCAATCTTCGTCCGAACCGAGATAACCTTTGTTCTCTGCCGCACCGCGCACGGAAAGCTCGAACCTTACCTTATCGAACCCATAAATATCGAGGACCTTTATCGCAAAGTCAAGACAATCTGCGACCTCGACCTGTACTTGATCCGGACGTACAAAAAGATGAGCGTCATCGACCGTAAAACCGCGAACGCGCATCAGGCCGTGCAGCGTGCCGGAAAGCTCGGCGCGATAGACCGTGCCCATTTCGGAATAACGCTGCGGCAGATCGCGGTATGAGCGTTGACTGGACTTATATATGCCGATGTGGAACGGGCAATTCATCGGCTTGAGCCGATATTCCTCGTCCTCGATACGCGTCGGGGCGTACATCGAATCGGAATAATTGCCCTCGTGTCCGCTCTTGACCCAAAGTTCGCGTTTTGCGATATGCGGCGTGTAAACAAAACTGTAGCCGCGCCGTTCGAGCTCTTCCTTAAGAAGCCGCTCCATCTCGTTGCGAACGATGCCGCCTTTCGGATGCCAAAGTATCAGTCCTTGGCCATACTCGTCGTCGATCGAGAAAAGATCCAGTTCGCGGCCGAGTTTGCGGTGATCGCGTTTTTCGGCCTCTTCACGCTGCTTGAGCCACGCGTCCAGATCAGCTTGCGTCGGAAAGGCAGTTCCGTATATCCGCTGCATCTGCTCACGCTCGGAGTCGCCGCGCCAATAAGCGCCGGCGATCGTCAGGAGCTTGAACGCTTTGAGTTTTCCCGTGTGCTGGACGTGCGGGCCGAGGCAGAAATCAATGAACGGCGAACCGTCGATGTAGTATATCGTTGCGGTATCGTCAGCCTTTTCGCTGATGAGTTCGCACTTGAGTGGCTCTTCGCGGTCCGCGAAGATCTTCAATATCTCAGCCTTATCGACAACTTCGCGTCGGTATTTGAGATCGCGCTTGGCCATCTCACGCATCTTCTTTTCGATCACGGGAAGGTCGTCCGTCGTTAGATTGCGCGGAGCGATAACATCGTAATAGAAGCCGTATCGCGGATCGTCAAGCAGAGCGGGGCCGATACCGAGCTTCGTGCCCGGAAATAGCTCAAGAAGTGCAGCAGCGAGCAAATGAGCGGTCGAGTGGCGTATGACCTCCAATCCGTTACGAGAATCATTCGTGATCGGTTCGATGGAAATGACCTCATCCGATGCAACAAGTTCTCGGTTCAGATCGACTTCCTCGCCGTTGACCTTCGCGGCAAGCGTCATCTTTAAAACGTCGCGATCAAATGCTTTGATGGCATCGAGGACCGTCGCCGGCGCAGGTATCGCGCGCGAGATTTCGCCAAATTTTATGTTCAGTTCGCTCATACTATTGTTAATTGCACATCTTGTCCTTGCAAATTGGTTCGAAAATGACCGACGCGACCCTAAAAGCCGCCCGGGGATCTACCAACTAACAATCTGGCAATTGCCAATTAACAACTTCCTACTACTAAAATGATCGGATCCTATAAGAGCGACTTTGCTGCGGGTGATCGTTTCACACCCAATATGTCCCGCCGAACTAGCGACGGGTCGTAGTAGTTATCCAAAAAGCAAAGTTCTTTGAAAGCATCTTATCGGAAAATATAAAATGGTAGGCACTAGCAGAGTTGAACTGCTGACCCCTACCGTGTCAAGGTAGTGCTCTACCACTGAGCTAAGTGCCTGCATCGCTTCTAGTTATTGAAAATAAAGTAAAAAGCGAACCTAAAGAATGCCAAAAACTCTTTGGCGGTGTCAAGGCAGGCAGCCCGTTCTTCGATACAATTCTATTCTAAGGACGAGTCAGTACAAAGCCGAGAAATGCGGCGGCGAGGCAGGCGACGAAGGTTGTGATGCTGTAAACGGCAAAAGTGCCGTAATATCGATCGATCAGCAGCGTTACGTTCTCGAACGCGAATGACGACATCGTGGTAAAGCCGCCGCAAAAACCGGCAGTCAGGAATATACGCCATTCCGCCTGGATCATATACCTCTCGGAGACGCCGACCGCCGCACCCATAACGAACGAACCGATTATATTTACGGCGAATGTACCGGTAGGGAATGTGAAGGGAAGCAGCCCGGCGATAGCTTCGACGGCCGCAAAACGCGCTACGGCACCCAACATTCCGCCAATGGCAACAAAAATGACGCTTCTGCTCATAGTTCACCTCTAAAAGCAGGCGTCATCAGCTATTTGGCATAGCGGTTGGTTCAGGAAGACACCATTTCCCGACTTCAAAATGTAGATTTGATTCTCCCACCGCCAAGTATCGGAAATCAAGCAAAATCATTCCGCTACGACACTCCCGTGCAGAATCGATGCATTCCGACAGCGACAAGTTTTGCCGTTCGGTCGTCAATGTCGTATTTTGGGTTCACTTCGCTGAATTCGATCAGCTTTGTATTGGCGAGGCTCGCTGCGTATTTGACGAGTTGTATAAATTCGCCCGCCCTCAGGCCCAGCGGCGACGGGGCAGAAACGCCCGGCGAGTCGGCTGAACGCACTGCGTCCATATCGAAACCGAAAAACGTGTTCAGTGAGGCGCTGTGGCCGATGAACTTGGTTCGAATACTTTCGCGAAGTTCAATATCGGCCTCCGTTCTAGAACGTACGAGTTCGAGGCTGATTCGGTTTACTCCTAGGTCGCGGATGTATTCATAATAGATCGGTGAAGCTAGATGCGACTGAAAACCGACTTCATAAAAGTATTTGGGCAAGAGCAGGCCTTCATCGAGAAGCTGCCGGTATGGCGTGCCGCTGTTTCGCTCTTCTGAAAGACGTACATCGAGATGGGCATCGATATTGACTCCGATCCACCATTCATGCCCGAACACCTCTGACATCGCTCTGCCGTCTGCATACGAGATGTCGTTACCGCCGCCGAGTACGATCACGCGTTTGTGGTCCTTCAGGACGGCTTTGACGACCGCGGTCATTGCGTCGTGAGTATCTTCGAGCGAATTCGTCCATTTAACATCGCCGAGGTCGAAGATGCGTTTGCGGATGTTGAACGTCGTGAGTTTGTAGAACTGCCGGCGGATCGCCGCCGGAGCCTCCGCAGCGCCGACACGCCCGCCGTTCCGCCGCACACCTTCATCCTGCGGACAGCCGATGATCACGATGTCGGCGTTGTCGTATTGCTCCGGCGCGCGGCGGACGATTTCGCCCAAGCGCGGATCATTCGGGTCACTTCGCGAGAAAAATAGCGACTCTTCAGGCCGCGCGGTGAGATCGAATTGTGTGGTCATTTATGAGGATTATATCACGCTGCCGGACGAAAATAGGCCTCTGTTCGCCAGCAGACGGAAGAAAATGGTACACTCGAAGAGAATTAGGTCCTGACAAATGACCGCGGGCTCAATGCTTTCCCCTTCAAAGGTCCGCCTCTCTTCCCAGACAATTTAATTTAGAGGAGACTGATATGAAGAAATTTACGCTTCTTGCGATGCTGTTTTCGTTCTTTGTGGTTGGATTCATACTTACCGCTCCGCAAACCGCATCTGCTCAACGGTACTATAGGAAAGTCCAGCGGCACGGCAGAAACTATTGGGTTCCGACTCGAAAGCCAAGCTTTTATCGGCGCCACAGGAACGTGATCAATATCGCGGCGGCGACCGGCGGCGGCGCACTTCTTGGCGGGATCATTGGCGGTCGAAAGGGAATGTTGATCGGATCGGGCGTGGGGGCCGGCAGCGGAGCGCTTTACACCTACGTTCTAAAGCCGAAAAAGCGTCACTACAAGAAGATCCCAAGGCACTATCATCGGCAATACAGGCGCTGGTAATACGCGCGATCGTGCATTCACCAAGAGTGAATAATTGACACGGATGCAATTGCGGTTGCATCCGTTCGTTCGTTCGAAAGCAACAGGTCAAAATTGAGATTTTCGAAGTGGCGGTCAACGTTTTCGAGTTTCACGCTTTACCCACCAACTTGTGATGAGCGGTAGGAGAATAATCTGGCCGACCGCGGCCGGGATGCCGGGCAAGAGAGCGGCCTTTGCATACTCGAAGAATGGCTGGGCGACAGCCGCAGTTGCGAGAACGATCGCTAAAAAAACGAGCCTGCCGCCGACTATCGCGAGGGCTGTCGAAGCAAAGCCGTTAACCCGTAGCTTTTGTCGAAAGAGGCCTGCGAGACTGCCGTACGCAGCTAGTTCGAGCGTCATCGACGGCAGGATATGCGGCAATGGATGGCCGGAGATCATAAAGCTTACGACCGGAGCAAGTGCGCCAACGATGAGGCCTGACCGCCACCCGTAACAAAGGCCTACGAGAATGACGGGCCAGTGCATCGGAAGAATCTGTCTTACGGGCAAGCCTGCGGCGTGAGAGGCTGCCGGCAAAAGGAATGCAGCGGCAAGCAGAAGAAACGCTTGTATCGAAATGGCACGCGGTTTGAACGCAGGCAGTGTCGTCAGTTGAACGCCGTTGGCAGCAACAATCTCCATGAAATTGATAGTAGCAACCATCGGTAGGAGCATTCAAGCCCATCTCGTTGGGCGGCGATCGTTCGAAAAGATCGAGTGCGATCGCATTGTCTTAGTTTTGTAAGATGACGGAAAAGCTATTGATACGAGCCCACCAGTGCGTGTATGGTCTAGAAATGAAAGTTCTCTTCGCCTACCCAAAATTTCCCGACACGTATTGGAGTTTTCATCACGCCTTGTACTTTGAAGGAAAGAAGGCGGCCTTCCCGCCGCTTGGCTTGATGACGATCTCATCGATGCTTCCTTCCGACTGGGAACGCAAGCTTGTGGACACGAATGTTACCGAGCTTACAGATGCCGACATCGAGTGGGCCGATATGGTTTTTTCAAGCGCGATGATCGTGCAGAAGGACTCGCTCGAGGAAATTGTAAACCGAGCGGGGAAGTTCGGAAAGCGGACCGTCGTCGGCGGGCCGTATGTTTCGACCAGCGCCGAAAAGCTGCCGGATGCGGATCATATTTTCGTCGGGGAAGCCGAGGATACGTTTCCCGAATTTCTTCGCGACCTCGAACTTGGTATCCCGCAAAAGGTCTATAAGGCAGAGACACGACCTTCGCTCGATACGACGCCTCCGCCGGACTACAGCCTTATCGAGTTATCGAATTACAGTTCGATGAACCTCCAATATTCTCGTGGGTGTCCGTTCAATTGTGAATTTTGCGACATTATCGAGATATACGGCCGCGTACCCCGGACAAAATCGCCCGAGCAGATGCTGAACGAACTTGATCATTTGCGAGAAGCAGGTTGGCGCGGGCCGGTTTTCATCGTTGACGATAATTTCATCGGCAACAAAAAGAATGTTCGGTTCTTGATGCCGAAACTGATCGAGTGGAACGAGAAGAACGAGTATCCGTTCTCATATTTCACGGAAGCAAGTTTGAATCTAGCGGAGGATGAAGTGCTGCTCGATCAGATGCGGACCGCCGGCTTCAGCCGAGTATTTGTCGGCATCGAAACACCTGTGGAAGAGAGCCTTAAAGAGGCGCAGAAAACACAGAACACAAAACGCAGTCTTATAGATTCGATCCGAAAGATCCAGCAATATGGCCTCGAGGTGATGGCTGGTTTTATCGTGGGATTTGATAACGACCCTGAGGACATCTTCGATCGACAGATCGACTTTATTCGCAACAGCGCGATCCCGCTGGCGATGGTCGGTTTGTTGTCGGCTCTCCCAGATACCCAGCTTTGGCGCAGGCTCGAACGGGAAGGGCGTCTTGTAGGGTATCATTCGGGCAATAATTCGGATTGCTCAATAAACTTTGAGCCGAAGATGCCGCGAGAGCGTCTAGTCGAGGGCTTCAAGACCGTACTCTCGAACATCTACAGCCCGAAGGAGTACTATGCGAGGGCCCTAGCGTGCCTTTCTCATTTTGGCGAACAACGGCGCGATCCGCGCCGTTCGAATTTGCGCGCTGATCTAAGGACACTTTGGCGCATCATTTCAATGCTCGGTATCCGCGATAGAGAACGGCTTATGTTCTGGAAATACTGCTACAAGCTCTTGACCGCGCATCGCCGCGAGATAAAGCACGGATTGACCCTCGCGGCAATGGGATACCATTTCCGCGTGATCACCGAACGAGCCTGCGGCTCGGGCTTAAGCTGATTTCCGCATCATCCGGCATCCGAACGGCAAGTGGCTGGCATTTGCGGTGTTCGTCATAAACTCCGAATTTGCGGCGCGACGAAAGGGGCGATCGAGCCTGTTTCAAAAGGCCGCTGTTCTCGGTTATTTGTCACAGCAGATGCAGGCGTGAGATTCGCGGTTGATAGCCTCGAACGCTTCGTCCCAGCGGGCGCGTATCGGTTCGCGGTCATTTGAATCAAAATATTCGTTGATCGCCTCGACGACCTTCAGCTTATCCAAATTCGGTAGGTCTAAAAAGACGTGCATTATGATGGCGATATTTTCGTTCATTATATTTGGTATTTGCGCCTCAATATAGATTTGAGGCCAAGCAATATCACACTTTCTGCGGGAGCAGCTTCTATGAAAGTTCGTCCAAGAGCGGATCCGCCAAATTTACTCAACTCATCGGCACGCGGACATTGTTCTTCTTCGCGAATTCCATCGCTTCTTCGTAGCCTGCATCGGCGTGGCGTATGACGCCCATGCCGGGGTCGGTGGTCAGGACGCGTTCTATGCGGGCGGCGGCTTCGGGCGTACCGTCGGCTACGATGACCTGGCCTGCGTGGAGCGAATATCCGATACCGACGCCGCCGCCGTGATGGAGCGAGACCCAAGTTGCACCACCCGCGACGTTTATCATTGCGTTCAGATAGACCCAATCGGCTATGGCGTCGCTGCCGTCCTTCATCGACTCTGTTTCACGATTGGGCGACGCGACGCTGCCGCAATCCAGATGATCGCGTCCGATCACGATCGGCGCTTTGAGTTCGCCGGACGCAACCATCGAGTTGAGTTTCAGTCCGGCTTTCGCGCGCTCGCCATAACCGAGCCAGCAGATACGTGCCGGTAGGCCTTGGAATTCAACATTTTCCTGGGCCATCGTGAGCCAGCGGCTTAGGTGATCGTTGTCGGGAAAGAGGTTCATCATCGCCTCGTCTGTCCGGTAAATGTCCTCTTTGTCTCCCGAAAGAGCGACCCAGCGAAACGGGCCTTTACCCTCGCAAAAGAGCGGGCGGATGTAGGCCGGAACGAATCCCGGATATGCGAACGCGTCCGCAACGCCGTTATCGAGAGCCCGCTGCCGAAGGTTGTTGCCGTAATCAAAGACGACCGAACCGCGACGTTGAAATTCGAGCATCGCTTCGACGTGACGTGCCATCGAATCCATCGCGGCCTGCTCGTATGCGGGCTGATCTCCTGTGCGGAAATCGGCCGCAGCCTCGACCGTGTATCCGACCGGAATGTACCCCATCAGGACATCGTGCGCACTCGTTTGATCAGTTACGACATCTGGCAAGATCCCGCGTCCGAGGAACTGCCAATGGACCTCGGACGCATTTCCGAGCAGTGCGATGGAAAGCGGCTTCTTTGCGGCGACGGCCTCTTTGGCGAGAGCGATAGCGTCGTCAATGTCCTTTGCCGCGATATCGACCTGCTTGAGCTGCAAACGTCGTTCGATACGCCATGGATCGACCTCGACGAGAATGGCAACGCCGTTGTTGAATGTTACGGCTTGAGCCTGAGCTCCTCCCATTTCGCCGAGTCCGGCGGTGAGGACGAGTTTGCCTGAAAGGTCTCCCCAACCGTGCTGACGTGCCAATGAAGCGAATGTCTCGTACGTGCCCTGCAGAATTCCCTGAGTGCCGATGTATATCCACGAGCCTGCGGTCATTTGGCCATACATCATCAACCCTTCGCGTTCGAACTTGTCGAATTGCTCCTGAGTCGCCCAATGCGGAACGATGTTCGAGTTCGCGATCAGCACGCGCGGAGCGTCAAGGTGCGAACGAAAAACGCCGACCGCCTTGCCCGATTGGACGAGGAGCGTTTCGTCCGGTTCGAGTTCTTTCAAGCTCTTTAGAATGGCGTCAAAGCTCGGCCAATTCCTCGCAGCCTTGCCGCGGCCGCCGTAAACGATAAGGTTGTCGGGATCGAACGCAACGTCGGGGTCCAGATTGTTCTGGATCATTCTATATGCAGCTTCGATCAGCCAGTTCTTGCACGTCAATTCGCTCCCTGTTGGAGCGTGTATCTCTCTTTTCATTGGTGGTATGCTCGGGCTTTTCATCTATAATAGCTTCAATTTCCTTTAAGTTAAATTTGGCAACTCCCGAATATGAACAAAGATCAGGTGGCTAGTTGCCCTTCGGGAAAAGCGTGCTTTGCACGCGGCAAGAATTTAGCTACGCACGGAGCGGAGCGGAACGTGTAGATCGGCGAGTTAATTTCCAACGGAAGCGTGCCTTGCACGCGACAGAGGCGTTTGTCGGCGCGAGCCGCCTCCGAGGTGGCGATGATGATGGACGGTGCTACAAACATTTGGCTCGTAACGGAGCCGATGCGTCGGCTTAATGTTGTGTGAGGCGAACGCTGAGCCCTTACTGACGTGCGGGCTACTGACACGTGCGGGCTACTGACACGTGCGGGCTACTGACACGGCCTATGTGGTCTTTGCATTTAAGAACGGATCCGGCAGAGTCGCGGAGCCGCAGAGGAGGAGCGGACGACGGCGTTTGAGGGTCCGACGGAAGAATGAAGAGCGCCGAAAATGTCTCTTGACAGGTGTGTTAGTATTGTAAATAAGGCAACACGTGTTGTGTCGCCCGATATTGGAAAGGCCGGCCGCCACGAGGACGATACAGGCCAATACACGCGATCAAATTCGTTTTACTATTTACCGAAATGTTGTGGATAAGCCGCGTAAAAATAACGCGCTTACGGATGGTAAGGTGCCCACGGACCACTCGGTCTTCTTTTGTTTATTTAGATGTTCTATTTTTGGTCAAATATCTTGTACAGATCATTTTGTCGGCTTTTAACTCCGCCTTTCGCATTTACTTGTTAAGGGGAGGAAAACGTTTCAAGGAAGGGTACAGAATCCTGCTATTTAGCAAGACTTCCTTGAAAGTAGGGAAAAATTATGGCCGTGAATTCAGCGTTTAAGGACTGGCAAGATTGGGCAACTACGGATTGGCGGGAGTTCGCTATCTTTTTCAGCAAGAAATGGGGTGTTGAAGCATTTTCGAAAGCAGAAGCCGAGTTTGCTAATCAAATGAACTTAAAGAGCCAATTCTTCGCTCAACTAACGGATTTCGGCGTTGGGAAGCTAATGGAAGCCGGAGTAGGCGGCATGCTCGCAAACGTGTTTTCGATCGGAGACATTCTCTCCAAGCTTGCAGGAATCGGCTATGTCGCTTCTTGGAATATGATCCAGGGCCGCACGCGTGAGAATCCGATCAAGCTGATCGGAACGTCGGTGTTCTCGGACGAATACACGTTTGATGAGGGAAAGTTGAAGGATTATGTTCAATTTATTCTCTACTGGTATCCGCGAGATCTGCAGGCCGGTTTCTTTGGCTTTCGCTACGGCGGTCCGGACTCGTTGAGAGTCTCGAAGGAACTGCCGCCGCACCTGCGACAACGACGGCGGCGGTAGGTCATCCGGGCACCGGTGTCCGCGTCTCGAATCGATGGTCGATCCGTGTTAGGCTTAAATACCAAATCAGGCTATTTGAGGTCAATTATGAGGAAAATCCATCATTGGTTATTGGCCGCTGTGGCGTTCGGCACTTTCGGCGGTACGATCTGCGCGCAGACGGTGTCGCCGCCGGCAGGCTACGATGCCGATCTTGCAAAGAAACTCGGCACCGATGAGTACGGAATGAAGATGTATGTACTATGCATCTTGAAGACCGGGCCGAGCGACGCGAAAATTAAAGGAAAGGATCGCGACGCTGCGTTTGCCGGGCACATGGCGAACATCGGACGGTTGGCGGACGAGGGAAAGCTAGCTGTTGCGGGACCTTTCGAAAAGAACGATCTTGCGTACCGAGGCCTTTTCATCTTCAATGTATCGACGGTCGAGGATGCAAAGAAGCTCGTTGACACGGACCCGGCGGTAAAGGCGGGAATTTTCATCTATGATCTGATCCCTTGGTACGGTTCGGCCTCGCTGCTGGCGACGTCGGATATCCACAAAAAGATCCAGAGGACAAAGTTCTAAGATGGCCTCTGCCGACGTCCTCATCCACAACATCGGTCAGCTTGTTACTTGTCGCACGAGCGACGGACGGGCGAAGCGCGGGACCGCAATGCTCGATGTCGGCATAATTAAAAATGGTGCGGTCGCGATCGCTGACGGTAAGTTCGCGGCGGTCGGCACGATGAGTGAAGTCGAAGCGAAGTTTTCCGCCGACGAGAAGATCGATGCCGGCGGAAAGGTCGTTACGCCGGGCTTCGTCGATCCGCACACGCATATCGTTTACGCCGGCGATCGCCTCAACGAATTCGAGCTGAAGATCAAAGGCGCCGAATACCTCGACATTCTTGCGGCAGGCGGCGGCATCGTCTCGACGGTCAAGAACACGCGGGCTGCCTCCGAGGACGAGCTTGTCGAACTTGCGGCATTGAGGCTCAACAAGATGCTTGCCTGTGGCACGACGTCCGCGGAGATAAAGACAGGTTATGGCCTAGATACCGCTACAGAACTCAAGATGCTGCGCGTGATCGAGCGGCTTGACCTTGAACACCCGATAGATATCAGCCCGACCTTTCTTGCGGCTCATACGGTTCCGCCCGAGTTCAAAGGCAACACGGACGGTTACGTCGATCTAATATGCGGCGAGATGCTGCCGACGGCGTGGGACTGGTACGAGGGATCGCACTTTTGTGGTGCGCTCTCAGTGCAGGCGGGACGCCTGCGGTCCAGTCAGTTGTACATTCGGAAGCCTTTTTTCGTTGATGTGTTTTGCGAACAAAATGCATTTACCATTGAGCAGTCCGCGAAGGTCTTCGAGACTGCGCGGCAACTCGGCTTTGGGATAAAAGCTCACGTCGATCAGTTCAACAACCTCGGCGGCTCGCGGCTTGGGATAGAACTTGGAGCAGCATCGATAGATCATCTGGACGCGATATCGGACGAAGAGATCGCCCTATTGGCATCCGGCGAAACCGTCGGCGTCGTCATCCCGACCGAAAATTTCAGCGCGGGCAAGACGGAGTTCGCGAACGCACGAAAGCTGATCGATTCCGGATGTGCCGTTGCGATCTCGACCGACTACAATCCCGGTTCGGCGCCGTGTCCGTCGGTTCCGATGGCGATGGCGATCGCGACTCGATATCAAAAACTCTTGCCCGCCGAAGCGTTGAATGCTGCGACCATCAACGCCGCTCACGCAATTGGGCTTGGAGCAACACACGGCTCCATCGAGGTTGGAAAACGAGCGGATATTTTGATATTCGATACTATAGATCATCGGCAGTTGGCGTACGAGTTTGGCGGAAATCAGATCAAGACGGTGATAGCGCGCGGCAAGGTTCGCATATGACCGGACAGCGTCTCGACAACTCCACGGCGCGGAATATACTTACAGTGGACGCTATCGATATCATGGGACAATGCTGGTTTCGCTTGATGCTGAAGGGTTCTAACGAATCACAGCATCGAAGGACGTAGCCCTTTTTGAGGAATTTTGAAAACAATAACTAATATCATTATTGACGGCGAGGGCCTGACGTTCGAGCAAGTCCTTGCCGTAGCTTACGGTAAGCCGGGAGAACCGCTCGTTGAGCTTTCAGCGGAGGCGCGCAGCAGCGTCGAGCGGTCGGCAGCGGCGGTCGATACGCTGCTTGAACGCGGTGAGATCGCCTATGGCATCACGACGGGATTTGGAGCATTCAAAGACAAGATCATCAGCCGCGAGGAAGTTGAACGGCTTCAGAAGAATATCGTTCTGAGCCACGCGGTCGGCGTTGGCGACGCCTTCGATGTCCCGACGACGCGGGCGATAATGCTCATCCGTGCGAACACGCTTGCACGTGGCTTTTCGGGCATAAGGCCTGAAACGCTTCAGCTAATTATCGAGTGTCTGAATCGCGGGGTTCATCCGGTCATTCCCGAGAAAGGCAGCCTCGGAGCGAGCGGCGATCTCGCGCCGCTTGCGCACTTCGCCTGTGTGCTTATCGGCGAAGGTAGAGCTGAGTTCGAAGGCAGGCTAATGTCCGGTTCCGAGGCTCTTAAGGCCGCCGGTCTCTCGCCCGTTTCCTTGAAGGCAAAGGAAGGTCTCGCGTTGACGAATGGCACGACTATCATGACCGCCGTCGGACTTCTCGAAACCGCAAAGGCAAAGAATCTTGCGGATCTTGCCGACCTCGCCGGCTGCCTGACGCTTGAGGCGGTAAACGGTACGACGGCGGCGTTCGACGAACGCATTCACGCTTTGCGCCCGCATCCGCGGCAGGTCAAATGCGCGAGCGAACTTCGCAACATTCTCGATGGCAGCGAGATGACGCGCGGCTTTGACCCCGTAAATGTTCAGGACGCCTATACGCTGCGGTGCATTCCGCAGGTTCACGGAGCCTGCCGCGATACGGTCGAATACGCAGAGTGGCTTCTTACGATCGAGCTGAATTCTGTTACGGACAATCCGCTGATATTCGTCGATGGCGAGACTATCGAGGTTATCAGCGGCGGGAATTTTCACGGCGAACCTCTCGCCTTGGCATTCGATTATCTTGCGATCGCTCTCTCTGAACTTGCGAACATCTCGGAGCGCCGAATAATGCGTCTTACGGACGAGGCTTCGAACTCGCGCGTCTTGCCGGCATTTTTGACTGAAGAAGGAGGCCTGAATTCGGGCTTTATGATCGTGCAATACACCGCAGCCGCCCTTTGCACCGAGAATAAGGTTCTCGCGCATCCGGCGAGCGTCGATACGATACCGAGTTCCGCAAATGTGGAGGATCACGTTTCTATGGGCGCGACGGCGGCGATAAAGCTGCGTGCTGTCCGCCGAAACCTCGAGACCGTGCTCGCGCTCGAAGCGTTCTGTGCGGCGCAAGCTGTCGATCTGCGGCAGAAGCGCATTGGTTCGGAGAAGAAACTCGGCAAGGGAACCGAACCGCTTTTCCAGGCGATCCGCAAACGGATCCCGTTCATTGGAGCGGACGAATATATGAAAGATCACATCGATTCTGCGATCGAGGTCGCGAAGGGATTTGCGCGCAACGGAGGATTTTAGATGATCTTACAAAAGCTGTTTACCGTCGGGCTCGCTGCCGCTGCAGTGGGATGTTGGTCAATGTCGGCAAAGAACACCGATCCGCGAGCCGCTTCACCCGCCGCCGACGCAACGCCGTTCGCCGTCCCGACGCCGAAAGCGTCAGCGACCGCGGCCGCAATTAACGCGAACTCGGACACAACAAGTATGACCGGTAAAGGTACCTTCTACGACCATCTGCCAAAATCGCTTTCGCATCCGACCGATGACGTGAGCAAGCTTCTCCTACGCGAATACGGTTCGGTCTTCGTAACCAAGGCCGCACCGCCGACAAAGATCGTTTTCGAGGATGAGAATGACGTAACCTCATTCCAAAAGGGAGTGGAACGCGAATCGGCGTCGATCGGCGGATCGACGGTTACGCTTCAGAAACCGGCGTTGGAAGCCCTAAAGGCGGCGATCGCGGAGGCTCAAAAGAGCGGCATCTCGATCGGCCCTCGCGGCGGCGATTCGTCGATCCGCAGCTATACGCAGACCGTTACGCTCTGGGCAAGCCGCGTAAAGCCGGCTCTCGCTCATTGGTCGGCGGCGGGGAAGATCACGAAGGCTGACGCCGCACGGATCGCGTCACTTTCGCCTTACGAGCAAGTTTCCGAGGTGCTTGGCCTTGAATCGAAAGGCATTTGGTTCGCCAAAAGCCTCGATAAATCGATCATCTACTCCGTTGCGCCGCCCGGAACATCACAGCATCTCTCGATGCTCGCGCTTGATGTCAAGCAGTTCGACGATCCGCGAGTTCGCGAAATACTTGCCCGGCACGGTTGGTTTCAGACCATTTCATCCGACCTGCCGCATTTTACATTTCTTGGCGCAAGCGAGAGCGACCTTCCGAGCCTCGGCCTTAAGAAAATAACGAGCGGAAACCGCGCCTTCTGGGTCCCTGATATTTGATTGTTTGCCGAAGACCGCTGTCTAAGTTCCGCAGCGGTTTGTAAGATTTTTGTCTTGGCGGCATTTCGCTTTACATTCCGGCGAAATCTGCTATATCCTTACGCGAAACAAAAATCTAAAAGAGGGATTCGACACCTCATAAAGGAGACTTCGCTATGAAAAGATCATTGTTTACGGTGCTTTGCTGCGTTGCGTTAGTGTTCGTTATTTCAGCGAATGGAGCGCTTGCTCAGCAGTTCGACATCCCGTACCAGAAATTTGTGCTTTCAAACGGTCTGACTGTTATCGTTCACGAAGATCACAAGGCCCCGATAGTTGCGGTCAACGTTTGGTATCACGTCGGTTCCAAGAATGAGAAACCCGGTAAGACGGGTTTTGCACACCTCTTTGAACACTTGATGTTCAACGGCAGCGAAAATTCGAATGATGATTATTTTCAGATACTTGAGCGTATCGGTGCGACCGATCTGAATGGGACGACTAATGAAGACCGAACCAACTACTTTCAGAACGTTCCGGTCGCGGCGCTCGACACTGTACTCTTTCTTGAATCGGACCGGATGGGACATCTTATTGGTGCGATCGACAAGGCAAAACTCGACGAGCAACGCGGCGTTGTGCAAAACGAGAAACGGCAGGGCGACAACGCGCCCTACAGCGTTGCCGAGGACCTTATTATCAATGCCGTCTTCCCGGCAGGCCATCCTTACAGCCATTCTGTTATCGGTTCACTCGAAGACCTCGACGCGGCGTCGCTTGCAGACGTAAAAGAGTGGTTCAAATCGAGTTACGGACCTGGCAATGCCGTCGTTGTCATCGCTGGAGACATTGACGTCAAGACCGCAAAAGAAAAGGCGGAGAAATACTTCGGCGGCATCGCTCCGGGACCGCCGGTAGCGCATTTTGAACAGTGGGTCGCGAAACGCACAGGCGAACAACGCCAGATCGCCCAAGATCGCGTCCCACAGGCTCGTATCTATAAGGTGTGGAATATTCCGGGTGTTGGCTCAGCCGACAATGATTATCTAAATCTGCTTTCCGATATTCTTTATTCTGACAAGGCTTCGCGGCTATACAAACGCCTCATCTATGACGATCAAACGGCTACTAGCGGCGGTGCCTCGCTCGACCAGCGTGAGATCGCCAGCCTGTTCGTCATTCAGATGACCGCAAAACCGGGCGGCGATATCAATAAGGTCGAAGCAGGCGTCGATCAGGAACTCGCAAGGCTTCTTGCCGAGGGACCGACTCAGGACGAACTCGATAGGGTTAAGACCCAGTATTTTTCGCAGTTCGTTCGCGGTGCAGAACGGATCGGCGGGTTCGGCGGAAAATCGGATATTTTGGCAACGAATCAGGTGTTTCGCGGCAGTCCGGATGCTTACAAGGAGTCGCTCGACCGCGTTTCGAAAGCGACCGTTGCCGATCTAAAAGCTGCGGGACAGCGATGGCTCGGCGATGGCGTCTATAGCCTTCAGATCGTTCCTTTTCCAAAAGCAACGGCCACCGCGGACGTTGATCGCAAAACGATCCCAACGCCCGGGACAAATGCTCCACCGAAATTCCCGCCGTTCGAACGCGCAAAACTGGCTAACGGCATGGAAGTGATCGTTGCGGAGCGGCACAGCGTACCTGTCATTAATATGGAACTGCTGGTAAATGCCGGTTTTGCCTCAGATCAATTTGCACAGCCCGGTACTGCGGCGCTCGCAATGAATATGATCGACGAAGGTACGAAAACGAGAAGTGCGATCGAGATCAGCAAAGAACTTGCGTCTCTTGGCGCGAAACTAGCAAGCGGATCGACAGCTGATACATCGTCCGTTCGGCTCTCGACATTGAAAACAAAGCTCGATGGAGCATTGGGACTTTACGCCGATGTCATTCTCGATCCTGCGTTCCCCGCAGCCGATTTTGAACGTCTCAAAAAGCAGCAGATCGCCGGTATTCAAAATGAGAAGGTCAATGCGTTCCCAACAGCACTACGCGTTTTGCCAAAATTTATTTACGGAGCGGGTCATGCCTATGCTTCGCCCGGCACAGGTTTTGAGAGCACCGTGGCGAAGATCACGCGGGCGGATCTGGTAAAGTTCCACGATACGTGGTTCAAACCCAATAACGCCACCATCGTGATCGTAGGCGACACCACGATGGCGGAGATAAAGCCTAAGCTGGAAAAGCTATTTGCGGGTTGGAAACCCGGCGCGGTGCCAACGAAAAACATCGCAACGGTCAAGGCCGCGGATAAGCCGGTCGTCTATTTGGTCGATAAACCCGGCGCGGCACAATCTGTAATTATCGCCGGTCTCGCGGCACCGCCGGAATCGAATCCGAATGAGATCGCGATCGCTTCGATGAATACCGTGCTCGGCGGAGCCTTCGTCTCGCGTTTAAATATGAACCTGCGCGAAGACAAGCATTGGTCATACGGCGCAGGCTCATTTATGATGCCGGCGCGCGGTCAGCGAATGTTCCTCGCCTACGCACCGGTCCAGACAGATAAGACCAAAGAGTCGGTCAGCGAGGTGAAAAAGGAACTTGCCGATATTCTAACGGACAAGCCGATCACTCCTGCGGAATTGGACAGGGCAAAAGGGACGCTAACAAAATCCTTACCGGGTCGATGGGAAACGAATGACCGTGTAGGCGCCTCGATCGGCGACATCGTGCAATTCGGGCTTGCACCGGATTATTTTTCGACATACGCCGACAAGGTGAACGGCTTGGTCGTCACTGATCTCAACAACGCGGCGAAAGAAGTAATAAATAACAATGCGATCGTCTGGGTAATTGTCGGCGATCTTAGCAAGATCGAATCCGGCGTTCGCGAACTGAACCTCGGCGAGGTTCACATCATCGACGCCGATGGGAATGTGTTGAAATAGACTCGTCGTCCCAGACGGTTTCCATCGACGGCGATCGGTTACGTCTCAAATAAAAAGCAGGTCTCACGACCTGTTTTTTATTTTGAAAGTGATCGACTTAAAAACTTTTGGTACACCCGGCAAGATTCGAACTTGCGACCCTCTGATTCGAAGTCAGATACTCTATCCAGCTGAGCTACGGGTGCACATTGGCTGGTTGGCTCGAAAAGAGATGTTAGCGAGTTGCAGGCACTGATTGCAAATCGGATTAGGGGATTTTGGTGCCTTAAACGGATGTCGGCTTGCTCGCGAAACGCCGCATCGCATACCATCGCAACACAAGGTTTCGTTTCCTATGAGAACTTCACTTTCAATTTTGCTGCTTGCAATTCTGTGCGTTTCGACTACTCAGGTCTTTGCTCAAATACCTTCGGCAAAGATCGCGGCTGTCGGACTTTCGAGCGAGGTTACAGTGAGGCGCGATGAGCGCGGCATTCCGTACATCGAGGCTGCTAATGACGCCGATCTTTATTTCGCGCAAGGCTATGTGACGGCGTCGGACAGGCTTTGGCAGATGGATATGATGCGCCGCGTCGTTCGCGGTGAGACGGCTGAATTGTTCGGCACGCAGACGCTCGAACAAGATAAGCGCTGGCGGCGTTTCGGTTTCGCGTCGATCGTTGAAAGGTCGTATTCGACGCTCTCGCCGGAACTTCGAGCCGCGCTCGATAATTACGCGCGCGGTGTCAACGCCTTCATTCTTGGACTTGACGAGAAGACGCTGCCGATCGAGTTCGGCATTCTGCAATACAAGCCGAAGCCGTGGCAGCCGACCGATTCGCTCGCGATCGGCAAGATACTTGCGGACGGCCTTAGCACGACCTGGCAAAATGACTTGCTTCGAGCGAGGGCGCAAGCGCTTCCGCCCGAAAAGCTTGCGGATCTCGAAGATCAATCTACGCCGTACGACGTCATTCTTTACGGTGAGAAGAAAGCCAAAGGCCGGTCGGGGAACGCAAATACGATCCCGCCAAGTTCGTCCATCATTGCCGCGGCAGAGCGTGACGAGCGGCTTAGAAGAGCGTCGCTCGAATTCGTCGGCCTTTACGCTGAAGGTCTTGCCGCGAGCAATAATTGGGTGATCGCGGGTAGACGAACCGCGCCGGGCAAGCCGATCCTTGCGAACGACCCGCACCTTTCCGCCGCTGTTCCTGGCATCTGGTATATCGCGGATATTCGTTCAACGGACGTGCATACCGCGGGCGTTTCGATCCCCGGAATACCGGGGATCGTGCTTGGCCATAACGAAACGATCGCCTGGGGAGCGACGAATGTCGGGCCGGACGTCCAGGATCTATACAAATTGGAGATCGACGGCAAAGGCTCATACAGGTCGCCTGTCGGTTGGAAGAAACTCGATGTTCGAACGGAGAAGATCGTAGTGCGTTCGAGCGCCTTAAGCCCGGAGACGAAAACCGTCGAGTTCCAGGTCAACTCGATCGAGCAAGGTCCCGTGATCGTCGATGACAAGTCGGGAACGTATGCGCTTCGATGGACCGCTTTCGACCCGACGTTCAACGAATTCGAGACGTTCTTTCGGCTAAACCGTGCGGACGGTTGGGCAACGTTCACGAGCGCATTGAAAAGATTTGGCGGTCCGTCGCAGAATTTTGTTTATGTCGATACCAAGGGACATATCGGCTGGTACGCGGCTGGACGGATCCCGATCAGACGAAAGGGGATCGGCGCATTGCCCTATGACGCAGCAACCAAGGACGGTGACTGGATCGGGTATGTTCCGTTCGCCGAACTGCCGCACCTCTATGATCCACCATCGGGGCTGATCGTTACGGCAAATCAGCGAACCGTCGGCAGCGGCTACAAATATCCGCAGATCGCAAGCGATGCTTCGGCGCCGTGGCGCGCGAGGCGTATTTTTGATCGGCTCTCGGCGATGCAGAAGATCAGCGCGGACGACGTCGCCGGCGTGCAACTTGATGCGTTCAGCCTCCCGCTCGATCTTCTCGCCAAGCAGATCGTCCGACGGAAGGCGGCATCCGCCGAGACACTCGAAATTCTAAAGGGCTGGGACGGAGAGATGACGCCCGATAGCAGAGCGGCGCTCCTTACCGAGGAGATGCAGAAATGCGTTACGAATGAGATCACGCGGTCGAATCCGTCCGTAAGTTACGGTGCAATCCTCGAAAGGATCACTGAGCGGGCCGTCAGAGAAGAGCTTGCCCGCTGGCTGCCGAACGGCGTCAAGAGTTATGACGAGTTGCTCACCTCGTGCGACACACAGGTACGCGTGAGTATGGCGCGCGTATTCGGCGAGGATCTGAACGCGTGGACATGGGGCAAAAAACATACGGCCGTCTTTCCGCATCCTTTGGTCCTTGCGCCCGTTATCGGAAAGCGTTTTGTAACGCGGACCGATCCGCTTGCGGGCAGTCGTTACTCGCCGAACGTCGGTTCATCGGTCTCGATGCGTTTTATCGCAATGCCCGGCGATTGGGACTCCTCACGTCTTGTGATCCCGCTTGGCGAAAGCGGTTCGCCGTCATCAAAGCATTTTAAGGATCAGTTCGACCTTTGGAAGACGAATTCGCCGCCGCCGCTAGTTTTTGAGAAGTCAAAGACGGATCGACTGCCGATCGCGGTCATTCTAGCTCCGAAGGCGAACTAAGCTCGGCGAGAAAGTCTTCGAGGATGATCGCCGCCGCTTCGCTATCGACCTGGTTGCGGGTTTCGGCGAGGCTTGCTCCTTGCTCCCAAAGGCGGCGTTTTGCCTCGTAGGACGTTACCCGCTCGTCCTGCAAGAATACGGGGATCGTGAGCGAAAGGGCGAGCTTGCGTGCCATTGAGCGAGCCTCGATCGACATCTCGGATTCTTCACCATTTGATTCGAGCGGCAAACCCACGACGACCGCAACTGCATCAAAATCGCGAACGAGGGCTTCGATCCTTGCAAGCAATGCCTTCCAACTGCGGCGCTCGATCGTCTCGACCGGACGCGTTGTTATACGCAGCGGATCGCACACGGCGACTCCGACGCGCTTGGTTCCGGGGTCGATCGCGAGAATTCGCCCTTCGCCGGGAATCGGAAACTGCTCTGCAATTTTGGGCGTATTAGTTATTTGTTTCTGTTGCAAGTCGCTCACTCGATAAAGGATAATTGAAAGCTAGTCGCTATTGGATCGCATATTTGAGGTAATTATATGTCATTTCGCGGAAAACTCTGGGTTCTAGTTCTGTCGGGCGTTATCGCGGGATATGCTGTAATTGGCGGCCTGCCCGCTGTCGGCAGCCTTTTGACCGCCAGTGCCCAACAGACCGTCAACGACCCGAATGCCCAACTGAAGATCGTCGAATCCGTCCTTGACCACATTCAGAACGATTATGTCGATATTCCGGATATGGAGAAGGTTCGTGTCGGAGCGCTTCGCGGACTGACCGCTGGGCTCGATCCGTATTCGAGCTATCTGACGCCGGAGCAAGCCGAAGAATATACGTCCGGCAAGGCCGAAAAGACGGGAATCGGAGCGGAATTCGCGTCCGTTTCAGGCTATTTATACGTCCTGTCTGTAACAAAAGGCGGCCCGGCCGACAAAGCGGGCATCAAGAACGGCGACGTTATCGAATATATCGGCGCAAAGGCAACGCGCGACATACAGCTTTACGATGCGATCCACCAGATCGAAGGCGATTCCGGTTCGACGGTGGCTTTACGAGTTCTCCGTTCCGGCGAAAAGCCGCAGACGATCAAAGTTACACGAGGAGACGCAAAGGCTCCCGCACCCGAAACCAAGATCGAAGCCGGCAAGACCGGCGTAGTCAAGGTCTTTTCACTAGATCAGGGTCAGGCTGAAAAGGTTGGCGAAGCGGTGAGTGCGCTCGCAAAGCAGGGCGTTCAGAAGATCGTTCTTGACCTGCGTGCGGTTGCCGGCGGCAGTCTCGCAGAAGGCGTAAAAGTGGCAAATCTTTTTATCGGCAATGGAGCCTTGGCCACCGAGGTCGGAAAGGATAATAAGATCACAAAGACCTATGCCGCCGATCCTTCGCAGGTGGTTTTCGAAGGCAAGGCCGCGATCGTCGCGAATATCAACACGGCCGGAGCCGCCGAAGCTATCGTCGCAGCATTTGCCGACCATAAACGCGGTGCCATCGTAGGCGAAAGGACGTTCGGCGCGGGTTCAGATCAGAAGTTCTTCCCGCTTTCGGCAGGCGGCGGCTTGCTTCTGACCGTTGCGAAATGGGCTTCGCCGTCGGGCGTGCCGTTCTTTGGCGATGACCGAAATAGCATCGGCATCAAGCCTAGCATCGAGGTCAAACGCGGCGATACGCAGAATCCTGACGATGTCGATACGCTGCTTGATAAGACGGCTCCCCAGGACCCGAATCAGCAGGTCGCGCCGACGCCAACTCCAACGCCAAAGCCGGTCATCCACGAGGATATTCAGCTCAAGAAGGCGATCGAGGTCGTGAACTCAGCGGCTTAAACTTTGCGAATTCACAGTTTCGTCGAACCGGGTCAAGGTCGAGGCCGCAAGGCACTGATCTTGACCCTTTTCATTTGCACGATGTGAGCGAGTTTTGAGCGGACGCTCACTCTTTCCGGGACACCGGCGAAGGCGTCCGCGCTCCTTTCGGTGTGTGAAACTTTCCCCGCTTCGGCCACGAACCTGCTAAAATCAAGATTCTAATGAGACTGAACCTGTGCAAGTTGAGGTTAGCGGCGGGGCGAGTCGGCGTTGCGGCTGCGGTCGCCGTCTTCGTCGCGTTCGGTATTCAGACGATTCCCGCGCAGTCGTCGGACGTGAATTTCCCGACGCCGCTTTCGTCGAGCAAGCTGAGCGGCACGATCAAGGCCCGCGATATTGGCGATAACCGGCTCACGACGCACTATTTCGTGTTCAACGGCACGCAAGGCGATCTTTTCGTGAATGTCGTCGCAAAAAATCTCGACGCCGACATTGATGTTTTCGCCGCCGACGGGCTGATACCGCTTGCGAAGATGGTCGTCGCGTCCGACGCGCAGGCGAATGAAACGGGGCGGCTCATCTATTTGCGTAAACCCGAAAAGCTGATCTTGCGCTTGCAGGGAAGGACGCCGAACGATCTTCCGGCGACGTATCAGATCTCGTTCGGCGGCGGCTTTGCGGCAATTGTGGGGCAAGACAGCCGAGACGCCCCCGTAGTCGATCAAAGTTTGTCGGGCGAAGTTGCGGTGAATTCCGTTGGAACGATCTTGCCGCAACCGAAGAAAGTAGAGGCTCGGAGCGAACCTGCAAAGCCGGTTGTTGACAAGGCTGTTGAGGCTGAAGCGAAGAAGGTTGAGACGGCAAAGAGCGAAGAAGCAACGAAAGCACCCAAGAAGGCTGAGGCGACGCGTCCGACTGACCGAAAGACAAAGCGGCGCTCGACGGAGGTCGTCGTTACCGAGTCGATCGAGCCTAAGAAGGAAGTTGCGGCAAAAGCTCCGGCGAAGAAATCCGAAAAGCGGCCGAAACGCTCCGCAGAGAAAGAAAAGAAGCCTGAGCCGCCGAAGGCAGAAACAGCGACGCCTATCGATCCGCTTGCGAACGTCAAGCTCGTGATCCTATTTAAGAGCGGCGAGAAGGTCGAGATCGGAATGCCGGATCTTATGAAATTTACGGTCGATCGCGGCCAGCTTCTCGTAATACGAAAAACCGGCTCGATCGACCGCTATTCAATGCTGGACGTGGCAAAGGTTACGATCGAGTAACCGTTTGCCGAAGTGTCTTACGCGTAGCTGTGAAGGCCCGGAAGCAGATAGCTGACGCCTAGGTACGTAAATACGACAAGCAGGAAGCCGACGATCGCGAAATAGGCGGAACTTCGTCCCTTCCAACCGCGCGATATACGCGTGTGCAGGAAGGCGGCGTAGGTAAGCCACGCGACGAGAGCGCCGGTCTCTTTCGAGTCAAAACCCCACGGGCGTCCCCAAGATTCATTCGCCCAGATAGCCCCGGTGATAAGCAGCATTGCGAGGCCCGCGAAGGCGAGGCAACCCGTTTTGTACATCAATCCGTCGAGCGTTTCCAGGCTCGGAAGCCGCTGACGCAATTTCTCGGTACGGAATCCGAAGAGAAGCACAAAGAACGTACCGACAATGGCGGTAAGAAGGGCAGCAAATTCGACCGGGTTCGTATTGAGCGAGAGGAACATCTTGTCGCCCGCGTTCTGAACGTACTGCGTCGCAAGAGCCTGATACTGCGCGGGCGTCATCTGCGCAAGCTCGGCCGTTGACATTTGTCTCCCCTCGGCAATTGCAAGCCCGGCGATCATATATTGATCGGGATCGGCAGCGAGCTGCTTTTGGAGCGCGGGCAGGACGGCCTGCGTTGAACGAACGCCGTTGACAAGGAGTCCGACCGACACGATCTGCGCGATAAAGGCAGCGATCAGTAGGTACTTACCGGCCATCTTTGCGCCAGCATTGTCCTTGAATAGATAGACGCAGTACGCAATGACGACTCCGAGAAGCAGCAAACCTGCGACGCCGAGCGCCGGGCCGACGCCGGGAAGTTCAAGCCTAAAAGGCGCCGAGAAGGGTTTTTTGCCAAGCTCGCTCGGAACGAATATGCCTGCGCGATAAACGAAGGCGGAAAGAACGGAGAATTTACTGACCGTCGCGATAACGCCGATCGCGAAGATGCTCGACCATACGGCCATGGCCTCGACCTTTATGCCATCCTTGAGGAGATACATTACGGCGACGGCAAAACAGACGAGTGCCACGCCGTAGCTCAAGCTCGCGTCACCGACGTGAATCGGTCGCCAATAAGAATCGAGCACCGGCGGGAGTTCGACGAATTCGCCGCCGATAAAGCGCGCGAGAACCAAGATCAGAGCGGCAAGCGGCAAGGTGAATGCCGTCAGGACACGCAGATTCTTACGCGTCGCGAAAAGCAGCGTTGCGATGCCGGCTCCGAAAGCGAATGCGAGGCTAAGGTCGTAGAGGTTCGCGAACGGAATATAACGGAAGATCCAAGGACTCGCGTTGTTGCCGCTTTCGCGCATTATCCCGATCTCGTGCTCGTAGCCGTTGACCCAACGCACAAGCCAGCTTGAAAGGTTAAAGAATACGCCGAGAGCGGCTCCCCAATAGCCGATCGCGCGTGCCATATTCGAAGAAGCGTAAAGGTTCGTTAGTTCGAAAAGAGCCGCGAGTATGTAGCAAGCAAGCGCGATCATCATCAGAGCTTCGTCCGAGATGAATCGCGAGCCGATCTGAAACCGCAGGCCGAGCATAGCGACGGACGCCGCGATGACGATGACCGCCGGAAGGGCTGATCGAAGTTTGCCGACCGATTCTCTTATTTCTGTGTCTGCTGTAATAACTGCTGCCATCTTAGGATTCCTCTTTATCCAGGGCTTTTGAGATCTGGAGAAACTTATCTTCCATTCCGTTCGGGTTGCGGTTCGTCTCGGCTGCTATAACAGCCTCGGTCGAACCGTCATCGAGAGTCTCGATGCGGGCCCAAACCCGGCGATGCGAGACAAAAAAGACAAAGCATAGCGCTCCTACGAGCCCAAATCCCCCGATATACCACGCGATGAACGACGCGTTGTACGGATCGTATTTGATCGAGAGAACGTGTGCGTAAGGCGACTTCTCGAATTCGCCTAGACGCCATTTGTAACCGAGTTTCGGAGCGGCGATCGGAGCATTTCCACCGATCTCGCGCGCGAACGCAAAAACACGAGTTGATTCGCCGTTCGGCGGCGTTACGTTCAAGATCGCGACGGGGTTCTTGTATTCACTGCTTCGCGTATCGGCTTGACCGTTCGGTCCGATCGTAAAATCAGGCTGAAAGTCCGAATACTCGACCTTCGTGCCATCAGCGAGCGTCGTGAATCCGTTGCGTTGGATCTTGATGCTCTCGGCAGTGCCGCCGTTCTCGGGCGTAAGGTTGAGCGTAACGGTTCGGGCATTGCCGATCGGGATCGACTGAGCCTGGAAGAAACGATAACCGCGGTAACTGAGCGGTTTGTTGAGGCTTACGTTCGCCGTGTAGGTGCCGTACGCCGGGTCGGCGATACGAACTTCAGTTCGCCAATCGAGCGTGTTCTGGATATCGATAGCGCCGGATTCGTCTATCAACTGCTGCTGAATATCAGTGCAGGTGATCGAGAAGGGAAGCTGGACGTTGTAGCGCTCCTTTTTATCGAGATTGTATTCGATAAGCTGGATCTGTTCGGTCTTTTGACCGGGAACCATTCGGACGTCGGCGTCAAAGCCCGTCTGCAATGCGACCCAATGCCCCATGAACAGAATGATCAACGCAACGTGAACGACGTAGGCGCCGAGGCGGTTCCATTTGCCGGATTCACCGAGGACGAACGTGGCGTCGGCGGCTTCCGTGATCGTCGGTTTCAGCCCTTTGCTCTTAAATACCTTAGCTATCTCTTCTGCGACCGCCTGAGGCGTCTTGTCCTCAAAATGCCGAGTTTGCGTCAGCTTTTTCGCCTCAAGCCATTTGCGGGTCGCCGTGAGTTTCGGCTTGACGATATAGCTCCACGCGGACGGGAAGCGGTCGATCGACGCAAGAACGATGTTCAGCGACAATACGAGCAGCATCAGGTTGAAATACCACGAGTGGTAAATATCGAACAGCCCGAGCGCGCCGTAGATCGTTTTCTCAGCGTGTGTGAGCGAAGCGTAATAAGCGTCGAACCCATTCACGTTCTGCTGAATGATCAGCATCCCGACCATCGAGAGAACGACGAGTATGCAAAGAAGCGATACGCCGAACCTGACGGAGCTTATCCATCCGATGATCCGATTGAGCAACGCGGCTTTTGGGACCCGAGAAGGAGGGGCTTTGATTGTCTCTTCTGCGGCAGACATAATATTAAATAAGCAGAATACCTTACCGGGAGAGAGTTTTCCACGCGCGCTAAAGATTAACGGGGCTTCTAAAGGAAAAGCAGGCTCGTTATCTGTGCGAATTTTGGAAAATGTGAGTTTGAAAGGTATTCTTATAATTTCGGCTTACGGAATGGTAATTGGCGAGCCACGGCGCCCGCAAAATATGGCATCTGCAGCAACCGACATTCACGGGATTAGAGCGTCCGGACTTCGCGAGAAGTTCGCGGCCTACTTTGAACTGACGAAACCCCGCATCGCGTTCCTGCTTGTGCTGACAAGCGCGGCGGGCTATTACATGGGGAGCCGGCACGATTTCGATGTAATAACATTCGCTATCGCGATGGCGGCGATCTGCCTTTTGGCATTCGGCGTCGCAACACTCAATCAGTACGCGGAACGCAATATTGACCCGAAGATGGAACGCACGGCGCGTCGGCCGCTGCCTACGGGAAGAGTTACAAGACGCGAGGCATTTATCTTCGGCGCATTGCAATGCGTGATCGCGGAAGTCGCTCTATTCTTTTTCGTAAATCCGCTCACGGCCTATCTTGGCCTGGCCGTGATCGTCGGCTACAACCTTGTCTATACGCCGCTGAAGACACGGACGAGCGCCTCGACAGCTCTAGGAGCGATTCCCGGAGCACTGCCGCCGCTGATGGGCTGGACGGCGGCAACCGGTGATATCACTCTGCTCGGGTGGGCGCTTTTCCTGATACAGTTCCTTTGGCAATTTCCGCATTTCTTCGCGATCGCCTGGCTTTATCGCGAGCAGTATCGACGCGCGGGCATCGTTATGCTGCCCGTCGTCGAACCGACCGGGCGAATTACGATGCGGCAGATCGTGCTCTTTACGATAATGCTTGTGCCGGTGAGTTTCGCGCCGTTCTTCTTTGCGCATTCGGGATGGATATTTCTTGCGGCCGCGATAATTCTCGGAGTCTGGATACTTTACGCAAGCGTCAAGTGCGCTATCGAAAAGACGGATAAAGCGGCTCGAAAGCTGCTTCTCGTAACGGTGATCTATTTGCCGCTCCTTTTTCTTTTGATGGTCATCGATAAAAAATGAAAGTCGGAGTAGCTGACACACTCGACGACGTTGTCGAAGAAAAGAAGGGAAAACGGCCGGGCTTGACGAGTTCGGGGCCGGGCGGCGGAGATCCGCGCGGACCTCGCGGCAATGGCGGCGGAGGCGGAGGCCCGGACGGGGGCGACGACCGCAGAAAGAATTTTGACGATGCTACGCGTCCGAACACCGCAAAGACGCGGATGCTAACTTACTTCCTCTTAATGGTCGTGGTGATGACGTTCGGCGGAATGATCGCGGCGTATCTCGTGCTCGCATCGAACGGCTCGGTCGAGTGGCGGCCGTTCAAACTTCCGATCCAGGTTTGGGTCAGCACGACGATCATCGTTCTGAGCAGCGTGGCGTACATCATCGCAGAAAGAGCGCTTGTCGCAGAGGAGCATCTCAAAGCAAAAAGATGGCTTTTGATAGCGACGGCTCTCGGCGGATGCTTTATTTCGTCGCAGATCGTCCTTTGGATCGAGCTTATTTCGTGGGGCGTTTATGCCGCCGGCAACCCATACGCAGGCTTTTTCTATATCCTGACCGCACTGCATGCTATCCACGTACTCGGCGGGATCACGGCGATGTCGTCCATCGTTCTACGGGCATGGAACCCGCCGAAAAGCGAATTCGAGATCGAGCGGCGGAAGACGATAGGGCAGGTGGTCGGCTGGTATTGGCATATGATGGGAGCCCTCTGGATCGTCCTCGTAGGACTCTTGGGCTTTTGGCGCTGAATGGACGCTCTACAGATCTTTCCCCATCTAAACGGCTTCTTGAACCTTACAAGCGGCCTATTCCTTGCGAGCGGATTCGTCTTCATTCTGCGAAAAAAAGTACACGCTCACCGTTTTTGTATGCTGGCGGCGACGATCATTTCGTCCGTTTTCGTTGTTTCGTATCTTACCTATCACGCTCTTCTCACATATGCTTACGGGCTTGGGCCGACGAGGTTCACGGGTGAGGGGCTTATTCGCCCGATATACTTCACGATCCTTTTATCGCATACGATCCTTGCGGCCGGAATCGGGCCTTTCATCATAATTACGCTCTATCACGCATTAAAGGGGAATTTCGGAAAACATCGTAAGATCGCCCGGCTCGTGATGCCGATCTGGCTATATGTTTCGATGACCGGCGTTACGGTTTACCTGATGCTTTATCACTTTTACCCAGGCCGATAATATTTTTTTTCTCTCTTCCAACCTTTTTTGGGTTTAGCGCGTCAAATTTCCTGGAACGATGGTTAGGATTTATGCTATCATTCCGATGTTGAAAATTCGATCGCCGAAGCTGTCAGCGGTGACAGCACGGGGGAACCATTGCCCGCAGAGCTTTTCTCTCGGGCAGGGGCTAATCGACAAACGTGTCGAGGGGATACTCTTTCGTTCCTAGCCCGTCAGCTAACCTCGTAGGTGTGGCAAAGAAGTTACAGCTGGGGATTGTGCCCATAAAGAAAGGCCGATTTTTAATGTGCTTCCCGCTATTTTTCAACAGAACACAAGAGACTTCGGTCTTCTCAAAGAAAAAAGGCTCCGATGTTTGATTACATCGGGGCCTTTTGACGTTCGCCGTTCGCGTGGCTATTTCGCCGGTCTCTTAACTATCACGAGAGTTATATCGTCATTCGCAGGGGCGGTTCCGGTAAATGAGGACAGTGCCGATTCGACCTTATCCCGCAGCCCTGAGGCGGATGCTGTGATATTTGCCTGAACCACCTTTGTAAGCCGATCAAGCCCGAATTCCTCTTCAGCTACGTTATTCGCCTCAGAGACACCGTCCGAATAGACGACAAGGACGTCTCCGGCTCCGAGTCCGACGGAACCGGACTCATATTCGGCGGTCGGAATGATCCCGAGCGGAAGGCCGCCGGAGGCAAGCTGCTCGACCGAGCCGTCCGCACGCCCGATAAGCGGCGGATTGTGCCCGCAATTGATGTATTTGACGGAGCCCGTTGCCGGATCGAGTTCGGCGACAAATAGCGTTACAAAACGATTTGCCGGCGTATTTTCAGCTAAATAGGCATTGATCGAAGCGACGGTCTCTTCAAGCTCGCGGTTCGCGGCAACCTGAGCGTGAATTGCCGCGTGCAGGCTCGCCATAAGCAAGGCCGCGGCCGTCCCCTTGCCGGAAACGTCGCCGAGAGCGAAGAGCATTCGGCCGTCGCTGCGGGGAATAAAGTCGTAATAGTCGCCGCCGATCTCGTAGCACGAAAATGAAATGCCCTGAAATTCATATCCGTCGATCTTTGGCGGGCCGGAAGGCTGGAAACGCTGCTGGATCTCCGTTGCAAGTTCCAATTCGCTCTCCATACGCTGACGTTCGATGCGGGCCTCTGTAAGGCTTGCGTTCTCGACGCGTATGGACGCAACCGAAGCAAGCGTCGTCAAAATGTCGAGGTGCTCGGCTTTGAACGTGGCTTCGTGAGTTGGTGAGTCGGCATAGATCAGGCCGAAAACATCCTGTTCATCAACGCTTAAAGGCACCGCCAAAACGCTGCGGATCCCTTGCAGCATTATCGTTTGGCTTGCGAATTTCGGGTCGTGCTGGGCGTCGCAGGTCAGGACAGATTTCCCGTGATCGACGACCTCCGTCATTATGTTGCGGCTGATGCGGACCTCGTTGAGTTTCCCGGCTTGGCCGCGAGCACGAGCGATCTTTACTTCCATTTCGCCAGCAGACATCTGTTCGCGGAGCATTATGATGACACGCTCGGCGGGCACCGCTTCGAATACAAGGGAAGCGACCTGGTCGAGTGTCGCGTCGAGTCCACGCGAACCGAGAAGGGCAACGCCGACCTTGCTTATCAAGCCTAAGAGATCGGTCCGGCTCGATGTCTGCGACTCAAGGATCTCGGTCGTCGGGTTGCGTCTGGCGCTGAGCGAGATCGTGTTCGACGGATCGAGTCCGGCGGTCGTATCGGCGATAAGGTAAGTGCTGTTGAAGTCCGGCGAACTGTCGTCATCCTCGAAGCGAAGCGTCGTTTCGCCTATCTGGATCGCGCCTCCCGTAACGAGCGGGACCGAGCCTGTGAGTACGTTGCCGTTATAGCGCGTACCGTTTGCAGAGCCGAGATCGTGCAGCCAATAGACGTCGCTCTCGCGACGGATCTCGGCGTGCAGACGCGAAGCAAAGGCGTCCGGGATACAGACGTCGCTTCGGGCGGACCTTCCGACCGTGGTTCTAAGCTTTGAGAGCTCGACGGTCTCTTCCGGGCGGCTCCCGCTGATGATGTGTAGAAAAGCCATCTTATGAGCGAATTTCGCGTCTAGTCGCACGCACCACACGCGTTCCGGCGAGGTAATCGTGAAGCGTCCTCGCTTTCGGCGTAAAAAGGCAGATCAAAAAACCGAGGCCGAGCGTCGCAATCGTAAGAATATAACCCAGCGTCTGGCGTACAAGGATCGCCCCCACGCCGGCTCGCTCACCCTTTGCAGAAATGATCCTCAGCCCGCTCAAAAGTTTGCCGATACTCTGGCGGCATATCAAAGGGAGAAGAATAATATTTACGATCGAAAGCAGAACGGAGAGGAACCAGAGCGTGGAATCCGCCGTGATGTCGAGGCCGCCGGAGAACATCCTTTCCGACAAAAGGCCGGCGACCGGCAAGATCAAAAAGATAATGTAATCGATCAAGACCGCCCCGCAGCGAAGGAGGAACGGAGCCGATAGCTCGTCAAGAACATCTTTGTCGTTTGGTTGTGCGTCGATCGCTGCTGCCATTGTAAAAAGAAATCGAAAGATTAGAGTCTAAACTAACCGACCCAAAAATGCAGAGTGGTATCACCTAATTTGATCCTATCGCCGTTCGCAAGGCGATGCGGTTGGTTCGGTCGAAGGCGAAGGTTACCGCTCTCGCTTGACAGAACGGTAGTTCCATTTGAGGACCCTAGATCCTCGATCAGGAAATCGGCGCCGTCATGGATAATTCTAGCGTGCCGCCGCGAGATCTTCGTCTGGGGGTCGAATTTCGAAAGATCGACCTCCGGGAAGATGTTCGACATCGGGTCACGGCGGCCGAGCAGGTTGTCGTTCTTCTCGATAGGATATACAGGAGCTTCGAGATCGGTAGTTCCATCGACAACGAGCCTTGCCGTGCGGACGGATCGATTCGGATTTGCGAATTGGACCGACGCCGCGGGCGGAGCGTTCTGAGCAAGCGGCTGCCTTGCGCCGCAGAACGCACAAAACATATCTGCGGCAACGATACGCTGGCCGCAAAAGCCGCAGAACACGGTTTGTTCATCGAGCCCGACCGCGACCGGCGCGGCTCCCACGCCGAAACTTACGCGGCCGGCACGCAAGTTATCCGCGTGTTCGCCGAGAGCATTACGAAGGTCCGCAGCGTTCGCAAATCGCTTATCGGCACTATACTCGACGCATCTCATCAGGATCTTTTCGACCTGATCCGAGAGCCTCGGATTTATCTGACGCGGACGCGGATTCTTCTCAAAATCGAAGATCAAGAGCGGGTTATTCTGCGGGTCGGCGCCTGTCATCAAATGGAACATCGTCGAGCCGAGGCTGTAGATATCCGAGCGAGGTTCTACGTTGCCGCTAAAAAGCTCGGGCGGTGCGTAACCCATTGTGCCGACTGCAGTTACGCCGCGTTCTTCGATCTGGTTCACGCTTCTTGCGATCCCGAAGTCAATGAGCATTATCTTGCCGGTCGAGCCATCGAGCATCACGTTCGAAGGCTTTAGGTCGCGGTAAACGATCCGCTGCGGAAGATTGTGCAGATAGGAAAGCACGTCGGCGATCTGAAAGCCCCATTCGGCGACCGTCAACTCGTCGATACGCCCTTCCGGTGCGGCTCGAAGGCGGCCGGCGAGGTCGCCGCCCGAAATGTACTTCATTACCAGGTAAAAGCGGCCTTCGGAGGTGTCGAAAAAATAATCGTAGATGGTCGGGATCGAAGGATGATCGAGCGACGAAAGGATCATCGATTCGCGTCGAAAATCATCGATAGCCTTTGATTGCTGCGCATCCTCGATGTGAGCCTGCACCATTTCCTTTACGGCGCGCTGAACGCCGCCGAGATTACGATCATTCGAGAGGTAAACGGCGCCCATTCCGCCGCCGCCGATCTTCTTGACGATCTCGTAGCGACTATTGAGCACGGTGCCGCCGGTCAGAATCTGGAGACGGGATTTCGAGCCTTTGTCCGATCCGCCGGCTATTGCCGAAGTGCCCGCATCTGAAGGCAGTTGGACCGACTCTTGAACGCCAAGCGCGGCCACAGTGTTGGGTGATCCTACTTCGGTCGAACTCGTCTCAGTGTGCTGATCGAGTGACGCCGGAACTTCAGGGCCCAATTCACCCAGAGGCGTTTCAGGCTCCGCCGATGAGACGTTCGGCGGCGGTTCGGGATGCGCGGATGCGTGCTCAGCATTAGATTCCGGCGAAGTCTCAACTGCCGGTGGCGAACTCGCGGGCTGCGCATCGGAGACAATATCGATCGATCCGGAATATGCTAATTCCTGTTGTTCGGCTTTCGAGGAGTGCTGAGCAGGCGGTTCTGAAATATCTACGATCGGCACGGGATAATCGTGCAAGGTGCTTTCGAGATCAACAGGTGCCGCTTCTGCCGCACCGTTCGGTTCAGGCTCCGCTGCCTCGCTGGTCGGTTCCGATACATCGATCTTGTCTGCTGCGTTAACGAGAGGTCGAACTTCTTCTTCGGACGTAATGTCGTGTGCGGCAGGCTCGATCGCCGTGTCGGACGAGGGCGTCTCGGCACTTGCGGCCGATTCAACAACTACCGGCGGAGTTTCGGCGGCAGGCGGAATTGGAAACTGCGAGACCGACGCAACTATCGTCTGGGCGAACGGGTCCTCCGGCTCGGCCGCCAACTCGGCAAGGCGCAGCGAGATGCCGCAATACGGGCAATAGATATCGTTATCCGCGACCTCAGAGGCGCATTCTGGACAAGCGGGCATTGAGTTGAGTTACTATCGATTCGTTACGAATCGTAAAAACGTCTTACCGACGATAACTTCGTCGTTGTCTTCGATCAGATGCGGATTGCCCGGCAAAAGGCGTCGTCCGCGATTAACATAAGTTCCATTCGTTGAGCCGAGATCTTCGATCGTATATCGTCCGTTCGCGATCTTGATCCGAGCATGCCGACGCGAAACTTTCGCCTCGCTGTCATATTGATCGAGGTCAACATCCGGAAAGACGCCGTTGTCCGCGTCCCAGCGTCCAATGGTCGCCTCGGTGCCTGCGATCGGAAACTCGACCGGCGGAGCATCAGCGCGTTCGATAATAAGTTTCGCGCTGATCGTGTCGATGGGCGCGGCAGCCGCAGCGGGTGCTTCCGCGGGCACAGGGTTTAGCGGGACAACAGCCTGCGCGTCAGTTTCGGTGATATTTACGCTTCGCGGAGCCACGGAGATCTCCGGCGCGCTTAACGCAGGGTCGGTCGCCGGCGGAACGTAAGCCGGTGGCTCAACGTCAACAGGCGGCGCTGCCGCGACAGGAGTGGCAGGCGCGATATCGAGTCGCGTGCCGCATTCATCACAGAATTTTGCCGCGTCCGGATTGCCGGTTCCGCACTTTTTACAGATTATCATTCGCTTCGCTCTCTAGTAGTTTGGGGATCACACGTTGCTCTGTTCTCTATTTTAGCGTGTAATAAATAATATCGTAAAACGCAAATGACGTATCGGCGATACGTTTTTTGCGTTCTTCGCAAGGATAAGCTTAGTTGCAGGCGTTTCGCAAAGCGATTTGTTGAAACAAAGCCGTTTAGCTCATCGTAAGGTCAGTTTGTCGATTTTGTATAGTTTGTTCAGTCATCCAATTTTACTGAGAGGGTCTTCGAATTTATGGCATTAAGCCGACGCACAAGGATCATATTGCTCGCAAGTGTCGCGTTACTTGTTGGGATCATTGTAGTTGCATCGATATTTGCAACTAGAAAGGATACGCCGAAAGTAACGGTCGTAACGGTCGAAAAGCGGGCGGAATTGCGGGCGACGGTAACGTCTTCGGGCGAAATTCGACCGATCCAATTTATGAACCTTACAAGCGAGGTTCAGGGCCGTATTGAGGAGATCTATGTAAAAGAGGGCGATCACGTTACGAAAGGGCAGCCGCTCGTAAAGTTGGATCCGGAGCAATTTCAATCGAGCACCGATGCGCAGGTTGCGGCACTGCAAGCAGCGCAGGAGGACGTCCAGTCGCAGCGGACGCAGGTTGTGGCGGCACAGAATCAGCTTTCTCAGTCGCAACAGGCTCTCGACGCGTCGGACGCCTCGGTGAGCGCCGCAAGACAGAATGTTGTAACCGCGCAGACGGACGTCGAAAGGGCGGTGGTAGATGTGAATACTGCTCAGCGGGAATACAACCGGAACGGGCAGCTTCTTGAGTCGGGCGTGATCTCACGCTTTGAATACGACCAGAAGAAGGACGCTCTTGATACCGCGCAAGTCGCATTGAAGAACGCAAAGGCACGTTTGCAGTCGCAGAAGATCGCTGTCGATGAGGCGATCGCTCGAAGAAATCAGCAGGCCGTGGCGGTTCGAGACGGAAAGCGGGCGGTAAACACTGCGGGCATCGGCGTAAGCCAAAGCCAGTCGCGTGCCGAACAGCAGACCGCGATCCTCCGCGGACAAAAGAATCAGCGAGATAAGACGCTGCAGGTTGCGCCGATCAACGGCATCATCGCGGAAATCCCTTCGAAGGTCGGAACATTCGCGGTTGCAGGCCTCTCAACGACCGCTCTGATGACGATCGCCGATATGTCCACGGTGAATGTCGAGGTGAAAGTTGACGAAACTTCTATCGACCAGGTTGCGGTCGGTCAGAAAGCAAAGGTAAAGGTCGATGCCTTTCAGGATGTCGAGATCGAAGGCGAAGTAACGCAAAAAACGCCGCTCGCCGTTGGAAAATCACAGACATCCGGCGGACTTTCTACGAATATCAACGTGCAGGAAGCCAAGGAATTCCGCGTAGTTATTGAACTCAAGAACCTCTCGGAAGACGTCAAAAAAGGATTGCGTCCCGGTATGAGCGCAACTGCCGAGATCACCACCAATGTTGCGAAAGACGTGCTTACTGTTCCGCTTCAGGCGGTTATCGAGAAGCGTCCGGAAGGCTCGCCTTCGCCGGAAGTTCCCGCCGCGAACAACGGCGCCGAACCGATGGATAAGCCGAAAACGATCACAGGCGTCTATGTGCTTGTCAACGGAAAGGCAGAATTCCGCGCGGTCGAGACCGGTTTGATCGGTGAATCTGACCGCGAGATCAAGAGCGGGCTGCAGGCCGGCGACGTGGTCATTACCGGGCCAAGTAGAGTTCTCAATACTCTTAAGGAAGGTGAGGCCGTTCAGAAGGAAGATAAGCCTTCCGGCCAAGGCACGAAATCATAATCTCGATGTATAGATTTATGGAACAAGAGAATGGCCAGGCCGCTGCGACGAAAACCGCCGTTGAAACCGGCGCGCGTTCGATGATCTCGATGCGGGACATCTGGAAGACCTACCAGATGGGCACCGAACAACTGCATGCGTTGCGCGATGTCTCGTTCGACGTCAAGAAGAACGAATACGTAGCGATCATTGGCCCTTCGGGATCGGGTAAGTCAACTTTGATGAACCTCATCGGCTGTCTCGATTCGCCGACAAGCGGAGAATATTGGATCAACGGCAACCTCGTCTCTGAAATGGAGGATGACGAGCTTGCGAGGATCCGGAACAAGGAGATCGGCTTCGTTTTTCAAACATTTAATCTTCTACCGCGTGCGACCGCTCTCCACAATGTGGAACTGCCTCTGATATATGCCGGTATTCGATCCGCCGAACGCCAGGAAAAGGCTCAGGCCGCTCTTGCGTCGGTCGAACTCGGCGAGAGAAGCCTTCATAAGCCGAATGAACTATCCGGCGGTCAGCGCCAGCGTGTTGCGATCGCGAGAGCACTCGTCAACCATCCGTCGATCCTACTGGCGGACGAGCCGACCGGTGCACTCGATACGAAGACGAGCTACGAGATCATGGCTCTCTTTGAAAAGCTGCACGAAGAGGGCAACACGATCATTCTCGTTACGCACGAACCGGATATCGCCGAGCGCGCTCACCGCGTTATCACGATCCGCGACGGCCTCATAGAGAGTGATGAACGGAACAATAAGTGATCTCTTGTTCGATAATGCGGATTTACGCAAGAAAGCGTCGCCCTTGTTTTGCCGGGACGACGCCTTTGCTTTGTAAAGATTTGTGAATTGGGAGCGACACGACTAACTTTTCCGCTGAGTTTTCCGTATTATCTTTGTTAGAGCCTTAAGTTTGGAATGAATTTTACCGAGACCTTAAAACTTGCTTTCGATGCGGTAATGGCGCACAAACTGCGGTCATTCCTTACGCTTTTAGGAATGATAATCGGCGTTACTGCGTTCATGGTCGTGCTTTCTATTCTTCAGGGTTTTAATAGCTATGTTGACGAGAAGATCGCGGGGATCGGGTCGAACTCATTCTCCGTCCAGCGTTTCAGCATGGACGACTTTAAGGATACGGATACCATCGCCGAGGCCCAAAGGCGAAACACTGATCTGACGTTCGACGAAATGGACTTTATTCGCGATCATGCTCAGCTTATCGGCGAGATCGGCGCCAAAGCCGGCAATACTTCTCGCGATATCAAGCATGGCGACGAGACGCTAACGGGTGTCTCGATCAGCGGCGCCGAGCCGATCATCGCAGATATTGACAAGCTCGATATTGCCGAGGGCAGGTTCTTTTCCACTCCCGAAAACGACAATGCCGCGCGCGTGGTCTATATCGGAATGGATGTTGCGAATAAGTTTTTCCCTCGGGGCGATGCTCTCGGTCAGGAGATCACGATTTCCGGTATTCCGTACCGCGTCATCGGCATTCAGGTCGCGAAGGGTACGGTTTTCGGACGCCCAATGGATAACTTCGTGATGATGCCGCTCAAGACGTTCGGCGCGGCGTTCGGCGGATTGACGAACAGCCGTGCTCCGAGCTTTTCAGTTACCGCGAAGGATCCGGACCGATTTGACGATGCCGTAGAAGAGGTTCGGACGCTGCTGCGGATCAAGCGGAAGATCCCATTCGGCGAAAAGGATAATTTCGGCATTATGACGCCGGACGCTATCGCGGGGCTTCGAGACCGCATTTTCGGGTCGATCTTTATCGTCGTGTTGGCAGTTCCCGCGATCGCCCTTATTGTCGGAGCGATCGTCGTGATGAACATTATGCTGGTATCGGTTACGGAGCGCACGAAAGAGATCGGTATTCGAATGAGCTTGGGGGCTAGAAAGTCGGACGTGCTTAGGCAGTTTCTGTTCGAATCAACTCTGCTTGCTGTCGCCGGCGGCGTCATCGGCCTCATTCTGGCAAAGCTGCTTGGCTTTATAATTTCACAATTTATGTTCCCGACGGTCATTCCGTTGTGGGCCGCGGGGCTTGCGATCGTGGTTGCGGGCGGCGTGGGCGTGCTTGCCGGACTCTATCCGGCTTGGAAGGCGGCAATGCTCGATCCTATCGAAGCATTACGAGCGGACTAGTTTAATAAGATGCGGGCAGTTACCGGTCCATTTTACGAAAACTTCAAGATGGCGATCGATACGGTTCGCACCAATAAGCTGCGCTCGTCTTTGACGATCGTCGGCGTTGTGATCGGCGTCATCGTCGTGATGCTCATTTCGTCGATCATCAGCGGCATCAATGTATCCGTCGAAAAGGAGATCCAATCCTTCGGAACAAGCTCGATATTCCTCTATAAAATGGATATTGGCATCCGCACCAGTCGTCCGACGCGCGAAGAGCGTATGCGAAAACCGCTGACGATGGACGACGCCGCAGCGATCGCAAAACTGCCATCGATCGAACTTGCTGTGCCGTACCTAGACATCTCGAGTAATTTCTTCGGGAGCAAGGTGAACGTGACCGGCAAGAACGGTAAGACGAGTGCGTCCGTACAGATATCAGGCACGACCGCGCAAGCGGAAAAGGCTCCGGGCGAAACTCTAATTGAAGGCCGCTGGTTCGCAGAGGGCGAAGCCGAGGCCAAGGCGAACGTTTGCGTGATCGGCGACAGCGTGAAAGAGAGCTATTTCCCGTATGAATCCCCGATCGGCCAGACGCTGCAGATCGGCGGTGAGGAATTCAAGGTCGTCGGGTTGTTGGTGAAGCGTGAGCAGCTTTTTGGCGGCGGAGGTGGAAATAACGATCAATCGAACACGATCTATATGCCGATGAGCACGGCAAAACGCGTAAAGCCTACGGCGGACGATCTGTTCATCCTTGCGGTCGCAAAAGAGGGACAACTTTCGAGCGCAAAGGACCAGGTCGAGGATCTCCTTCGAGTGCGCCGACACGTTTCGTTCGGCCAGCCGAATAATTTTGCGATGGCGACGGCGGACAGCATCATCGATCAGTTCAAATCCATCACGGGCGGAGTTTTTCTTGCAATGATCGTGATCTCGTCGGTCGGACTTATGATCGGCGGCATCGGCGTGATGAATATTATGCTCGTTTCGGTTACGGAACGAACGCGCGAGATCGGTATCAGAAAGGCGCTGGGCGCGCGTCAGGTGGACATTCTTCTCCAATTCCTGATCGAAGCCGCGACATTGACGGGATTGGGCGGTATTCTCGGGCTGTTGATAGGCTGGCTGTTAACGCTGCTTGTAAAGCTCGTTATGCCGTCGTACGTGCCGATCTGGGCACCGATCGCGGGGTTTGGTGCGAGTGTGGCCATCGGAGTCTTTTTTGGACTTTTCCCGGCTTGGAAAGCCGCTCGTCTTGACCCGATCGAATCTCTGCGGTACGAGTAGCAAGGGTCGGCTTAAGAACGGAAGCGACGAATGCACGAATGAGTGCGCCGCGTCTGAAATCCTCTTCGTGCATTCGCGGCGTCTTCGCCCCTCGAACGCAGCCATGAATGCACGAATAAGAATGTCTGAAGATAGGATCTACTATCCGAAAAGCAGTGCGCTTACAACCCTCAGCGAGACGCCGATCAGGGCAATTAGGATGACGATCGTCCACGCGCTGCCGGCTTTCAGCTTTGCGATCTTTTGGAGTCCGATCGCTGCCAGTACCCAACCGATTATCTGAAATAGATCAAATGCACTCAGCAAAGCATGCAGAACGGGCTGAGCCTTCGCTCCGACGAGCATTGCGGGCCCGGCTTGCACGAGGCCTTGCTGGTTAGCTGCAAGATCGATGTCCGCAGGGTCTTTTAAGAAGAGCACGAGCAAATTCGCTATCAAGAAGAGCACAGCGGGCGGCCACCCCGAATAGATCCAGACGGAGAGTCCGCGCCCGAATGTTGCCTTTCCTCCAAGTGCATTTGCGCCGAGCCAATAGAGCAGGCCGCCAACTAGGAAGAAGATGACCATAAACACCGGCAAGACGACATAGCCGATGGTTTTGGCGATCGGCCCGGTCTGTTGAGCAATGATCGCTTCCTTTTGCTCTTTCGGCATATCGGCAAAGCCCTTGCTCGCCTCGATGCGCGCACGCGCGATCTTTTCAAAGCCGACCTTCTGGATGAATGTTACCTGAAAGATCATAATGCAAAGGATCGAGAGGATCCCCGCGATCAAGAACCGCGGCTTGCGATTCAAATCCTCAAAAACCTTGCCCGGCTCAATGAAAATATTAGTAACCGTGCCGATCTCCGACATTTGAGCAGGCTCCGGCGCATCGATCTTTTCCGGCGGCGGAGGCGGTTGAAATTCCAGCGGTTCGTTTTCAGTCATAGAGAATGTCTTACTCCTGTTTCGAATGGATCAGTGAAAATTGTGTACTGCTTCAACGGTAATACGCAAGATAGGAAGAGAACGTTCCCGATTTTAGCTCCGAGTAGTCACCGGGCGGGGGCGACAGCCCAATAGCTATAACCGATGCGTCGGAATAGACGCAGCGGCCTCATAGCCTTCCGCCCGGATACAAGCCGCAAAATGACCGGGCCGCAGTTCGCGAAGCTCAGGCACGACGGCGGCACATTCTTCGATCGCGATCGGACATCGCGTCCTGAATCGGCAGCCCGAAGGCGGATTCACGGGCGTCGGGACATCACCGTGAAGGACGATGCGTTCGCGCTTCTGCGTCGGGTCCGGGATCGGGATCGCCGAGAGTAGAGCCTGCGTGTAAGGATGCAAAGGCTCGCGGTAAAGTTCTTCGGACGGGCATATCTCGACGATCTTTCCAAGGTACATTACGGCGACGCGGTCGGAGATATGTTCGACGACCGCAAGCCCGTGCGAGATGAAGAGGTACGTCAGGCCGAATTCGTCCTGTAGTTCTTCGAGAAGATTGATAACCTGAGCCTGCACAGATACGTCGAGGGCGGAAACTGGTTCGTCGCAAACGATGAACTTCGGCTTTAGTGCAAGAGCGCGGGCAATTCCGATACGCTGGCGCTGGCCGCCGGAGAATTCGTGCGGGTAGCGGTCGGCGTATTTTGGGTCAAGCCCGACGCGCTGAAGCAGGTCGGCGACCATTTCGCGTCGTTCGGCGCGAGTGCCGATCTTATGGATCTCTAGCGGTTCGGAGATGATCGAGCGAATGCTCAAGCGAGGGTTCAAACTGGAATACGGATCCTGAAAGATGATCTGCATCTCCCGCCGAAGTTCGCGCAAGCCTTGGCCGCGCAAGTCCGTGATACCCCAACCATCGAACGCTATCTCGCCGGCGGTCGCGTCGATGAGGCGAACGATACAGCGGCCGACGGTCGTCTTGCCGCAGCCGGATTCTCCGACAAGCCCGAGCGTCTCACCCTTTCGTATGTCAAACGACACCCCGTCAACTGCACGAACGACAGCGTCGGAATTTGCGATCGGAAAATATTTTTCGAGATCGCGGATCTCGACGAGAGGCGATGCTGCCGGCTTAGTTGACGTCATTTTGCGGCTCCTTTCGCACGCATAAGATCCTTGTCATACAAGAGGCAGCGGACTCTGTCATTGTTACCGATCTCAAAGAACGGGATCTCGCCCTTCTCACATTCAGGCATACGTTGGAGGCAACGAGGGGCGAAATGACAGCCCGGCGGAAGTTCGGTCGGAGAGGGAACTGTGCCTTCGATCGTCGAAAGCCGCTCGGCGCGCCGGCCATCCGACGAAAGCTTCGGCACGCTTTTTAGAAGTCCCTGCGTGTATGGATGTTTGGGCGAAGCAAATATTTCGTTGACGCCGGCTTCTTCGACGATCTTGCCGGTGTACATTACGCATACGCGGTCGGCGACCTCAGCGACCACGCCGAGATCGTGCGTAATCAATAGAACGGCAAGTTCGCGAGTTTTGCGAAGTTCATCGAGCAACTCGAGTATCTGAGCTTGGATGGTAACGTCGAGGGCGGTCGTCGGTTCGTCGGCGATGAGGAGTTCGGGATCGCAGGCGAGCGCCATTGCGATCATAATGCGCTGCCGCATTCCGCCGGAAAGCTGATGCGGATAATCATCAACACGGGTTTCCGGAGCCGGGATCGCGACCTCGCGCATCGCCTCGATCGCCGCGTCTTTTGCTGCCTTTCGGTCGAGCTTTCGATGGAGTCGCAACGCTTCGGCGATCTGCTCGCCGACCGTATAGACGGGATTTAACGACGTCATCGGATCCTGAAAGATCATAGCGATGTCGTTGCCGCGTATTTCACGAAGCCGCGCTGCCGACGCTGCCGTCAGTTCCTCGGACTTGAACACGATCGACCCGCCGACTATCTTGCCGGGCGGGGAAATGAGCTGCATCACAGAAAGAGCGGTTATTGACTTTCCGCAGCCGGATTCGCCGACGAGGCCAAGCAACTCGCCTCTCCCGAGCGAGAAACTTACGCCGTCAACCGCACGTACTAATCCAGCACGGGTCGAGAAATGGGTCTTAAGGTCTGTGATCTCTAAAAGAGGGGCCATTGATTCGAGCAAGAACGCTAGGAAAGTTTACCGTAACCTTCGGCTTTTTGAAATCCGGGCGATCAAAAGGGAATTATCGTTGGCAGGCAACCAAAATCTTAGCTTTCTACTCAAATTGGTGATATTCTCGGACTTTGTATAAGTTCCTGTCTCAACGCGTTTCGACCGCGGAGGTTTCAAGTTTAGTGAGAACACGATCAATCCTTTTGAGTGCTGCGGCATTAGTAGTTTTTTCGGCGGCGGCATTTGGTCAATCTACGGCCGTAACCACGACGGTCGAGATACCGACACGGGCCACGGCGGCAAAGTCGGAATCTCCGGTTACGCCTGAGTTGATAAGTCGGGACCTGCGCGAAGCCGTTACGATAGTCCAGGAAAATTACGGCGGACAGAAAGCCCTCGATTACAACCAAGTATTCAAGTCGTCGATCGACTCGATGCTGCACACGCTCGACCCGCACTCGAATTATTTCGACGCAAAGGAATTCGAGGAGTTCAAGACGGACCAGAGTTCGCGATATTACGGCATCGGAGCCACGATCGGCGATATGTCGGATCCGAACGGAAAAGTTGTCGCGACGTTCATCAAGGCTACCTTTGACGGCGCTCCGGCAAATCGTGCGGGACTTCGATATGGCGACAAGATCGTCTCGGTCAACGGCGTGAGCACGGTCGGAAAACCATATACCGAGGTTCGCGACCTTTTGCGCGGTAAGAAGGGAACTGTCGCAAAGCTTGTCATCGAACGCCTCGCAACAGGCAAGCAAGAAACGGTCGAGATCGTGCGCGACGCCGTCCGGCAGCCTTCGATCCGCGAAGCGTATATGCTGAAGCCCGGCGTCGGCTACTTGAAGATGGACGGCGGCTTTACGCAGACGACCTTCATGGAATTCATCGCCGATATGCGTTCGCTGAAGGCTCAGGGAATGCAGCAATTGATCATCGACCTTCGCGATAATGGCGGCGGACTTGTCGGCCAGGCGTGCCGTGTTGCGAATGTATTTCTATCGGAAGGCCAGACCGTCCTGACTCAGAGAGGCCGTGTGGGCACGGAGAACCAGCGTTATGACGCTGAGAATCCGACGCCCGACCGCTCGCCGGTCGTCATTCTAGTAAACCGAAACACTGCTTCGGCGTCCGAGATCCTTGCGGGCGCGATGCAGGACCATGATCGAGCCTTGATCGTCGGCGAAGGCACGTTCGGTAAGGGATTGGTGCAGAATCCGTTCATGGTGGATTACGGCGGAATGCTGCTGTTGACCATCGCCAAATATACGACGCCTTCCGGCCGGTTGATCCAACGCGATTACTCTAACGGCGACCTGTACAGCTATTACACTGATGGCGGCAGTTTCCGTAATGAGGACGTTCCCGACAAGCCTCACGGGCCGGAGAGCCATACGGACACGGGACGCGCGGTTTTTAGCGGCGGCGGCATCACGCCGGACGTAACCGTCAAACCAAATATGATCACGGTTGCCCGCGACCGCGTTCAGCGTGGACTTTTAAGCCCGATCTCTGCATTTTCATTCGACCTGATAGCAGGACGGATCAAAGGGATGGAGAATTATAAGGTCGATCGGCCGATCACTTTCGACCACGATCTTAAAGCAACGGACTTTCCGATAAACGATACTCTTTTTAATGCCTTTAAGACCTACGCAGTTTCGAAATATAAGATAAAGGCCATTACCGCAGACGCTGAACGGGAGTTCGTGGAAAGGATGCTTCGCACGGAGCTTATTCAGGCGGCCTACGGTGCCGAGACCTCGTATCAGGTTTTCAATGAATACGACAATCAGATCGCTAAGGCTCTCGATTCGCTTCCGCAGGCGAAAAGACTATCGCTTGACGCGATGAAGGTGCGGGCGGCCGCTTCGCCATCCGAACAAAAATAGCGCCGATTTCAAACACGACGTAAAAAAGGCACCTGAAAATATCGGGTGCCTTTCGTTCTTTTCGCTCAAAATCGTCCGTTAGCTCCTGATCCAACCAATAATGAGATAGATCAAATATACAAGCCCCGTGATGAGAGCAAGTCCGCCGATCGCAATACTCGCTACGATCAGTTTGAATTTTCGGTATCGCTTTTCATCCGGCGGCGAAAGCTGATTCTGTGGGAAATATGGTGGTGGCCTATTTAGCATTAAATTTATGTTCCTCTTATCGACTAAAATACCAAGCCGTAAGGTAAAAATCCATTCTCAATAGGCCAAAAGAGTTGCCGCTTCGCGAGAAACGGCAATTTTCTGTATCTTATGAAAATGGAGTTACATTCTCGATGAGCCGCATCCTGTCTGCGAACCGCATTCAAAAATACCTCGTTATTGCTATCATTCTTCTATTTGTTGGCTGTGGCGGCAAAGACCAACTTGCGAATGACAGCAATGGCAAGAACGCAGACTCGATCACGGTCTCGGCCGCCATTTCCTTAAAGGACGCGTTCACCGAGATCGGCGAGATGTACACGGCACGGTCGGGGAACGGGGCGAAGATACAGTTCAATTTTGGAGCTTCGGGCGTTTTGCAGCAGCAGATCGAAAATGGAGCGCCGGTCGATGTATTTGCAAGTGCCGGTGAAAGACAGATGGACGCGCTCGCGGCAAAAGGCTTGCTTGAACCCGGATCGCGATACGATCTTGCGCGAAATTCACTTGTCTTGATCGTTCCGCAGAACTCAGAAGTTGCGGTATCGTCGTTCGCGGATCTTGCTCTGCCAACCGTAAAGAAGATCGCGGTAGGGAATCCGAAAACTGTGCCCGCAGGGCAATACTCGAATGAGGCATTGACGAAAATGGGCCTTGCCGAAAGGGTTGGCGGGAAACTCATCCTGGCTGAGAATGTGCGACAGGTGTTGGAGTATGTTGTTCGCGGCGAGGTTGACGCCGGAATCGTGTATTCGACTGACGCTAAGCAGGGCGGCGCGAAAGTGAACGTAGCCGCGACGGCTGATGAAAATGCTCATTCACCGATCCTTTATCCGATCGCGGCGGTCAAAGAAGGCGCACATCAGCGGGCTGCTCAAGAATTCATCGCCCTTGTCTTAAGCGTTGACGGGCAAAAGGTGCTCGCAAAATACGGCTTTTCGCCTGTAAAAGGCTCGAATTCGAATCAATGATCTGGGACGCCCTCAAACTTTCGCTCTTGGTCGTCAGCGTCGCAACGGCGGTCGTGGGCCTGATCGGGCTTATCTTTTCGTATTTACTTGCAAAGACGGATTTTCGCGGCAAGGAGCTGCTTGATGCGGCTCTCACGCTTCCGCTCGTTCTACCGCCGACCGTAACGGGGTATTACCTCATTGTGTTACTCGGCCGCCGCGGCCTGTTAGGACACTATATCTACGAGTTGACGGGCTGGAGTTTCGCATTCACATGGCAAGGCGCGGTCGTGGCCGCCGTTGTGGTATCGCTGCCGCTAATGATAAAGGCGGCGCGTGCGAGTATCGAAAGTGTCGCCCCTCAATACGAGTTGGCTTCTTTTACCTTAGGCAAAGGAAGGTTCGAGACATTCTTGCGCGTTACTTTGCCGCTCGCCCGACGCGGCGTTTACGCCGGACTGGTGCTCGCGTTCGCGCGTGCGCTTGGCGAGTTCGGCGCCACTTTGATGATCGCCGGCAACATTCCGGGGAAGACGCAAACGATGCCGCTCGCCATTTACGAAGCGGTCGCCTCCGGAAATGAAACACAGGCCCAGATGCTCGCGATCGTTCTGACGACGCTATCGATCGCCGCGGTCTATTTTACGAATAGGATCAGTCGCACGCAGATACACGCGTGAACAAGACAATGTTGACGATCGACATAAGAAAACAATTTTGTGAAGGGCGAGAGACGTCGTTCGAGATCGAGTTGTCGGTCGAGGTCGGGCCAGGTTTCACCGTGCTTTCCGGCCCATCGGGAGCGGGCAAAACCAGCTTATTGAAGTTGATCACGGGCATCTTAAAGCCTGACCGAGGCCGGATCGTATTGGGTTCCAAGGTATTTTTCGATTCGGACACGCGAGTCGATCTCCCGATACGCGAACGGCGCGTTGGCTTTGTTTTTCAGGACTACGCTCTTTTCCCTCATATGACCGCGGCGCAGAACGTCGCCTACGGGATCAAGACCGGCTCCTCTGCGGAAAAACGGGACAAAGCGAACGAAGTGCTCGCTCTCTTTCATATTGAACATATAGCGAAGAGGATGCCGCGCGAAATGTCCGGCGGCGAACAGCAGCGCGTCGCCCTCGCACGCGCCCTCGCATCGGAGCCTGCGATAGCACTGCTCGATGAGCCACTATCCGCAGTGGACGTTGAAACGCGGGGAAAATTGCTCGACGAGATCGAGAACGCGCAAGAACGCACCGGGATCCCGTTCATTTATGTGACCCACAATGAGGCAGAAGCCGCAAGGCTCGGCCGACAGCGCATCACGATGCGCGGCGGACGCGTTGTCGCCGCGAACGTAGTCTGCGGTTGACCAGAGCTTTATCTTGGAAGCGGCTGCTCAAGGTTCGCAAGCCCGTACGCCAACACAGCGACAACACCCGAAACTTCGCCGATCTCGCGACGATCTATCTTATCGAACGTATCGGCTGCGTTGTGGTGATATTTGAAGTACGTCTCCTCGTTGAAAAATGGAGCGAACGAAGGAACTCCGTCCTGCGTCAGCGGGCCGATGTCCGAGCCGACGCCGCCCGCCTGATATTGCGCGAGAGTTGCTCCTTGGGTCCTTAGCACGGTAACTAGCGGGCCGAAGAATCTCTGAAGTTCGGGCTTGCCTGCGAACTTGAAACCGATCGGGTGAGAAGCTCCAAGATCAGCCTCGATCGCCGCGAAATGATTCGAGATATTGCCCTTTTCTTCCGCATAATAAGCGTCCGAACCCGAACCGCCTTGCTCCTCGTCCATCCAGGCGATGAATCGCATCGTGCGTTTCGGACGAAGGCCGAGGTCTTTCAAGATGGCCGGTACCGAATATGCCGCGGCAACACCGGCCGCATCGTCGATCGCTCCCTGAGCAAGATCCCACGAATCGAGGTGGCCTGAGACGATCACATATTCATTGGGCTTCTCAGAACCTTTCAGATCGGCGATCACATTGTAACTTTCGACCGGCGGCAAAGTTTGCGGCGTCAGCGTCAAGCGCATTTTTACCGGGCCGAGGTTTGCGAGATATGCGATCGTTTCTGCGTCCTCATAAGTTACGGCGCCACTTGGGATCTTAGGAACGCCGTCCTGATATCGCATCAAACCGGTGTGCGCGAGTCGGCTTTGCGAACCGCCCGCAGAGCGAACGATCGCCGCGACCGCTCCGTATTTCGCGGCTGCCGAAGCTCCGTTCGTTCTATAGGCGACCGATTGCCCGTAAGCTGCGAGTCCGAAACCGGCGGCCTGCAAACCCATATCGAATTTGTAGTTAAAAAGGACGATTTTTCCTTCGATATTCTTTCGCCCAAGAAGGTCGAGGTCTGCAAAATCGTTGACGACAACGACCTCGGCAGTCACGCCGGAGGCCGGAGTCGCTACACTGTGGCCAAGAGCGGTAACGATGACGTTCCTTTTCGCGCCGGGCGGCATTCCGTGCCATTCGGTTAGCTCAGCGGTCTCAACGCCGCGAACCCAATGCGGGACCATAACCTTTTGCAGTTTTACGTCGAGCCCGAGTTTGCGCATCTCTTCGGCGACATATTTCACCGCGAAGGCCGCCTCATTCGACCCCGAAATGCGCGGACCTATCGTTGCGGACATATAGCGAGCGAAATCGAATGCGTGCGTACCGTCGGTTGCGGCCTTTTGGATCCGCACAAGATCGTCGAGCGTTTTCTGCGAATAGAGTTCCGGTGTGGGTGAAGCATTTTGAGCCATGGCTGTTATGAGGCCGACCGATAAAATGGCGGCGGTAAGAAGTAACCTTTTCATAGTTTCTTTTGTGTGTTCTTCTGGAGTTTACGGAATATTGTGCGATAATGTTGCCAAAGTTCAAACAAAATTAGACCACCTGATCCTAAAGCTTATGAAACGCACTCTATTACTTTGCATAGTGTTGACCTTTGCGGCGCTCGCAGCCTTTGGCCAACCGGAGTTCAACGTCAATGATCTGATCAATGTGAAACGCGTCGCCAGCCCGGCGGTTTCGCCTGACGGCCGAAGGGTAGCGTACACGGTCGGCATCGTCGATAAGGCTACCAATAAAACGAACACGCAGATCTTTGTGATGAAGATCGACGGTTCGGACCAGAAGCAGATCACGAGCGGCCCGGCGTCGAGCTCCGGGCCGGTCTGGTCACCGAATGGAAAGAAGATCGCGTTCGTGACGGGCGGACAGATATGGACGATGGAGCCGGATGGCGGCGATCGCGACCAAATAACAAAGATCTCGACCGGAGCGGGCGGACCGGTTTGGTCCCGAGACGGCAAATCGATCGCGTTCTCGTCGGAAGTTTATCCGGAGTGCGCGACCGACGCCTGCAACAAGGCCGAAGACGAAAAGGCCGAGAACAGTAAGGTCAAGGCCCACGTTACGACGCGACTTCTATATCGCCACTGGGTGGAATGGCGTGACCGTAAGCGTTCGCACGTATTTATTGTCGATGCGGACGGCGGCGTAGCTCGTGACGTAACGCCGGGTGATTTTGATTCCCCGCCTTACGGCGCGGCAAGCGGAACGGACTATACGTTCTCGCCGGACGGCCGATCGATCGTCTATTTGCGAAATCCCGACAAGGTCGAAGCGACCTCAACGAACAGCGACATCTACATCGCGTCGCTGAACGGTGGAGAGCCGCGTAATATTACGGCCGGAATGAACGGATACGACAATTCGCCGATGTACACGCCCGATGGCAAGTATCTGATCTTCTTGTCGCAGGCAACGCCCACATTCGAGTCCGATCGATGGCGAATAATGCGATATAACGCGGCAAATGGCGAGATCGTCGAACTTACGCGCGGGTTTGATCAACAGGCGTCGAACATCACGATCTCTCCGGACAGCAAGACGGTTTATTTTACGGCGAATTTTCATGGCCACAATCCGATCTTTAGCGTTCCGGTCGAGCCTGATTTTCGGTTGCGTATCGCAACGCACGTCAAACAAGTAGTTGAGAAGGTTTACGCCGGCGATCTTGGAGTTTCGACCAATTCGGATCGCATCGTATTCTCGGCGAGCAGTAACGCTTCGCCGGCCGAAGTGTTTTCGGCTGATCTTGGAAATGGAACTGTATCGCAACTGACGAGTGTGACTTCTTCGGCGCTTGCGCCGTTTAAGCTTCGTTCGGCAGAAGATTTCGAGTGGATGGGCGCGATCAAGAAAGCGCACGGATTCATTCTCAAACCCGCGAATTTCGATCCGAACAAAAAGTATCCGCTTATCGTGCTGATACACGGCGGACCGCAGGGAGCTTGGGGCGATAATTGGGGCTATCGGTGGAACCCGCAGATATTTGCAAACCGCGGATATGTCATCTTTATGCCGAATCCACGCGGTTCGACCGGCTACGGGCAGAGTTATGTAAATGACGTCAGCGCCGACTGGGGCGGTAAGGCTTACACCGATATTATGAACGGCGTAGCAGCGGTGTCGAAACTCCCATTCGTTGACAAGAACGAGATCGGTGCGGCCGGCGCTAGCTACGGCGGATATATGGTCGATTGGATCCTTGGACACAATAACGATCCACGGTTCAAATTCAAGACGCTCGTTTCGCACGCCGGTGTTTACAATCTCGAAAGCATGGCCGGAGCGACCGAAGAACTTTGGTTCGTTCGCTGGGAATTCAAGGGAATGCCATGGGATAACCCGACGCTCTATAACAAGTGGTCGCCGCACAAATTCGCAAAGAATTTCAAGACCCCGACGCTAGTAACTGCGGGAGAACTGGATTATCGAGTCCCGGTCGATCAGAGCTTGCAGTTGTTCACGGCACTGCAAATGCACAATGTCGATTCAAAACTCATCGTGTTTCCGGACGAAGGACATTGGATCCTAAAGCCGCAAAATTCCGAGTTTTGGTACGGCCAGGTGATGGATTGGTTCGATAAACACCTGAAATAGTGGCGTTTTCGGCGGTTCGCCAAAACGGCTCCGGCTCGTATCTGGCAGTGTCCAGGTACTGGCCGGATTGCTTTGTGAGCGAGTGCGGTGCGTTGAAACTTGTTGACCATTCCTCGCCATTCGCCTAAAATAGACCTGAGACGAAACCCACATTTCGGCCCGATCATCTGTTTTCCTGCCCGTTTGTCGCATTTATGCCCGCGTTTCGTAAAAAGATCAGCCTCATCTACTTCGTAATCGCGACGCTGCTTATCGTCGGCCTAGTTCCGCTTCTCTTGACAGGCTGGACGCTGTCGGATAAGTCTGCGGGCGAACTTCGTGCCGCCGAGAATCGCTATCAAATACAGCTTGTTCAGGAAAAGGCGCGTCGGATCGAGATGTTCGGCAGGCGTTTTGAATCTATTGTCGAAGGGCTTGCCGTCGCTCTCGAACTATCGCACGACCCAAAGATAATCGGCGCGCAAGGCACTGAGGCGAAACTCGGCGAAGTTCTGCGGCAGAATCCCGACTTGCTCGCTCTCTCGATAAAGCCTGTCGGCGTTGATTCACTTTCCGTCTTTCGCCCGGGCGTGGTGCAGGCGGACGTAGAAGAGATCGCTGCATCTGCGGTGAATAGCCACAAAGGCGACGGAGTTTGGATCGGCCCGCCGCAGCGTATCGCGAGCAGCGGAACGCTTGCGATGACGTTCAGCCGCGAAGTGAAGATCAACGGCGCCGTCGCGGCCGAGATCGTCGCGATCGCGTCGATGCAGTCGATCGCACAGAACGTGGCCGGTATCACGGGCGCAAAAAATGAGGACCTTTGGCGCCAAGGACTGCCGATCATCTTTGTCGTTGACGGCAGCGGAAGAGCGATCTTTCATCCCGACAAAAGCTTTGTAGAATCAGGCCGTCCGATGAACGATCTGAAGATCGTAAAGGAGTGGCTTGAGTCCGGTTCGCAAGTCCAATCGGCGCTAGTGCCGTTTACTGCCGAAGAAGCAGGTTCTACCTACGATATGATCGGGGCGTATTCGACGGCTCGCGTCGGAACGAATCAGAATTTTGGCGTCTTTACAATGCAGGACACTTCGCGAGCTCTCGCGATAGTCGGCGAAATGAAGTGGCAGACGTGGATGATCAGCCTCCTGTTCGCTGTCTTCGCGCTCGGAGCAGGCCTTGTCCTATCGCGCTGGATGACTTCGCCGCTCTTGAATTTAGCATCGGCGGCCGAGCAGATCGCGGGCGGCGATTTCTCGAGGCGGGTCAAAGAAGGGAATATCACCGAGATCGGCACGCTTGGCGAGAGCTTCAATGTGATGTCCGAGAAGATCGAGGAGCAGATCGCAAACCTCGCACGGGCCGCTGAAGAGAATCGCGAATTATTCTACGGTACGGTAAAGGCCCTTGCAGCCGCCATCGATGGAAAGGATAAATATACCCGCGGCCATTCCGAACGTGTCTCCAGGATCTCGGTCGCCATCGGAAAGCGCCTTGGAATGCCCGAGGCTGAGCTTGAAACGCTCAAAATGAGTGCTCTCCTTCACGACATCGGAAAGATCGCGATCGACGATGCCATCCTCAAAAAGCCGGCTGCTCTTACGCCCGAAGAGTACGAAATAATGAAGACGCATCCGCAAAAGGGCTACAAGATAATGTCGCAGATACCGGCAATGAAGGACTTTTTGCCCGGTATGTATATGCACCATGAGATGGTCAACGGCGAAGGCTATCCGCAAGGCCTAAAGGGCGACGAGATACCGCTCCAAGCGAAGATCGTCTCCGTTGCCGACACGTTCGACGCGATGACCATCGATCGGCCGTATTCGCGCGGAATGCAGTTGCCTGCGGCGTTGGCAAGACTTCGGGAACTCGTTGGTTCAAGATACGAATCGAGCGTCGTCGAAGCTCTTGTGGCAGCGTGCGACGCAGGCGAGGTTGCCAACGGCATCGTAAGGCAGATGGCCTCGATCCGTGAACACCAGGCCGCAGAGGCTGCCGAAGTCTCGCAAATGCAGGCGGACGAGTCGTCCGATGAGGTTGATGACCTAGCCATTCCGTCCGCGAATGGTGATGTTTCAATTCCACCTGCGACTGCTGAAGAAGAACTCTTAGAACTTGCCTCTTAACCTCCCATCAAAAACACAATGGAACAGCAACCCGAACAGGAGATATGGCAGGTCGAGGCAAATAGCGAGATCTATCAAGGAAACTTTACGGAGCTTTCGAAATGGATCGAGGAAGGCAGTCTGCTGCGTGCCGATAAGGTTCGAAAAGGGAATCTTCGCTGGATCGAAGCCGGACGCGTGCCTTCGCTAGCAGCGGTATTTACTGCGGTTGAGAATGGGCAGCCGATCCCTGTTCCGGTCGCTGCGACCGAGAAGGTCGATCCGACGAATTTTACCGTCAACGCTCCGCTGACAACGAGTACGCCGCCGGAGATCATCGCCGCGGTATCGGCGCCGACGGTTGCCGCGGCTACTGAGGAACCTGCAACAGGTGCGGAGGCTCCGGCAGCATTTTCCGTAACCGCTTCGAAGCCTTCGGATCCGGCATTCTGCGGGATTCACAGGGATCTTCCTACGGCTTACCTTTGCACGTCTTGCAACGGCAGTTTTTGCAAGGGCTGCCCGAAAACATACGCGAGCGTCAAGATCTGCCCTTCGTGCGGAGCGATGTGCGAATCCGTCGGCCAGCTGGAGAAGAAGCGCCGCGAGGAGATGCACCACGCGACGTCGAGCGGCGGATTCGGTTTCGGGGATTTTACTGCCTCGATCGGACACCCTTTCCGATTCGGAACGAGTTTGGTCGTCGGAGGAGCAATGTACGCGGCCTTGTCCACCGGACAGGCAGTGGCCGGATATGGCGGGCCGTTTATGTGGGTCGCGGCTCTCTTTTGTTTCCTTTTTGCGAATATGCTGATGTTCGGCGTTCTTTCCAACACGGCTGAAGCATTTGCAAAAGGCGAGACAAATTCAAATTTCTTTCCGGCGTTCGAAGATTTCTCGGTTTGGGACGACATCCTTCGCCCGTTCTTTTTGAGCATCGCGGCCTATGTGGTCTCCTTCGGGCCATTTTTCGCGATGATGATCGTACTCGCATTCTTCGTTATGGGCGCGGTAAAAGACGGCGTCATTCCCGGACAAGGCATCGGCCAGAGCGCGATCCCGGCCGCATCCGAACTGCCGAATGCGGCAAAGGGCGCCGAGCAGTCGGAGAGAATTCGCGACTTGCTCAATAAGCAGGCGAACGTTCAGCGTGACCGCGTCGCGTCGGCAACCGAGTCGGCTGAAAGCGGAAATTCCGCAGTCGCTCAGCAGGATTTCGATAAGCGGCAGGCGGAGCTGAATAAGGAATTCGAGAGTCTCACGAAACAGGCGCAAGCGCAGCCGAATTTGCCGGGAGTGAGCTCGCCGGGTTCGGAAACTGCACTGATAGAGAGTTTTATTCGCCGCGGGTTCAAATATATTCTGCTTGCGGGAATATTTATGCTCTGGGGCTTGATCTACTTCCCGGCCGCATGCATCGTTGCCGGCTATACGAACTCGATCGGCGCGACAATAAACCCGATAGTCGGCCTCGACACGATGTGGAATCTTGGGCTTGACTACATTCGGCTCTTGCTTATCGCTGCCGCCCTTTTGATCGTCGGAGGGTTTGCAGCCCTTATGATCGCGGTCGTGCTTGCACCATTCAACTTGCCGTTGCTCGGCAATCTCCCGGCGAAATTTGTTACGAGCTTTCTGGGCTTTTACCTTTGGGCCGTGTTTGCCTGCTCGATCGGCTTTCTTCTTTTCAAAGCACGTTCGCGGCTCAAGCTGCCGACTTAAGGGCGCACGAGCGTCGTTTGTTCCGCTCTTTCTATTCTTCTATACTCTTTAGTTTGCGTGTTCTTCGGATCTGCATACTATGAAGTTGTTTTGGCGTAGAAAAAGTGAACAAAGTGCATCTGTTCTAGGGCTGGATAAGTCTCTTGAAGAGCTTAAGGCTCAGGAAGAAGCGGTCGAACGCGAGTTCGGCGTGCGCTTTTCTCGCGCGATCGAGAAGACACGGAATTCGATCAACGACCGGCTTGATACGATCTTTGAAGGCCGTAAGCAGATCGACGATGCGTTTCTCGATGAGCTGGAGGAGATGCTCATCTCGACCGACATCGGAGTCGCGACGACGATGCACATTCTCGACTCGGTGCGGAAAGGCGTTTCGCGTGATGAGATCCGAGATCTCGATGCGCTAAAGAAAGCGATCAAAGGCGAGCTTCTTTCAATTCTTCAGAATTCGGAGAAACACGGCGTCGCCGACGAACTTGCGGTCGACGCCGCGATCAAGCCATACGTTTTGATGGTTGTCGGTGTTAATGGTGTCGGAAAAACAACGACCATCGGTAAACTCGCTCAAAGGATCAAGGACGAAGGCAACGATGTCCTTATCTGCGCTGCGGATACGTTTCGCGCAGCCGCAAGCGATCAACTTGAGATATGGGCGCAGCGAGCCGGCGTCGAGATCGTTCAGCAGAAGCAGGGAACTGATCCTGCGGCTGTACTCTTTGACGCGCTCGCAGCAGGCAAGGCGCGCGGTTCGGACGTACTTATCGTCGATACCGCTGGCCGGCTTCACAACAAATCGAACCTGATGGCCGAGCTCGAAAAGATGAAGCGAATCGCTGGCCGGGAGGTCGCAGGCGCACCACACGAAACATTGCTTGTCATCGATGCAGTAACGGGCCAGAACGGACTCGAACAGGCGCGCCAATTTATGAAGACGGCCGACGTAACCGGCCTTGTGATAACAAAGCTCGACGGGACCGCACGCGGCGGTATTGCCGTTGCGATCGCAAAGGAACTCGACCTTCCGATCCGCTATATCGGGATCGGCGAACAGGTTGATGACCTCGTTGTTTTTGAGCCGGAAGCATACGTGAACGGCCTTTTTGAATAGAAGAGTTGGACTCAACTGCAAAAAACATCGATCTGGAATTCACACAGCGTGCACTGGCGCTTGCCTCTCGCGGCGTCGGCCTCGTTAGCCCGAATCCTCTCGTCGGATGTGTCATCGTCGGCGGCGGCGGCACGGTCGTCGGGGAAGGCTCTTATACTTACGACGGCGTAACTCACGCTGAAGTGATCGCTCTCGACGCCGCCGGAGAGTTGGCACGCGGCGCGACGGCTTACGTTTCGCTTGAGCCGCATTCCCATCACGGAAAAACGCCGCCTTGCACGGACGCTCTGATCGCGGCGGGCATCGCTCGCGTCGTCTGCCCGATAGAGGACCCGAATCCGCTCGTTTCAGGCAAGGGGTTTAATGCTCTTCGCGAGGCTGGCATCGAGGTCGTTTCGGGTCCTTGCAAAGCGGAAGCGGCGGCGCTTAACGAAAAATTCTCGTGCTGGCACAAGAAGGGGCGGCCCTTCGTACACGTAAAACTCGCTGCCTCGCTTGACGGACGGATCTCGCTCTCGTCGAGTGTTTCGACGTATCTTTCGAGCGATGAGGCTCGAAAGCGTGTCCAGGAACTTCGGCATGAATATGACGCTATCCTTATCGGCGGCACGACCGTCGCCGTGGACGACCCTAGTCTGACAGACCGCAGCGGTTTGCCGCGTCGTAGGCCGCTCGTGCGGGTCATTCTGGATGGCCATCTCGCAACGCCGGTCGATAGCAAGCTGGTTCGAACCGCGAGAGAGACGCCGACGATCGTCTTCACCTCCGAGAAAGGTGACGCTGCTACGAAGCTCGAGTCCGAAGGCGTCGATGTCATCTTTGACGAAAAGGGAGGACACGACCTGGAGTTTGTTCTCTCGGAGTTAAAGAAGAGGGAAATTCAGAGCGTGCTTGTCGAAGGCGGGTCGGCCGTCGCGGGGTCTTTCCGCGATGCCGGTTTGATCGACAAACTTTCTATAATCTTCGCGCCGATAGTTATCGGCGGTGAGGACGCGCCTAACGCGTTCGCCGGCGAAGGCGCCGCTGTCATTTCAGACGCACTTCGTCTTGCGCGAGTCAGCGTCTCGCTGCACGGTCGCGACATCGAGGTTACGGGTTATCCCGAAACTTCCGAGGCACTTTAGCGCGAGGCGTTGTGTCTATGCCGAACGTCCGCAGAACACCGAACAACTTGGCCGCAAAGAAGCGCTTTGGGCAGAATTTCCTTGTCGATAAGAGCGTTCTTGAAAGGGTCGTGGCCACAGCAAATATCGCGAAAGGCGAGCGCGTGATCGAGATCGGACCAGGACGCGGAGCGTTGACCCGCGAACTTATCGAGGCCGGCGCCGAGGTCTGGGCAGTTGAGATCGACCGGGACATGCAAGCCCTTCTGCAAAACGAATTTTCCGGCGAGCAGAATTTTCATCTCGTGGCGCGCGACATTTTACAGACTCCGCTTTTAGAGGTTCTCGATCCGCCGTTCAAGGTCATCGGCAATCTGCCCTACAACATCTCGACCGCGATCCTCGAACGCCTTTCTGCCGAACGAAGTCTTTTTTCGGACGCAGTACTGATGTTCCAACGTGAAGTCGGGACGCGCCTCCTCGCTAGGCCGGATGAGCCTGAACGAGGATATCTTTCGATCGTCGCCCAAGCGGCGTTCGCGATCGAAAAATGCTTCGACATCGGACCCGGAGCCTTTCGCCCGTCGCCGAAAGTGTGGAGCACCGTCTTGCGATTTGTTCCGCGGCCGGAAAATGCTTTCGATCGGCCGGAAGTGCGTTCACTGGTGTCGCAAGGGTTTTCGCAGCGGCGGAAAATGCTGCGCAATACGCTAAAGGGCGTGGCGGCAGCAAGCGTCAAGCTTGATCTTTCACGCCGTGCCGAATCCCTGACGCTCGCCGAATGGGAAAGCTTAGCGGAAGGCATGTGAGACGCAGGCAGATAACCGAGGTCGTTTCGGCGGTCAAAACACTATGTTGCGGTGATTATGCTAAGATTTCAATGAAGTTTAGGTGGACGAGGTATTTGTGGGAAAAGTTGAAATAATTCCGCTTGGCGGCATCGGCGAATTCGGGATGAACTGCATGGGTATCCGCTACGACGGCGAGATGATCATCGTCGATGCCGGTATGGGCTTTCCTGAAGAAACGCCTTACGGCGTCGATATCTCTATCCCTAATTTCGACTTTCTCGAGGCCTATCGCGACGACATCACGGCAATTATCCTCACGCACGGCCACGAAGATCACATCGGCGCACTTGCCTATATTCTCAGGAAATTTAACGTTCCGGTCTATTCCTCGCGGTTTACGCTTGCCTTGGCGGAAAAGCGGCTCGCGGAATTCGATATGCTGGGCGACGTGATGCTGCATCGGGTGAAGGCCGGGCAAACGGTCGATGTGGGGCCGTTCAGCATTGAATTCATACACGCCTCGCACTCGCTCGTCGAGTGCTTTTCGCTTGCGGTAACAACACCTGTCGGCACGATCATTCACACGGGCGATTACAAGATTGATGACACTCCGGTGATCGGAAAGCCGTACGATCTTGCGCGATTGCAGGAGATCGGCGACGATGGCGTGCTCGCGTTGCTGTGCGATTCGACGAATGCGACAGTGCCGGGCAGGACGCCGTCCGAGCAGGCCGTGATACCGGCGTTCGAGGAGATCTTCGAGGAAACGGATGGCAGGCTCTTTATCGCGACATTCTCCTCGTCGCTCCATCGGTTGCAGATCGTCTTTGATGTCGCGCACGAATTCGGCCGACGTGTCTGCGTGCTTGGACGCTCGATGCAGCGAAATGTCGAGATCGCCTCGGAACAAGGGCTTTTGAAGATACCGCACAACACGCTCATCGACCTTTCCGAAGCGCGGGCGCTCGATGACGATGAGATCTGTTATCTTGTTACCGGTTCGCAGGGAGAAATGCGTGCCGCATTGTGGAATCTTGCGACGCAGGTTTACAAGGGAATGCAGGTCGAGAAAGGCGATACGGTCGTCCTCTCAGCGCGGATCATTCCGGGGAATGAAAAGAACATAAGCCGCCTTATCGGGCATCTGTACAAACGCGGGGCGAATATCATCGAAGAGAAACGTCGCCTCGTTCACGTCTCGGGCCACGCGTCGCAGGAGGATATTCGCATTATGGTCGAAACCTCGCAGCCGAAGTTCGTGATCCCGATCCACGGGGAATATCGAATGCTCTTCCGGCAGAAAGAGTTCATTAAGAATCACATCGCCGGCTACGACGATGAGAACATCATTCTCGTTGAGAACGGCGACCTGATCGAGCTCGACGAACGTTCGGTTCACATCGTCGAGAAGATAGAACTCTACAAGACCTTCATCGACGAAGAATCAATGGAAGAGATCGAATACGAAACTGTCCGCGAACGCAAACGCCTTGCGTATGGCGGTGCCGCAAGTTTGGTCGTTACGATCGACAGGAAGACGCACGATCTTGTCGGCGAGCCTCTGATAGACTTCCAAGGCGTCGCCGGGATCGATCCAACTAATGGCTTCGCTGCCGAAGCTCGGTTAGCGATCGTCGCCGCGATCAACGATATGAAACGCGAACACATCGTTGATCGGGTCATCTTCCGTGAACAGCTTCGCCTATCGCTAAAACGCTATCTTCAGGTGAAACTCGGTACAAAGCCCGTGATCGTTACGACGATCGTCGAGGTGTAGAATCGTGCTGCGCCTTAGATTATGAAAGAGAGGTTGGCACAACTTGAACAGTCTGCGAGGAGACTCGAACCGGATGCAGACACACGCGCATCGGTTCGTAAACCGGTCGTCGAATATTCTGAAGCATTCCTCAACGATGTTCACTCGTTAAAGGCGTTTGCTGTAAGCTCGGACAAAGGCGTCGGCTTGCTCGATTCGCCGATAAGTGAAGGCGGCATTGGTATTGACGCGGCGATAGAGCTAATTCGAGACAATGTCGATACTCCGGGCTTGAATCCGGCGAGCCACGGGCATCTTGCATACATTCCTGGAGGCGGAATCTATTACGCGGCGTTAGGCGACTATCTGGCGGACGTTTTCAACCGTTACGCAGGGGTTTTCTATGCTTCGCCGGGCGCGGTGCGAATGGAGAATATGCTTATTCGCTGGATGTGTGATCTTGTCGGATACGGATCTCGATCGCACGGCAACCTAACATCGAGCGGCAGCCTCGCGAATATGATCGCGATCGTTACGGCTCGCGACGGCAGGAACATTAAGTCGGCAGACATTCCACGCTCGATCATCTATCTCTCTAAACAAACTCACCATTCGGTCGCAAAGGCGATCAAGGTCGCAGGCCTTGCCGAATGTCCTATCCGTTATATCGATCTCGATGAACGCTATAAGATGCGCACGGACGACCTTCGTGCGAACATCGAAGCTGACAAGGCCGCCGGGCTCGATCCGTTCCTTGTCGTTGGGTCGGCAGGTACGACGGACGTTGGTGCGATCGATCCGCTCATTCCGATCGGCGAGATCGCCGCTGAGCACGGCCTTTGGTATCACATAGACGCGGCCTACGGCGGTTTCTTCATCCTTACGGATGATGGGCGTGAGAAACTGGGTGGACTCGCGATGGCAGATTCGCTAATCATCGATCCGCACAAAGGTCTATTTCTGCCCTACGGACTCGGGGTTGTTCTCGTAAAGAACGTCGAGCACCTGCAGCATGCGTATTCTTTCCACGCAAACTATATGCAAGACGCGTTCGACCCGACGGACGAGCTTTCTCCAGCCGAATTATCGCCCGAGCTTACAAAACATTTTCGGGGTATGCGGCTGTGGTTGCCGCTAAAACTGCATGGCATTGCTCCTTTTAGAGACTGTCTCGAAGAAAAATTGCTTCTTGCAAAGTACTTTCATCAAGAGGTGCTAAAACTTGGCTTTGAGAGTAAGGTGGAGCCGGAGTTGTCTGTCGTTACATATCGATATGTGCCGACAACAGGCGACCCCAATGAGTTCAATAAACGCCTAATGGAAGCCGTCGTCTCGGACGGGCGCGTGTTCATTTCGTCCACGATGTTGGACGGCAACTTTACGCTCAGATTTGCGTGCCTCTCCTTCCGGACACACTTAAACACGGTCGATACGTTGTTGAGCGTTTTGAAGAAAGCTTTGGATACCTAAGGGGTGCGGCACCAGATTGGACCGCAGCCAACGTCACCTTTTGGTTCGAGTAAGATAGAGTGCCGATATATAAAGAACGCGAAGATCGATGAATTGGAACGACAAACGGGTATTTTTGACGGGTGCATCGAGCGGTATCGGCGAGGCTCTGGCGGTCGCTCTGGCAAAGAAGGGTTCGGTGCTCGGCCTCGTAGCTCGGCGCGCGGAGCTATTGAATGAGCTTAAGGCAAAATGCGAGGCAGTCGGCGGGAAGGCGGTCGCTCTGCCGTGCGATGTTACGGATCCCGAAGCTCTGCACTCGGCGGCTGACGCGTTTCGACGTGAATTCGGTCGGATCGACATCGCCATCGCAAACGCGGGTATCAGCGGCAATAACTTGGAGACGCGCAGCTTCGAACCAGCGGCGGTAAAGAAGGTCATCGACATTAATCTTCTCGGCGCCGTGAATATGATCCACGCCGTATTGCCTTCGATGAAAGAGCAACGGAGCGGGCATCTTGTCGCGATATCGAGCCTCGCAGGGTTTCGCGGGCTACCGAAATCGGCGGCGTACTGCGCGAGCAAAGCCGGAATGACAGCATTCTTCGAGAGCGTACGGCTCGACGTCGCTGGAGACGGAATTGACGTAACGATAATTCAGCCCGGCTTCATAAAAACTCCATTGACCGACGGACGCGCACATAAAATGCCGTATCTGATGGAGCTTGACGACGCTATACCGCTATTTGTAAGGGCGATCGAAAACAAGAAGAAGTTCGCCGCTTTCCCATGGCAGCTTGCAGCGTTCGTTCGCTCCGGAAAGTTTATGCCGGCGTGGTTTTACGACCGCATTGCCGGCAAGCGACGTTACCGCGAATAGAACCTAAAGCCTCAGTATTTCGTATCTTTGCCATTCACTCGCCGATATCGCAAAATTAACGGCGGCTCATTACGATGAATCTTATACAAGCGATCATTCTTGGCATTGTTCAAGGCCTTACTGAATTCATCCCTGTAAGCTCGACGGCACACCTTGTTTTTGCAAGCCGACTTACGGGGGTCTACGGCGGCGATCCCGCTTTGGTGACGGCGACGATAGCCGTGTTGCAGTTGGGCACGCTGTGCGCCGTCCTGCTCTATTTCATTGGCGAAATTTGGAGCATCTCGTCGGCATTTGTCCGCGATCATTGGAATCTTGCATTTCATCGCCGAAAGATGCGGTTCTCGGGCACGGGCGGCAATCGGCCGATCTTCCTCTCGGAAGAGTCGTGGCTCGGTTGGCTGATCATTCTAGGTTCGATACCGATCGGAACAGTCGGCTTCCTTTTTAAGGATTTTATCGAGGGACAGGGAACGAAGAACCTTTGGATCATCGCAACGATGCTGATCGTGATCGCCGTTCTCCTTTTCGTTGCCGAGCAGGTCGGATCGCACCGCAAAGACGTCAAGCATCTAACCCTCATCGACGCGATCGTGCAGGGCTTTTGCCAAGCGCTTGCTTTAATGCCGGGCGCGAGCCGTTCGGGTTCGACGATCATGGGCGGCCTTCTCGCGGGCGAAAAGCGTGAGACGGCGGCACGTTTCTCATTTTTGCTCTCAATGCCGGCGATCTTCGCGAGCGGGCTGTTGGAACTTCATCAGGCGACGAAGATCCTGCCGAACGACGCTTGGATGCCGCTGCTTGTCGGAACGATCGTGGCCGGCATTGTCGGGTATGTATCGATCTGGGGCTTGCTTGCTTATCTCAAACGCAATTCCACGCTCGTTTTCGTTGCGTACCGCATTATTCTCGGCGCCGTGATACTCGTTCTCCTTTGGAAAGGCGTGATCGCGCCGAATGTACCCTAAAGGCTTCTAGTGGCAGCAAAAAGGTGGACAATCCGAAAGCACGACCACGAACGTGTGCAGCAGTTCGCCCGCGAAATAGGCGTTCAGCCGATCGTGGCCGCGTTGCTAATTTCCCGCGGCTACGATACCCAAGAAAAAGCCGACGCTTTTCTGCGGCCGAGCCTAGAGCACCTTTACGACCCATTCTTACTTAAGGGGATGCGCGAAGCGGTCGCTCGCATCCAAAAGGCTGTTCAAAACGGCGAAAAGATCCTGATCTGGGGTGATTATGACGTTGACGGCACGACGGGAACAGTTCTTCTGCGGCGGGCATTCAAGCTCTTGGGCGTTGAATCGGAATTTCACGTTCCGGACCGTTTTACTGAAGGCTACGGGGTCAACATTCCGGCGCTGGAAGACGCACAAAGGAACGGCGTGTCGCTTGTCATTACGGTCGATTGCGGCATACGCAGCTTTGAACCGCTCGAATGGGCGAAAGAGAATTCGCTTGATGTGATCGTTACGGATCATCACCTATCGGACGACGATCGCGGAAATCCGCCTGCGGTTGCGGTCGTTAATCCGAATCAGCCCGGATGCGAATATCCGGATAAGCATCTGGCGGGCGCTGGCGTCGCTTTCAAACTCGCGGACGCTCTTCTGCGAGAAGCGGGACTTGAGGACGAGATTCCGGGATTCTTGAAGATCGCGGCCATCGGGACGGTCGCGGATGTGATGGACCTGACGGGCGAGAACCGCGCGATCGTTGCGATCGGGCTTAAAGACCTGCTTCTGACAGATAATTGCGGACTTCGCGCTCTGATGGAAGTTGCCGATTGTACTTCCGAGATGACGAGCTATCACATCGGATTTCGAATTGGTCCGAGAATAAACGCGGCCGGGCGGATGGACGTTGCAAAACACGTCGTAGAACTGCTCGAAGAAACGGATTTTGTGAGGGCTCGGCAACTCGCGTCGCTGCTTGATTCCAGAAACCGCGAGCGGCAGCAGATGCAGCAGAAAATAACCGAACTCGCTTTCGCTGAGGCCGCAGAGCACGCGGATTCGAACTTTATCGTAGTTGCGGGCGAAGGCTGGCATCGCGGCGTGATCGGCCTCGCCGCTTCGCGTATCGCCGACAAACTCTACCGTCCCGCGATCGTGCTTTCGATCGAGGACGGGATCGCCCAGGGAAGCGCGCGCAGTATTCCCGGATTTCATCTGCTGAACGCATTAGAGGCCGCTCAAGACCTTTTGGAGCAGTTCGGCGGTCATCGAGCCGCAGCCGGGCTGAAAATACGCTCAGAACGCATTTCTGAGCTAAGGCGAAGGCTTTCAGACTATGCCGATGAGGTTCTGAAGCTCGAAGACCTCGAACCTGAATTGAACATCGACGCTGTGCTTTTGCCGGAAAGTGTCGATCTCAAACTCGTCTCAGCCCTCTCCGCGCTCGAGCCGTTCGGACAGGGCAATCCGAAACCGATCTTCGTTACGAAGGACCTTACCTTACGCGAAGATCCGTTCGTGATGAAAGAAAAGCATTTGAAACTGAAACTTGAATCTGAATCGGGCTGCCGACTTGAAGCCGTTTGGTGGGACGGCGTCGATCGTTCAAAGGGGCGAACGCTGCGACGCGATTCGCGCATCGAACTAGCTTATGTCGTTGAAGTCAACAATTGGCAGGGAAATCGAAAGATCCAGCTTGTCGTCGAAGACTTCAGAGAAGCATAATCCTTCTGTGGCTGAAAGAACCGTCGAAAAGATCCAAAGCTACGATCTGCGGGCTCAATTGCCGAAGATCCTGCGCTATGCGGCGCTCGTCGCGGCGGGGATGATCGTTCTCGTGGTCGCAGCTAGTTTCTATACGGCGCCTTCGAAACCGGCGTTCAAATTCAAACCCGAACACGCGCACCTTTCGACCGACGTTATCGCGGAGGTCAAAGGTTACGAGCGCACAGAGAGCGACGGTTCGACGCCGAAATATTATATTAAAGCCGATACCGCCCGAACTTTCTCCGACAACCACCAAGAGCTTGAAAATGCTTACGTCAAGGTCTTCGCCGCAGACGGCGAGGCGTTCGACGAGATACGTTCGAACAAAGCGGTATATGTTCCCGAGGCTGATAAGAATTTCACCGCGTATCTTGCCGGAAACGTCAAGATCGCGACTCGCGACGCCCTGAATATCGAAACAGACGGCGTTACCTATACGCGAGCCTCAGAGACCGCCGATACTGACGAGAAGATCGCGTTCGAACGCGACAACATTCGCGGTACGGCGGTCGGAGCGACCGTAAAGATGGCGGAAAAGAAACTCGAACTGCGGCAAGACGTCGAGATCGAGACGTTCGAGTCCGCCGAAAATATGGCCGCGGGAGTCAAATACGCTAAATTGAATGCTGCCAATGCCGTTTACGACCAAACGGCCAACAGCATTGAGCTATCGGGCGGATTTAGGGCAAAGATCGATTCGGCAGGCCGCACGAGTGATGTTTCGGGAGGCCGCGCGGTCGCTTGGCTAGCGGGCGGCGAAACCGATCCTGCGAACCGCGACCTGACGAAGCTTGAGTTGTTCGAGAATGTTCATATCATTTCCAACGATGGAAAGGCCACGACGATCGATGCGGGAAACGCGGTTTACGACAAACAGCTTGATCGATTCGAGCTAAGGGATTCTGCTCGTATCGTTACGCAGCAAGGTTCGAGCAAGACCGAGATACAGGCTCAGATTGCTGTCTATGACCGCAAAGGCTTGAAGGCAACGTTGAACGGCTCCGCTCAGGTCGCGCAAGGTTCGGATTACGTAAAAGGCGATTCGATGTTCGTCGGTCTTTTCCCTTCGGAAGAAATAAAGCACGCGGTCATTACGGGCAATACTTTCCTAAAACAAACTACGCCCGAAAGGCTCACACAAGCCTCGGCTGCCGAAATGACGATCGATTATTCGGCGCCGAATAGACTGCGAAATGCTCGTGCAGTCGGAAATGCGAGAGCGGAACTCGTCCCGACCGCCGCGTCGGATTATTCGAAAGCGACTTTGACGACACCGAAGGCGATCTCCATCGATTTCAAGGGTGCGGGACTCCTTGCCGCAATGAATACCGATGGCCGCACGACGATACAATTGGACGCACCCGGAAATGCGCCGGAGGCCGCCACAAAGCGCGTAACGGCAGACAGCGTAAAAACAATTTTCCACGATAACGGACAAGATATCAGCAAGGCGGAGGCCGTTGGGAACGCGGTTCTAGAGATCGAACCGGTCAAGCGGGCCGCCGAAGTTTACGATACAACGGTGAATGCACCGCGCTTCGATTGCGAATTCTTCGCGACCGGCAATAACGCACGCGAATGTACCGGCGGAACTCCTGCGAAGACCGTTCGAAGGCCGACAATTAACGCCGCCGGACGCGGCGATCAGGTGCTTGCTTCGGATCGCGTTATCGCAACCTTTGATGCCGCGACGAAAGATCTCGCCGAATTGCAGGCGGTCGGTAACGGTAAGTATTCAGAACTCGACCGACGCGGCCTCGCCGACCGTTTTGTCTTCAACCAGAACGACAAGACACTGCGTCTTCGCGGAGGCGAACCGACGATATGGGACGACCGTTCGAGAGCAAAGGCACAGGAGATCGATTGGAATACCGCAACGCAGATGTCGTATCTCCGAGGCGGCGTAAGCACGACGTTCTACAACGGCGGAGCTATGGGGAAGGCGTCACCGTTCTCTAAGGGCAACAAACCCGTTTTTATCGCATCGAACGAAGCAGTTTTCGCCCGTAATTCGGACACCGCCGTTTACACCGGGAACGCACGGGCGTGGCAAGATGATAATTACGTTCGAGCTGAGAAGCTCACGATCCTGCAGGCTGAAGGCAAACTCGTTGCCGAAGGGGCGGTTCAGAGCGGGCTTTACGATGCGAAAGTTAAACGCGCCGGAAAAGAATCGAGCGTTCCGGTGTTCGCATCCGCAAATTCGATGACCTACAACCGGGAGGGCCGGACTCTCAGCTATCGAGGCAATGCCGATATTAGACAAGGCTCGGATCGAATTACCGCTGAAGCCGCAGATGTCTTTCTCTCAGAGAATAACGAGGTTTCGCGGACCGTGGCGGACAGGTCGGTCGTCATCACACAGCCAGGGCGACGCGCGACAGGCGAGCATGTTGAATACTCTGCCGAGACCGAGATCGCGATCCTTCAGGGCACACCCGCGACGGTTAATGACGCCGAGAACGGCAGCACCTCAGGCTCGCAGATCACGGTTTATTTCCGTGAGAATCGTTTCGTGGGCAGCGGCCGCGGACGACAAAATCCGAACACGCGTGTAAAATCTGTTTACAAGACGACGAATCCTCAAGAATAGATGCACGATAAAGACGAGTTCGAAACAACTGAGAACGGCCAAAGAACGCTGCTTTCAGGCGTTGACCTTCAAAAAACGTATGGCAGGCGGCGAGTGGTTGACGGCGTGAGTTTGAACGTCGCAAAGGGCGAGGTCGTCGGCCTTTTGGGAGCCAACGGCGCCGGTAAAACAACGACATTCTATATGCTCGTTGGCCTTGAGAATACCGAGGCCGGTTCTATTGGGCTTGGCGGACGCGACGTAACAAAACTGCCGATGTATCTGCGTGCCCGTCTGGGACTTGGATACTTGCCGCAAGAGCCTTCGATCTTTCGGAAAATGACGGCCGAGCAGAACATCCTTGCGGTTCTCGAAACCCTCGGCATCTCACGCGACGAAAGAATGGCTCGGCTTGACGAACTGCTTGCGGAGTTCGGCGTCGAGCATGTTCGCGACACGCGCGGCGACGCTCTCTCCGGCGGTGAACGAAGGCGTGTTGAGATCGCGAGATGTCTTGCGACGAATCCGAGTTTCATCCTGCTGGATGAGCCGTTTGCCGGGATCGATCCCCTCGCGATCGACGATATTCGCGAGATAATCGTTTATCTAAAGGATCAAGGCATCGGCATCCTCATTACGGATCATAACGTCCGCGAAACCCTCGGCATCACCGACCGCTCTTACATTATGGCCGACGGCCGCATATTGCGTTCCGGAACGACTGAAGAACTCGTTGAGGACTCGGAGGTGCGGCGCCTTTACCTCGGCGAAAGATTTACGCTTTGAGAAAAAAGTTACCTGTCTTTTGCGAAATTTTTCCCTTTTCATTTCTGAATCGCTATAATCAGTTATAGAACGGTACGCAAATTGCGTGAATCGACCGTAAATGCTTTATTTCGGTACGTTTGGCTGACACGATCTATCGTCTATGTCATCTCTTCGGCTCCAGGCAAAACTCCAGCAAAAGATGGTTCTCACGCCGCAGCTTCGGCAGCGGATCGAGATGCTGCAGATGACCGCGCTTGAGTTGAACGAGCTTATCGATGTCGAGATGGCGACCAACCCGCTTCTCGAGGAAGTTCAACCGGGCGACGAGATCGAAGAGATCTCAAATAGTATTCTCGATCAAAATTCCGATAGCGCCGAGGTTGATACCTTTAGCGAGAACGGTAACGGTTCGAACGTCGCAGAGAGCGAATATCGCGGAGCGAATGATGAACCAATGGCGGGGAATATTCAGGACGGCGACCGCGGTGTTGAGTCGGACGCGGAACCGGGTGAGGATAGTCATACTGAATCCTCGGACCCGTTCGACGAGATCGATTATGGCCGCGAATTCCAGGACTACCTCGATCCCGGATACAAGACGCAGGAGATCGAGTATAAGGACGAAGCACCGAGCTTTGAGCAGTTCTTGACGCACGCTCCATCGCTTTCGGAGCATCTCGAATGGCAACTCTCGATGCTATCGCTTACACCGGCTATTGAGCAGGTAGCGCTTTCCGTCATTGGAAATCTTAATGCCGACGGAAGGCTGAGTTGTTCTCTCGAAGATATCGCCGCAAGCACTCAATGCACCCTCGAACAAGCGGAGACGGCTCGACAAGCAGTCCTGTTCCTTGATCCTGTCGGCTGCGGCGCGTTCGATGTCGTTGAATCCCTTCTTGCGCAGCTAAAAGCTGATGATGAGGACGACACGCTTGCGGCGCAACTCGTCGAGCATCATCTTGAAGATTGCCAGCCCCACAGGCTGCAGCACCTTTCAAAAAGCACAGGCGCGAACTTCGAAACGCTGAACTCCGAGATCGCACGCATCCGAGAGCTAGACCCATATCCGGGCCGGCGGTACAGTTCGGAGAGCACTATGTACGTCGCTCCCGAGGTTTATATAGAGAAGGTTGACGACGACTATCAGGTCTTCTTTACCGACGACAGCAGCCCTCGGCTGAGAATTTCGGCAACCTATAACCGAATGGCCGATCAGGCAGATGCGAGCAAGGAAACGCGGGATTTTATCAAGGAAAAGAACCGGGCGGCCATCGACCTCTTGCGGAATATCGAGCATCGGCGGCAGACGATATTCAAGGTCGTTGAATCGATCGTCATTCGGCAACGAGAGTTCCTTGACGATGGTCCCAATTTTCTAAAGCCGATGATGCTCAAAGATATTGCCGAGGATATCGGTATGCACCTTTCGACCATCTCTCGCGTCGTAAATCGAAAATACGCACACACGCCGCAAGGGGTTATAGAGTTGAGGCGTTTTTTTAGCGAAGGAATGCTAAATGAAGAGGGTGAAGAGGTTTCCACTCGTATTCTTAAGACGCGTATCAAGAAAATGATCGAAGATGAGAATACGAAGAAGCCGCTAACCGACGACGAGATCGCAAAGATCCTAACAAAGGAGGGCGTAAAGCTGTCCCGGCGAACCGTTGCAAAATATCGCGATCAGATGCAAATACCCGGTTCGCGCGAGCGCAGAACGATAATTTGAAAATTATGGGAATCAAGATCGAATTTACAGGCAGACACATTGAAGTTACCGAGGCATTGAAGAAGCATGCGGCGGGGCAGTTCGAAAGGCTTGGGCCGTTGTTCGATTCAAAATCGCCAAAGGCGAATGTTACGATCGAGGTCGAACGCGGACGCCATCGTTCGGAGATCAATATACACTGGCGGAATGAAACCTTAACGGCGACCTCGATCGACGCCGATATGTATCAGTCGCTCTCAAAGAGCGTTGCGAAGATCGAGAAGCAGGCGCGAAAGCTTAAGGGCAAAGTCGTCGATAAAGCACTCCGAGCTAGAAGGTCTGCGGCCGGGGCGGACGGCGAAACGGTCGCGCCTTCACGCCGGCCGAAGATCGTGGTGAGCAAAATGAAGCCGAAGAAGCCGATCACACCGCAAGAGGCAGTAATGATGCTTGACGCGGGAAAGGAAGATTTCCTACTCTTCCGGGATTCGGATAGCGGCGAGATCGCGCTGATCCACAAAAGAACCGACGGAAACTACGGCCTCGTACAGCCGTGAGTGGCGAAAGGAAGACCATCCATGCGTCGTGCGTCGAGATCAATGGGCGAGGTATCCTGATCTGCGGCGGCTCCGGTGCCGGCAAGACCTCGCTGCTCGTCGAATTGCTGGGACGCGGTGGTAAATTTGTAGCGGACGACGGCGTGCTGATTTCGCGAAAAGCGGACAGTTTGCGGGCACAGCCTACGGTCGGGAACAAAGGGCTGATCGGCACTTCGCCGTTCGAAGTAGCGGATTTCGCAGAAACCTTTCCTGCCGCGGACACTGTTCCGGCAACTTCCGTCGCACTTTGTATTCAGCTTGAAACAGACGCGTCAGAAGATTCGGAAGGCATTTTGGCCGATGTTCCGAGACTGTACCTTGAACGAGATGAATTGACGTCAATGGCCGATGTTTGCGAGAGTGCGGTAAAGAGGCTTATTAGCCTGATCTAAACATTAGATGCAAAAGAAGAGAAGGACCGACCAAGACCTGCCATCGCTCGTCATCATCACCGGATTAAGCGGGTCCGGGATGAGTTCGGCGACGGATGCATTCGAGGATCTCGGCTATTTCTGCGTCGATAACCTTCCGGTAACCATGATCTCGACATTCGGGAGGTTGATGGAGGCCGACGGTGATAAACCGTCAGCGATCGAGAGTGCCGTTCTCGTCATCAACATACGCGAAAGGCACTTTTTGCCGGAGTTTTCAGCTGAATTGAAAAAGCTCGCAAAACGCGGGATCGTGCCGTTTATCGTGTTTTTCGAAGCGGCTGACGACGTTCTTCAGCGAAGATTCTCAGAAACGCGGCGGCCTCATCCGGCCAAGAATGCGAAAGGATTGGTCGCATCTATAAAGGCCGAACGCCGGGAGATGATCGATGTTCGGCGGATGGCGGATCTGATCATCGACACGAGCGATCACACCGTACATACGCTGCGGCATCTCATCGTGCAGAAATTCAGCGGTAATCCCGATGGACAACCGCTAAAGGTCGAGATCATCAGTTTCGGGCATAAATATGGAAATCCACGCGGACTCGACCTTCTTTTCGATGTGCGGCATCTGCCGAATCCGTATTTTCACCGCGATCTAAAGGCTCTAACCGGCGGCGACCGGCCCGTTGTTGAGTTTCTGGAACGCGAGAAGGAAGTTTCCGAAACGATCGATCGCGTGATCGATCTTCTGATGTATCTTTTGCCCCTTTACCAGAGGGAAGGCAAGTCATATCTAACGGTCGGCATTGGATGCACGGGAGGCCGTCATCGATCGGTAATGGTAGCAAACGCGATCGGACGAGCTCTTAAGAAGGCAAAATTTAACGTAACGGTCTCGCATCGGGATGCAGAGAAATAAAGAACTATGGACGAGATAAAGAGGATCGGAGCTGTCATTGTTTCGCACGGACAGGTAGCCAATGAACTGCTGGCGGCGGCAGAGGCTGTTGTTGGCGACGTCGATAACGTAGCGGCGGTGTCGATCGGTTGGCACGACGATGTAGAGGCCGCAAAGGCCGAGATCGAGCGCGCGATCGAAAGGGTGTCGCAAGGCGTTGGTGTTATTCTGCTTACCGATATGTTCGGCGGAACACCAACGAATATTTCTGCTATGTTCCTACGCGAAGGCGAGATCGAGATCATCTCAGGCGTGAATCTGCCGATGGTCGTCAAAGTGGCGACGATAGGGAAATCGGCGGTTCTCGCTGATTTTGCGAAAGAGGTCGAGGAGCAAGGCAAATCCGCGATAATGCGCGCCGGTGAATTGCTGGAGCCGTTGAAACTCAAGAAGGATGCTTGAGCGCGAGATCTGCATCGTAAATCCTCTCGGACTGCACGCCCGGGCAGCGGCCAAGGTAGTTCGCTTGGCGCGAACGTTCTCGTCCAGGGTCGTGATCGAACATCGCGGCTCGAATGCGACCGCAGATGCAAAATCTATGCTGAGCATCCTTGCGATCGCCGCCGGGATGGGCTCTCAGCTTTTTCTCGTCGCGGACGGTTCGGACGAAGAGGCGGCGATCTCGGCGGTCGGCGACCTGATCTCCGCGGGATTTGGTGAAATGTAACGAAGATATTTAGCTTTTATGGGAGTACGGAAAATTGGTCTATTAGGCGTCCCTCTCGGTTTCGGGGCGGGAAAAACAGGCAGCGAACTCGGCGTGAACGCGATGCGTCTTTCGATGGTTCGCGGTCAGCGACTCGCCGATCATATTCGCGGGCTTGGGTTCGAGTTTATCGACCACGGCGACGTTTCGATCGTAACTCCAAATGACACGGATGAAGGAAAGAATCCAAAGCATTTGATGGAAATGCTCGCGTCCAGCGAGAATATTATCGACGCTGTTTCCGAGATTCTCGCTCGCGAAGAATTTCCGGTGATACTTGGCGGCGACCATGCGATCGCGATTCCAACGTTTTCGGCAATTTCTGCACATTACAGAGCGAAAGAGTTGGAGGTCGGCCTCATTTGGTTCGACGCTCATTCGGACATCAACACGCCGGAATCGTCGCCATCCGGCAATATTCACGGAATGCCGCTTGCGGTGCTGCTTGGAGAAGGGAATAGAGAACTCGTCGATCTTTGCGACTTTTCGCCGAAGCTTAATAAAAAGTATTTCGCTCACGTTGGCGCACGCGATGTCGATCCGGGCGAGCGTTCGGAGATCGAGAAACTCGGCATTCGCGATCAGTTCTTTACGATGAGCGACATCGATAAGCGCGGAATGGCGGCGTGTGTTGCCGACGCTATCGATATTGCATCTGCCGCGCCCGGCGGATTCGGCGTTACTTTCGACGTTGACGGCATCGATCCGCGATTTGCTCCGGGCAGCGGAACGCTTGTCCGCGGCGGTGCAACATACCGCGAAGCCCATCTTACGCTTGAAATGATCGCCGCAAGCGGTAAAATGCGTTCGTTTGAGATCGTTGAGGTGAATCCGCTTCTCGATCAATCGAATATCACCGTCGAACTTGCTTGTGAACTGATACTTTCGGCACTCGGCAAAACTATCCTTTAAGGCTATGAAACAGAACCTCGCCATTATCTTTGGAGGCCGCTCCGGCGAACACGAGATCGCCATTCGCTCGGCCAAGACCGTTATCGAACAGGCAGATCCCGCGAAATATCACCTTTTTCCCGTATGTATCACATCTGCCGGTCAATGGCTTTCTCCTGCGGAATCACTTGCGATGTTCCCGGCGGAGACAGTGTCCGCGTTCGAGAGACAATACGGCGAGGCCTCGGATCGTCTGCACATTCTGACCGGGGATGCGACCGCAGGCGGATTCACGATCCCGAATGGCGGTACACAGCCTCTCGATTGCGTCTTTCCGGTCCTTCACGGAACATACGGCGAGGACGGCACCATCCAAGGACTTTTTGAGATGGCGGATGTTCCATACGTCGGCTGCGGAGTCCTTGGCTCGTCGTGCGGAATGGACAAGGTTACGATGAAGACGCTCTTTCGCGAGGCAGACCTTTCGATCTGTGAATATGTTTGGTTCCTGCGTAGCGAATGGGAAGCGCAGCCGGACGGCGTCATTCGTTCGGTCGAGGCGAAGATCGGCTATCCGTGCTTTGTTAAGCCGGCAAATCTGGGATCTTCCGTAGGCATTACGCGCGCAAATGATGAAGAAGGCCTGCGAAGGTCGATCACTCTTGCCGCTGAATATGACCGCAAGATCATTGTCGAAGAGGGACTCGATGTGCGTGAGATCGAATGTGCAGTGCTCGGCAATGAGGACCCAAGGGCGAGCGAAGTCGGTGAATACATCATTCGCGATGAATCGAAAGCTTTTCTCGATTGGGAAGAGAAATATACCGGTACTGGAAACAACGAATTCATCACGCCCGCACCGCTTTCGTCAGAGCTTTCCGAGAAGATAAAGCAGCTTGCCGTTCGGGCATTCAAGGCAATCGACGGATCGGGACTTGCGCGCGTTGATTTCTTTCTGCGGAAGGATAGCGGATCGCTTCTTGTTAACGAGATAAATACGATGCCGGGACTTACGGATGCTTCCGGTTATCCGAAGATGTGGGAAGCATCGGGAATGGATTTCAGAAGCGTGATCGATCGGCTTGTAGAGTTTGCCGTTGAAAGATACGACGACAAGAAACGGAATCGCACCGATCGATAAAGCGTCTACCGTTTCCTTTTAGGCGCGATGTAGCCTTCACGGGTGCGGATCTTGAGGCCTCCGCGAGCCACACGCACTTCGATCGAGTGGAACTTTCCGTCTTCCTTTGCCGAAGCGGGTTGGTATCCAATGGTGTACTGATTCCCAAGTTCGGCTACGATAGATTCGAAAGCGTGGCGCATTTCTGCCCCGCCGGGAGTGGCAACGAATGTTCCGCCGGTCTTCTCTGCAAAGCTCTTCAGCGCGTCCTGCATAAGGGCTTTTTCCTGCGGCGGAGCGTCCTTCGGCGACATATCGACAGTATAGACCGACGCACCGACATCAAGAACGGCCTTCATCGCCTTCTTTTGCGAATACTTGCTGCTGTTGTCGGCACCGTCCGAAATGACGATGATCGCACGGCGTTTCTCCGGCCGCTTGGCGAGCATTTTGGCCGCCTCCACCACCGCATCGTTCAGCGATGTCATACCGTCGGGTTTAAGGTCGAAGAATACGTCCGGCAGGTCGCGCGTCGCAAGAAACTCTCGCAGTAAATGCACTTCATTATCAAAGCTCGCAACGGCAGCAAAATCCTCGCCGCGCAGCCCTTCGAGAAACTTGATCGCTGCGCTTCGGGCATTGCTCACGCGATATTCCATACTGCCTGAGGTATCGATCAGTATAACGGCGGCAAATGGCGTGGATTCGGCGGTAAAAATATCGATCTTTTGCGGGACGCCGTCCTCGAGTATCGTAAACAATTTCTGTTGGAGACCGGAAACCGGCTCGCCGCTGCGATCGGTAATATAGACATTTGCAACAACAAGGGATGATTCGATGGCGATCACGTCATCGTCGGTTTGAGCTTGTACGACATTTGACAAAAAGATCGCGATCGCGAGCGTGGCGAGCCAAAAGCAAGCATAATGCGAGCGGAAAGGGCGTGAACATTCCGGTGTCGGCAGAAGTCTTTTCATCGATAAGCTTTCAGCACGCGAACGATCCGCAGGACGGCACCGCCGGATTCGATCGCCGCGGCGGAAATTGTGAACCTCGTGGTCTTCTTCAACTCCGCGGCCATGATCAAGACGGCATCATCGAGTTCCTTCGCCGTCGAGACAGGCGTCTTGCCCTGGTCCTTCTCCGATACTTCTTTTGCAAGATCACCGGCATCCCCACCAAGGTCGTTAAGGACGTCTTTTGTAAGTTTCTCAAGGTCTTCGATACGCTGGCGAGTTTCGCTAGATAACGAAGAAGTCTTTTCGATCGCAGATTCGATCTGACGAGATAGTTTTGACGCCCGATCGGCACGATCGAGCCGCTCTTCGAAATCTTTTTTCGTCTTTTCGATCTGCATTCGGATGAGCATATCGCGGACGCCCTGCGGCGGTTCATCCTGTTGGCGGCCGTCGCGCGGAAGGAGCGGCGTTTCCTCGATCTGCCGGTTTTGTGCGGACGAATTCAATACCGCGGCAAAAAGGGCGGCAAACACGAAGCAAATTGTGGGGAAATTACGGACCGTCATCCTTTGGTACATCTTGGACGGGATCCGGCGAAGTGCCGGTCACGGCCTCTATCAATTTTGAGAGAAATTCATCCTCGATCACGCCCGAACTCGGAACGGTCAGCCACTCAGACGTTAATCCATTGCCCGCACGTCCCTCGATCTTAGCGTTGACCGACACTTTATTCTGGATACCATCAATGGTTTGGACGTCAATCGTAAGAGTGTATTGCGCTCTGGTCCACGCAGTGTCGGGATAGGCGACCTCGCCCACGCGCGCCAATTCTCCGCGAGTCAGCACGATGCCCTTCGCAAAGACGAAAGGCTGCGTGACGATATATCCGTCCGAGATCCTCGAGGACGTGTCGTCGATCACGATCTTCTTGTCGCGAAGAACCTCTTGGATGGAATTCACGAGCGCGTCGCGACGTGATGCGATCTTGTAAGGATTCGGCAGCATCGCGCGGACCTTCGTCTTTCCCTTGCCCCAACTAAAGGAACGCGTCGCGTCTGTTGGCCGGCTTGTAGGGTTTCCTTCTTGTTTTATCTGTTCGGTCTGAGTGTCGATCCCTTTTTGCGCGAATGCAGGAACCGACAGGCAAATAAGCCCAAGCAGCAAAGCGACGAACTTTGAAAACGATCTTTGTAGATTCACAAGCTCTAATATGACACAAATGGGTGCAATTCCGAATATTTGGATGTTCTGTCGGGTCAGAAAGTTGTAGGCTGCCAGCCGAAAATACTACTTTGTCGAACGGCGCATTTGCCAGAGAAGGGCGTTCTTCAAAAAGACGTTATAGGCGCCGAATCCCGCGATGATCATTCCCTGCGAACCGTCGAGAAAGCCGGCGCGAAGAATGTAGTCCCGGAAAAAGGAGAAAGCCGGAGCGACGAAGATCTTGAGGATCGAAGTTTGCTTACCGCTTTCGAACATAGATCGGGCAGAAAGCGGTGCATATCGTTCGTGAATCATACGAGCGTGCTCGGAGATGTCGTTGCAAGTAAAGTGCAGAATATCGCTCTTCAATTGTCCCGCAGTTGCCCCTTCGTTGAACTTGAAGGATTCGTGGATGACGTCATCCGACCAGCGTCCCTTTCGTCGGTCGAAAAGGCGTAGCTGCCGATCCGGGTACCAACCACCGTGCCGGATCTTCCGTCCGAGATAGACCGCAAGACGCGGGATCCGATAGCCGTCGGCTAATTCATCGCTCTCGATAAGCTGTCCAACCTCAAACGCAAGTTCGTTGCTAACTTCTTCGTCCGCATCGAGGCTGAAGATCAAGTCGTTCGCCGCCGCATCGACAGCGAACTGCTTCTGAGCGCCGAACCCGAGCCATTCCTGCTCGATGACACGCGCTCCCAACTCGGCCGCTATCTTTCTCGTTGCGTCGGTACTGCCGGAATCCACTACGACGATCTCGTCCGACCACGCGACGGATCGTATCGCACGGGCGATATTCTCCTCTTCGTTCAGGGTAATTATAACGGTCGAGATCTTCACAGCGAGGATTTTCGCAAAACTTACGCCAAAATGCGAAAAGAGCCGCAAAGCCATATTGGCAATGCGGCATCTTTTCGGTGGTCGATCCGACCGTTCTGCGGCTACTTTATGTCAACCGGTTGGTCGATCGTGATGCTATGTTCGCGAAATGCAGTTGCGGTCGCACGCTCTTTGTCGGCAACAGCTTTTGCGTAATCCGTCTCCGCGCGGATCTCGGCATTTTGGGCGGCAAGAAGCGAATTCTCTCGCTGAAAGAGGAGAAACGTCGTCGAACGTCCAGCATCGTAGAGTTTTCTTTCGCCGGCAAGCTGCGTTTCGGCGCTCTGCCGCGCACGACGTGCGGTATCTACTCTTAGACGGGCGGTCTCAACTGCCTGAACAGCATTTCGCACGTCGGTAAGAACGGTCTCTTCCTGAGCGCGTGTCTGTGCAGCAATGCGTTCGCCGGTGATCTGAGCGCCGGCAAGGTTCGCCTTCGCCGTTCGATTGAAGAACGGAAACGAGAACGTGACGCCGATCGAGTAGTTGGGAGCATCGCTCCTGAACATATTCGACATCGAGCGATTGAAGCCGCCAACAAAATAGGCTGGCGAACCGGGAACGGAGAACAGCGGATTGGCAATCTGCGAACCGGGAGCAAAGAGCGTGTTCAGCTTTTGGCGCAGGATCTCTTCGTTGCCCGTAAACTGCGGCACGAGACTGCTCGCCGTTGAAACTTTTCCGCGAGAGATGCCATCGAGCGAGAATGTCGTATTCAAGTCGATCTGCGGTTTCGCCTGATTCTTATAAAAGCTTACGTCGAGGTCATTGATCTCGCGTTGGAGTTTCAAACGTCGGAGCTCGAAGCGGTTGTCGAAAGCATCGTTGATCGCGGCGTTCAGATCAGACGGCAGCGGTGCGACCTTGGGGGCATCGGTCGGGACGATCGCCTGCGCCCATTCGGGGGCAAGTGCATCGCGCACGACGAGTTTCTTTAGCGAATTCTCGGCGACGCCAACTTGCTGTGTCGCAAGCAGAAGATCGCCTTCGCGATTTGCAAGTTCGGTCTCGACCTCGGCCTTTTCGAGCGGTGCGGCTGCTCCCGCGTCGATCTTGGCCGTGATCTGCCGTAGATTCTCACGGGCCAGTTCGACGTTCGCCTTGCGGTTCTGCTGGTCGCGAAGGGCAAGAACAAGGTCCCAATACGCTCGCTGCACATCAGCGATAGTGTTCGTCGCCTGAAGCTGAAAATCCGAATCCGACTGCCGAAGCTGCTTCTTTGCGATCTTGATCTGGCGTCGCGTGCTGTCGATATTAAAATTCCGAAAAAGAGGCTGCGTGTAGTTGAATCCAAGTTGCGACGAATAGATCGCCGAACTGCCGGACGAGAGCCCGCCGGAAGTTACCTGGGCCTGAGCAAAGGCGTTCTCGGTTCGCGTATTATTGAAAAAGCCTTGAATCGTGCCGCCGCCCGGCTTTATGCGTTGATTGATATTGCCGTTCAGGCGAACGTCGTTGGTTCCTTGTTGTCCGGTTGACGAACTATGCGAGAAGGTTGGCTGGAACGTGAACACCGGATCATAAAGCCCACGCAGCCCGCGAACCGTCGTGTCGGCGATCCGCACATCCGTCCGCGAGACCTCAATGTCATTGTTGTTCGAGAGAGCCCGCTTAATGGCGTCGTCAAGTGACAGAGTTAGCGGTGATGCAGTTTGCACACCGATACGCGAGGTGGTTGATGGCGTGTAATTCTCAGCGGAAGCCGCCGTCGAGATCGACGGGGAAACCGACGCGAGGCCGTCTTTAGGCGATTCAGACTCCTGAGCGAGGGCATCGACCGAGAGTAGTGCGATCAAGCCGAGCAAAGGAAGTATCAAATATTTTTTATAAGAGCGACGTAATGTCATTATTTATTGCTCCGGTATTGGCGCGAGATACAAGTTTACCGTAAAAAATCTAAACGGGTATTACGCCTGCAAAATTTTGTTTGTTTCAACTATCTTCTCAACGCTGTAAAGATTTGCAAATTGAGTTTCGGCTCTTGATTTAGTATCTTAAGCCATTAATATCACGCACTTTTTCTAAGGAGACTTAACGAAATGGGTATCAAAGTTGGCATCAACGGATTTGGTAGGATCGGAAGGTCCGTGGTCCGAACCTGGCTGAATGACGACGACATCGATCTTGTCGCCGTAAATGACCTGACGGACACAAAAACACTCGCTCATTTGCTCAAATATGACTCCATTATGGGCAATCTTGACCACAAAATTACGGCAGGGGACGGCTCGATCTCCGTAGAGGGCGATACATTTAAGGTCTTTAGTGAAAAGGATCCGGCGGCGATCGACTGGGAATCGGTCGGTGCGGAGATCGTTATCGAATCGACAGGGCGTTTTACGAACGCGGCTGACGCGGGCAAGCATTTGCGCGGCTCGGTCAAAAAGGTCATCATTTCGGCTCCCGGCAAAGGCGAGGATATTACGGTCGCTTTGGGAGTCAACGAAGAGGCCTATGACCCGGCAAACCACCATATCATCTCGAATGCTTCCTGCACGACGAACTGCCTTGCACCTGTTGCAAAAGTCATTCACGACCGTTTCGGCATCAAGAACGCGTTGATGAACACAATTCACAGCTACACGAACGATCAGCAGCTTCTTGACTTTCCGCATAAGGATCTTCGACGGGCGAGAGCAGCAGCGGTTTCGATGATCCCGACTTCGACGGGCGCCGCAAAAGCGGTCGCTCTTGTGATACCCGAACTAAAGGGACGATTTGACGGGATCTCTATCCGAGTTCCGACCCCAAATGTTTCGATCGTCGATGTCGTGATGAACGTCGAGAAGGCAACGAACAAGGACGAGGTCAATGAGGCGTTCCGTGAAGAAGCTAAAGGCCGCTTGAAGGGAATTCTAGCCGTAAGCGACGAACCGCTTGTTTCTATCGATTATCGCGGCAACCCTCATTCGTCCACCGTTGATTCTGAATATACGACCGTGCTCGATGGCACGACGGTCAAAGTGCTGTCGTGGTACGACAACGAATGGGGCTACTCCTGCCGCGTTCGGGATCTTGTGCGATATATTGCGTCGAAAGGAATTTAACCTAACGGATCAGTTATTTTGATGAAGATTTTCAAGATCACCATCTCCTGCTTGATGGCGGCGGCAATTTTGTCGGCCGCCATCGATGTTTTTGGCCAGCGAAAGCCTCGGTACGTAACCACATAAAGCAAGTTATAAGAATGCAAAAGCGAACAATCAAAGATATTGAAGTGAAAGGAAAGCGCGTCTTTGTACGCGTTGATTTTAACGTGCCTGTGAAGGGTGGCGTCGTGACGGACGATACGCGCATTCGTGCGGCGGTCCCGACGATCCGCGATCTTGCAGGCCGAGGAGCAAAGATCATACTTGCGTCGCATCTCGGCCGCCCGATCAAGGAAAGGAAAAAGGCCGAAGAGGCTGGCAAAGTGTTTGACAGCTCAAAATTCTCGCTCGCCTTGGTCTTTGCTAGATTCAACGAACTTGTCGCGGATATTCCTGAGATCAAGAACACTCGCTTTGCCTCAGATTGCATCGGAGACGAGGTCAATGAGGCGGCGGCTTCGTTGGCTGACGGCGATGTGCTTCTGCTTGAAAATCTTCGGCTGCATCCGGAGGAAGAGCAGAACGATTCGGACTTCGCCAAGCAACTTGCGTCTCTCTGTGACATTTATGTGAATGACGCGTTCGGAACTGCCCATCGAGCTCACGCTTCGACCGAGGGAATAACGCATTTCGTCGATACCTGTGTTGCAGGCCTTTTGATGGAGAAAGAGCTTGATTATCTCGGCCGCGTCCTCGAATCGCCGGAACGGCCGTTTATCGCGATCCTCGGCGGCGCAAAGGTGTCGGACAAGATCCCCGTGATCGATTCGCTCATCGAGCGAAAGGTGGACAAACTGCTCATCGGCGGGGCGATGGCGTACACATTTTTCAAGGCCAACGGTTATACGGTCGGCAAATCGCTCGTTGAGAACGATATGCTCGACCGCGCAAAGGAGATAGAACAGCGTGCTGACTCCGCCGGCATCGAACTGGTCCTGCCGACCGATCATCAGGTAGTTGACAGCGCCGATCCGCTCCACTCTCTGAAGACGATTCCGATTGATTTCACGAATGCGGGCCACGTCGGCCTCGACATCGGTGTTGAAACCGCGGCCATTTTTGCAAATGCCTTGAACGGCGCGAAAACGATCGTATGGAACGGCCCGATGGGGATGTTCGAGGAAAAGCCCTTCGACCAAGGCACGATCGCGGTCGCAAAGGCCGTTGCAGAAGCAACTGATAACGGAGCGGTCTCGATAGTCGGCGGCGGGGATTCCGTCGCGGCGATCAAACAAGCCGGGCTCGAAGATCATATCTCGCACATCTCAACAGGCGGCGGTGCAACGCTCGAATTTCTCGCCGGCGACGTTCTGCCCGGCGTTGCAGCGCTTAATGACAAATAGTCGGTCATCTGCGACCGCGAAGATCTTAATAATTGAACGCACCCAGCGAATGAAAGCTAACGCACAGGAAGAAATTAAAAGTGTCGTTCTGATCCTTGCCGGTATATTCCTTGCAGGTTTGGGGATCAAAGGGTTTTTGTTGTCGAGCCACTTTATCGACGGTGGTGTAACCGGCATTTCGATGCTTGTGTCGGGCGTTACGGGCTTTCCGCTGTCGATCTTGCTGGTTCTGCTGAACGTGCCATTTGTTATCGTCGGATATTTTCAACTCGGGCTTAAATTCGGTATCAAGAGCGGGCTCGGAATTCTGGGGCTTGCCCTCTGCCTGGCATTTGTGGAGTTTCCGGACATTACGCCGGATAAACTGCTTACCGCCATTTTTGGCGGACTATTTATCGGTGCTGGAATTGGCCTTGCTATACGCGGCGGGGCGGTGCTCGACGGCACGGAGATCGCTGCGCTGCTTGTCAGCCGTCGCGTTTATATCCTGAATGTCGGCGACGTAATTCTGCTTCTCAATGTTCTGATCTTTGCGGCCGCTGCCGTTTTCTTAGGGCTTGAGCCTGCACTCTACTCTATCTTGACGTACGCGGCGGCAACGAAATCCATTGATTTCCTTCTTCACGGGTTTGAGGAATACACCGCGATCACGATAATTTCGCCCGAATATGAGGAGATCCGCGAGGTTATAACGAAGCGCCTTCACCGCGGCGTAACGGTGTTTCGAGGCGGCGGCGGGTTGGGCGTCCGAGGCATTCGCGATGAGGCCGGTGAGATCCTATATTGCGTAGTTACGCGGCTTGAGATCGGCGTTATCAAAGCGGCTGTTAAAGAGGTCGATCCAATCGCGTTCATCACAACGCATTCGCTCAACGACGTTGACGGCGGCCTGCTAAAACGCACTCTGCTCCATTGAATTAGTTATGAGAAAACCTGTAATTGCCGGAAATTGGAAGATGTTCAAGCTGATGAGCGACGCGGTTGATACCGCGCTTGCTCTGAAGCCTCTCGTCGCGAACGCGACTCATTGCGAAGTCGTGATCGCTCCTGTATTCACCGCTCTCAAGACCGTCGCGGATCGCCTTGACGGATCGAATATCGCCGTCGCGTCCCAAGATTGCGCCCCGCAGAATGCCTTCGGAGCGTTCACGGGCGAGGTTTCCCCGGCGATGCTTAAGGACGTCGGCTGCAAGTACGCTATCATCGGCCATTCCGAGAGGAGACAGTTCTTCGGCGAGACGGATAGTTCCGTGAATTCGAAAACAAAAGCAGCGCTCGAAGCCGGTATAAGGGCCATCGTTTGCGTTGGCGAATCATTGGCCGAAAGAGAATCGGGAAATGCCGAGAATGTCGTTGCCGGACAACTTTCAACAGGCCTTTCGGGTTTGACAGTGGACGAGATGAACCGTATTATTATCGCTTACGAGCCTGTCTGGGCGATCGGAACGGGTAAAACCGCGACGCCTGCACAGGCTCAAGAAATGCACGGCCACATTCGCAGCGTTGTCGAAAAAGATCACGGCAAAGACGTTGCGGCCTCGGTTCGGATCCTCTACGGCGGTTCGGTCAAACCTGAGAACATTGGCGAATTAATGAGTCAGCCTGATGTTGACGGTGCATTGGTAGGCGGTGCGAGTCTCGATGCTGAAAGTTTTGCGAACATTGTGAACTTCAAGTAATCGGGACGGGAGTTGATAGAAAGTTGCTATACGTACTTTACATACTGTTTTTTGCCTCGTGCATCGTGCTTGTAGGCTCGGTGCTCTTGCAACCGGGCAAGACCGATGCCGGAGCTTTGTTCACGAGCAATATTTCAAGCTCGGCCTTGACGCCTCGGGGAACGACGACGATCCTTTCGAAGATCACGATCGTTGCCGCTGTGGTTTTTATGGTTTCCGCTTTGCTGATCTCGATGCCCGCCTTTAACGGCAATGTATCGGTGCTCTCGGCAAACCCGGAAACTCCTGCCTCGGCACCTGCATCGACGACGGGGAATTCGAATTCGGAATCGGCGGCGCCGGCGGCTAATACAGCCCAGCCCGAATCTGCTGCACCTGCGGCGAACGCGAATGCATCGGCACCCGTTGCGCCTGCGGCTAACACGAACGCCGAGCCGGTGGCGAATAAGTAGTTTCCGGTTAGATTGAAAATTTCTGCTCAGGTGGCGTAATTGGTAGCCGCGCACGTTTGAGGGGCGTGTGGAGCGATCCGTGCGAGTTCGAGTCTCGCCCTGAGCACCATTTCAAAGTAGAAGCAGGTCGCATTGTCGGCCTGCTTTTCCTATCTTACGACCATCGTGCCTGTTCCTTCGTCGGTAAAGATTTCCGCAAGCACCGCATTTGCCTTTCGTCCGTCAATTACGTGCGCTGTATGCACGCCGCGTTCGATAAGCGAGATCAGGCTCTCAAGCTTAGGGATCATTCCGCCGGTAGCCCGACCGGACTCGATCAGCTTGCGGGCTTCTGCTATCGGGAGGCGTGATATCTTCGACGCAGCATCGGCCGGATCAAGATATATCCCGTTTACATCCGATAGCAGTATCAGTTTCTCTGCCTTAAGAGCAACGGCGATCTCCGCCGCGATCGTGTCGGCATTGATGTTGAATATCTGGCCGTGATCGTCCGCGCCAAGCGACGAAAGAACGGGCAAATAACCGTTGTTCATCATTACCTCGATGAGCGACGCATCTATCTTCACAACGTCCCCGACATGGCCGAAATCGACCACGTCAGTAACGCCGGTCGTCCGGTCGAGGACGCTTTTCGGCGGCCGCCTCTCGGCGGTCAGAACGCCTCCGTCAACGCCCGACAGGCCGACGGCTTTGATGCCGCGGCGACGGAACTGGGCAAGGATCTCGGTGTTTATTTTCCCGCGAAAGACCATCTTCGCGAGCTCCAAGGTTTCATCGTCGGTAACTCTTCTTCCGCCTACGACCTTCTGAATGACGCCGAGTTTCTCCGCCATTTCAGTCAACTGTTTGCCGCCGCCGTGTACCACGCAAACACGGATACCGACTTCGTGCAGAAGCCCGATCTCTTCCGAAATAGATGCGAGATTTGCCGCATCCTCCGTGATCTTACCGGAGAATTTGATAACGAAAGTCTTCCCGGCGAACCGCTGAATATAGGGCAAAGCCTCGCGCAAGAGGTCTAAGGATTCGATTTCCATAGCAGATTATTTGAACAACGCTGCAAGTATCGCTTTCTGGACGTGTAGCCGGTTCTCTGCCTCGTCGATCACCACCGAGTTCGGTGAATCAAGAACCTCGTCCGTTACGATCACATTTCGACGTACGGGCAGACAGTGCATAAAAATCCCGTTTTGTGTCCGCGCCATCTTCTCCTGATCGACGATCCAGGCTTCGCGGAGTGCCGGATCGTGAACTGCTTCCGGCAGGCCGTAGAAAGATGCCGGTGCCCAACTCTTTGCATAAACGACATTTGCATCGTCATAGCCCTGATGCGGATCGTTGATAACGCGAAGGCTGCCTCCCGCCGATGACGAGCGTTCATTGATCTGCTCGATCAAGTCCGGGTCAAGGTCGTAGCCCTCCGGATGAGCGATAGTCAATTCGTGGCCGCACTGTGCCGCGGCAAGTGCAAAGCTGTTCGGTACTGCCATCGGTAGAGCTTTCGGGTGCCATGCCCAAGTCAGAAGCACACGTTTCTTTTCGCTTCCGAACCGTTCGCGGATCGTCAACATATCGGCGAGCGCCTGGCACGGATGATGCATCGCGGACTCAAGGTTTATCACGGGAACGGTCGCATACTTTGCGAATGCGTTAAGGACGGGATCGGTTCGTTCATATTGCCAATCTTTCAGTTCCGCGAAAGTCCGTACGCCGATCGCGGACACATATCGACTCAGGACGCGGACGAATTCCGCGATATGCTCGGTCTTGTTGCCGTCCATCACAGCGTTGTCTCTGTATTCGATGGACCAAGATGTGCTGCCCGGCTCGATCAGCACGGGATTTCCGCCAAGCTCGAAGACCGCGATCTGCATCGACGCACGCGTTCGAAGCGATGGATTCAAAAAGACAAGTGCGACGGACCTACCAGCTTGTTCGTTCGTTACGCTGCGTTCGGTTTTAAACACGGCGGCCGCCGAAAGTATCTCGACAATTTCGGCGGAAGAAAGGTCGAATGTCGAAAGAAAGTTGTTCATCCGTTCAGTACCTCCGCGAAGAGTTGGATCTCGCTTTCGGTTACGCTTAGCGGCGGCAGGAGACGCAGTACGTTCGGATCGCTGCTCATTCCGGTGATGATCTTTGCTTCGAGCAGTCTGGTATAGAACGGACGGGCGCTTCCGTCGAATTCGATCCCGAGCAAGCAGCCTTTTCCGTGGACCGCCTTAACTGTACGATTATGCGAGCAGGCATTTCGTACCCAGAGCTCTACATTCTTTGCACTGGCAAGAAGGTCTTCGCGCTCAATGACCTCGATCGTTGCATTCACGGCGGCCATCGCGATCATGCCGCCGCCAAATGTTGTGCCAAGGTCGTTTTCTTTGATTGCCTTAGTGAGTTCGTCCGAGACAAGGCACGCACCCACGGGAACGCCGCTTCCGAGCGACTTGGCGAGCGATATAATGTCCGGAACAATGCCGGCGGCTTCGCTTCCCGCAAAGAACCAACTCCCTGTTCGACCGACGCCCGTCTGCACTTCATCGAAGATGAGAACTGCTCCAACTTCGTGACACCTGGCCCGGAGGCACTTGAAAAACTCCGGCGATGCCTCGCGCACGCCAGCCATCGACTGGATCGGCTCGATAATTACGCCCGCAGTTTCCGCGTCGATCACGGCGTCCATCGAATCGACGTCGCCGAACTGCGCTTCCGCGTGTCCGGGGACGTTCGGTTCGCCGAGAGTGCGGTATTTTCCCAAGAAGGTCGCCGAGATGGAATCCGCCGTTCGGCCGTGAAAACCTTTTGCGAATGAAACGATATTCGATCGCCCCGTTGCGAGGCGGGCGATACGCATTGCGTTCTCGTTCGCCTCTGTGCCGGAATTGCAGAAGAATGCCTTTAAGAGCGGAGCAGGCGCGATCGAAGCAAGTTTTTCGGCCGCTTTCGCTCTTACGTCTGAATATACAACGTTCGAATAGAACATCAGCTTTCCGGCTTGTTCTGAGATCGCTTTCACAACCGCCGGATGGGAATGGCCGACCGCGCAGACCGCATGTCCGCCGTAGAGATCGAGATACTTTTCGTTGTCTGCGGTCCAGACCCAAGAGCCGCTGCCGCGAACTATCGCGAGATCCAATTTTGAGTAGGTCGCCAGCTGGAATTTCTGCTCTGCGTTAAATATTTCTTCACTTCTCATTTAAGGATTTGTGCCGGGGAATAACAGACCGGTCGCTTCTTCAAGGCCGAACATCAAATTCATATTTTGGACGGCTTGGCCTGCGGCGCCTTTTACGAGATTGTCGAGAGCCGAAAAGATCGCGACCGTTCCGCCCGCGGAATGGACGGCGATGTCGCAAAAGTTCGTCATCTTGACCCAGTTAATGTCGGGAGACGTATCGACGATCCGCACAAAACGGTTGTCCGCATAGAAGGACCCGAACAGTCCTCGCACATCGTCGTTCGACAATTCCCGCGTCGTCTCCAAGTAACACGATGCAAAAATGCCGCGGGAAACCGGCATACTGTGCGTCATAAAAACGAGCGGCGAGTGAAATTTGCCGACGCGTGTCAGGCATTGTTCTATCTCAGCTAAATGCTGGTGAGTAAATGGTTTATAGGCATAGAAAGAATTGTATCGCTGCGGATGGTGAGTATTTGGGGCGGGTTTTGCGCCGGAGCCGGACGATCCTGTTTTTGCGTCAACAATTATCTTCCCGGTCGTCAACCCGCTTTCGATCATTGGAGCCAACGCAAGGATCGTTGCCGTAGCAAAGCATCCGGGGTTTGCGACGAACTTTGCCTTTGCTATATCGTCGCGAAAAAGTTCCGGAATGCCGTACACAAATTCTTTCTGGAGACTCTCGGCAGTTTGTTCGCGTCCGTATGCTGTCGCGAAAACTCCCGCGTCGTCGATACGAAAGTCGCCGGAGAGGTCGATCGCTTTCGTATTCTTCGGGAGTGTGCCGACCATAGACATCGCAGCTCCATGAGGCATCGCGAAAAACGCGACATCCGCTTCGGGAAGTTCCGATAGATTCTGCGGAGTGGGCAAAAAACTCAGATCAGTCCAACCGAGAAGATTACGATGAACCGCCGACACGGGTTTCCCCGCGTGCTCGTTCGCCGTCACATATACGATCTCAGCATTCGGGTGAAAAAGCAGGAGCCTCAACAGTTCGCTGCCGCCGTATCCTGAACCGCCAAGTATGCCGATCTTGATGTTCGTCAGCATACAGCTGCCTCCAGCACCTGCACCGGAATATCGGTCGTGAGCGAAAAGAGCCTTGCGCTGTCACTTCGGGCATTGGCCGCCGCAATACGGAATCGCTCGCGGATCGCATTCTCGCCCATCGTAGAATCTGTCACCGACCCCGAAATAACATCAGGCTGCAAACCGAATTCGTTTAAGACCGTGACGCCGCCGACAATACCGACAAAGTCCGACGCGCAAAAGACGATCTTTTTTACCGCGCCCATTACTTTCGAGGACGCGAGCAAGCGTTCGACGGAGTAGCCGCCAAGAACGCCGTCACCAAGTTCGGCCACGATAAGGTCGGGCGAGAGAGAATTCAGATGATTGAATGCACCGATCGCGACTTTCTCGAGGTCTGCGTGACCGACCGTCGAGGGAAGCCCGAAATCCAAAAAACTGACGGTAGCAAATGCACCGTTATCCTGCATTTCGAGGGTGTCGCGAAGACAAGCGACGCCGGTAAGTTTTACACCTGCGACCTTTAGGCCTCTGAGAGCCGCTTCGCGAATGATCTCGGCAACGGCAACGGTCTTTCCGGAGTTCATACACGTTCCGGCAACAAGCACGACCGGAGCCGACGGAGCTATCTCGTCGGCGGTCGGGAGGGCGCTAGCCGCAATATTCAAAACTTTTCCAACAGCATCACAAACGGTGCCGATGACCTCGACATCGACGACCGCCCCTAGAGACGAGCTGACGCCGGTCTTCTGTCCGATCACACCGCCAAGGTTCAAGATCGAGAGCCGGTCACCTTCGCCAATAAAAGGCGGCACTTCGCCGACGATCCCTTTCAGTGCCCGTCGTTCGCCTAGAACGCCGCAAATTACGCCGCCCTTCTTGATCCGCGCAAGGCGGCCGCTAGGGGTCTCGAGCATTCCATACGAGCGGCTTTCATTCAGGGCGCGAACAGCAACGACATCGCCGACCCTCGCAACTCGGGGCGTCGGATCGACATAGCTGATGAGTCCGACGTTGATCTTACTCGTAACGGAGGCTAAAAGGTCAAATTTTACTTCTTGCACGGTCATTACTCTTCTATGCCTCCGAATATTTGCCGAAACTTCGCGGCGATCTGCGAACGGTCGGCTGAAGTGCTTGCGGCGATAAATATCGTGTCATCGCCGGCCAAGGTGCCTGCGATCTCTGGAATGTCCGCTCGGTCGATCTCGACCGCGATCGCCGACGCGACGCCGGGGAGACAGCGTAGAATCAAAAGGGAATCGCCCGAAACTCGCAACCTTATTGGTCCGTAGCTCACCAGTGCGTTGCGTTCAATGGCGTAGCGGCCGTCGCGTTTTGCAACGCCGAGCTCGTGAAGATCACGCGAAATGCTCGCTTGAGTTACCGAAAAGCCCGCCGCCGTAAGACTCTCGACCAGTTCGGCTTGATTCACGATCGGCGTCTCGCTGATCGCCTCTAAAATGTAGCTATGTCGTGCCTCTTTCGAAACCATGCTGCATAATATACATTACGTGATGTATATTATGCAAGCGGAAAATGCAAAATGCCGTTATTTCGATCGACTCTGTCAATCGCGATCAAAAGATGGCGAGTTTTATGCGGAGGTATTTCTTTGGATTTGCTCTAAAGTCTTTGAGAAGTTGCGTTCCTTCGCCCGTGAAGGTGGCGACGTTATTGGCCGTCTGGTTAACGCTGTTGTAGAGCGTTTCGTCGGTGATCAATTTTCCAAGAGTGCCTTTTCCGGCCTGCGCATCGCTCAGGATCGAGTCTATCCGCGAGGCAGTCGAATTGAACCGATCAAGCGCGACGCGCGTGTCGTCGTACATCTTGTCGTCCGTGAGAAGCTTGCCGAGTGTGCCCTTTCCGCTGCGAAGGTCGGCAGTGATGGCCCGAAAATCCTCCGTGATCTTTCGGAGATCGGCGACAGCTGCTCGAGTTTCGTTGTAAAGTACGTCGTCGTTGATGAGTTTGCCGGCGGAGCCCTTTCCGGCGCGTATATCGCCCGATATCGATTCAAGGCTTGCGGCCGTGTTTGCCAGCGCCTCGTAGAGTTTCGGGTCGTTCATTAGCTTGCCGGCGGTGCCTTGGCCCGAATTGACCTTATCGATCGTCGCCTGCAGACGCTTCATCGTTTCTTTTGTCTCTGCGACAGCGCCGTCCAGATTGTCGTACAGAGCATCGTCGTTCACTACCTTGCCGAGAGTTCCTTCGCCGGTATTGGCTTTGTTCAAGATCTCATTTGCCGGGACGGCCAGCTTATTGATCTGTTTGAGAAGGTCGTTGCCGGTCGCCGTGAGCTGATTCATCGAGATGGCGGTGGACGATTCGAGGACGAAATTTTCGCTAACTGATTGGCCTTTTTCGGTACCCGGCGTGATGTTGATCATCTTATCGTTGCCAAGAACTGAAGTAGCTATAAGTTGCGCAGTGGAATCGGTACGGATCATCTCCCCGATGGGCTGGCCCTGAATAAGTTGGGCGACGGAGAGAGTGGCTTCGATCCGATTTCCATCCGGAGTATCGGCAGGAAGGAACTTTACATCCACGACCTTGCCGATCGACACGCCCGCAAGCTGCACGTCTGCCGCGGTGTGGAGGCCGTCGGCCGATACGAACCTTGCCTTGAGCGAGAACTTCTTTTCGAACGGGTTAAAGTCGCCGCTCGAGTTGATCACAAGGTAGCCGAGGACAAGAAGCGCTAAAAGCATAAAGATGCCGACGCGAAGCTCGCTCAATCCCACTTTATTTCTTGTTCTTGGCATACTCGAAACGTCAGATCGGCCTATCGGCCTTTGATAAACCGGTGAATATACGGATCTGCGACTAGCTGGAGCTCCTCGTCCGTACCGTCAAATATGATGTTACCTTGCTTGATCATCATCACCTTCGTGTTAATGAGACAAAGTTTATCGCCTTCTTCCTCAAAATGTACATTGCCTTCGCCGTCAACGATAGCATATTCAGAGGATAGATATTTTAGGTTATTCATCTCGTGAGTAACAAAAATGGATGATACGCCTTCGAGATCGCGGAGTTTGATCGCTAGCTCGCAAATGGTTCTGGCAGTCGGCGGATCGAGGCCGGCGGTCGGTTCGTCAAAGAGGACGATCGGCGGGCTGCCGACAAGAGCGCGGGCGATGCCGACCCTTCGACGCATACCGCCCGAAAGCTCTATCGGCATTTTATCGATCGCATCCTCTAGGTCAACGAACCGCAGCATTCGGACAACTTCGTGCTCGATCTCGTCCTCGTCGATGCCTTCCTCAGCGAGACGATACGCGACATTGTCATAGACAGAAAGGGAATCAAAAAGCGCCCCTTCCTGGAAGACCATCCCGATCTTTTTTCGGATCTCGGTCAACTCCTGCTCATCGCATTGGGTGATATCTTCGCCATCAACAAGGATCGTTCCCGCATCAGGACGCAGAAGCCCAAGTACGAGTTTTATGATCGTGGACTTACCGCTCCCGGAACCGCCGAGCACGATCTTCGTCTCGCCGCGGCGTATCGTAAAACTGATCTTATCGAGGATCACACGATCGTCGAACGCAAGGTCGACATCACGAAACTCGATCGCCGGAACGAACGGCGAGATCGCGTTTGCAGTATTAATATGTGCTTCGATGTCGAACATTCACCAAAACCGATGAGTCAAAATAATGTGCTTGAGAAAAAGCCCTGCAAAACCTTCGACAAGAAAAAGTCCGCGATAATAACAGTTATTGAGGAAAGCACGACCGCGTCGGTCGTCGATTTGCCGACGCCGACCGTGCCGCCTTGCGTCGTCAAGCCTTTGTGGCACGAGATCAGCCCTATGATGAATCCAAAGACGATCGGTTTGACAATGCCGCCGAGGATATCCTGGATCGTGATACCCGTGCGAAGACTCGTGATATAGGAGTTCGCGTCAAGCGCGTAAAGGTACCGGGCAATGATCCCGCCGCCGATAAGGCCGAAGATATCCGCAGCGACGGTCAGAAGCGGCAGGGCAACGACAAGCGCGATCACGCGGGGCGTTACGAGTTTCCTTGCGGGCGACGTTCCGAGTGCCCGCATCGCGTCGATCTGCTGCGAGACGACCATTGACCCAAGTTCAGCGGAGATCGCAGAACCGACGCGGCCGGCGACCATCAGAGCGCACAATACGGGACCGAGTTCTCGTATCAAGGTGATAGCGACGCTTTGGCCAGCACTGCTCTGCGCTCCGTAATATTCGAGCGTGGGATATGCCTGCAGGATAAGGACGCAACCCGTGAAAAAGCCGGTCAAACTCACGATCGCGAGCGAGCCCACACCGATCGAATCCATCTGCCGAACCATCTCGTCGAAATATCGCGGCTGCTTGCGAAGACCCCGCAGCATACGCCAAAACAGGAGCGTTATATCCTGCAGTTCGACAAGAAAGCGTGAAAATGGATTCATTTAGTGAGCTGTTGCCGAGCGCCCTTTCCCAACGACGCTGACTTTTTGTGCATTATAGCTTGTCAGCGCCGAGAGCGGTAGCGAACGACCGCCAAAAATGATCCGGTCTTGTAACGAACCGTGGGTCAAAAGAATGGGCTGCCCGAACTTAACGTACGGACAGCCGAAAGTCTCTCGGATGAGATCCGATACTATTGAACCTTCGCGGGCCGGTTTACCGGTCGTTGAAGAGGTTGGCTAATTTTGCGATCCTGCCGCGGCTGCAGAGGCCTGCCGAGAACCTTTTGTCCGTTCGCCTCCTGCAATTTCCTTTCAGCGGCGAACCGTCTGCGGAGGTTCCGGAAGCTGTCAAGCTGGGTCGGCGTAAGGATCTTTCGGATATTGACTTCGTTCTCGAACCGGAGCCGCTGCATTTCGGCCTGAGCTTTCTGTAAGTCAGAAAGCCGCAAATTGTACGCATATTCGTCAAAAACGTCGGCATAGATGGCCGCATCAAGAGCTTTCATCGCATCACGAAAGGTCTTTTGAGCAGCCTGTATCTGCGGTTTCCGAGCCTTGTTAAGGTCGCGAAGCTGTGCCTTTTGTTCGTCGGTCAGGCCAAGCTCACGCATTATCGCCTCACGCTTGTCCACGGCCTTTGCCTGAACAGATCGGCCATTTACCGGCTGCGGAGTTTCCTGGCTCAACGCCTGCTGCGTGAGGCCGAGCAGGGCGAATGCTCCGAGCAAAATATACGCTGAGATATTTAGTTTCATAGCGGTAATTGAAGTCAGTCTTCGTCATCCTCGGCGAAAAGATCTGTCAAGCGGAGCGAGCGATCGCGTGTTTCCGCGACCTCACCGAAGAGGTCCTCCGGAACTGATTTTCCGGACGCGTTGTTGTTTGCAACCGCCTGATCTCGGACGCGTTCGTTCACATTTCGAACCGACAGCTTTTGTTTTGCGGGCTGCGAAGGAGTTCGCCGCGTCGTTGAGCGGGGGCCTTCGTTAGCGGCGATCGGTTGATCAACATCGCTTCCAATGCTCGATCCAGTAGGGCCGACGGTTGGCGCGGTTGCTGGCACCGGTTCTTCCTGGGATGCGATTGCGTTTACTGCTGCCCTTTCGGCCTGCGGTAGCGATCGGTTGCCCGAGAGAAAATAGACCCCAACCGCCAACGCGATGAGCAAAGTCGCTGCCGACGCTGAATACAATGGCTGTCTGAAGAAGGCGAGTATGCTCGCGGCAAAACCCGACGATGCCTTTGAACGCAAGGGAAGCGTGAATTGTGGCGTAGTGAGCGGTTCGAACGCCTCTGAGCACCATTCCCGTACGGCAAGGCTCGATGCCGACAACTCTGCAACATCCTCGCCACAATTCGAGCAATGCGCAAGATGGCCTTCGAACGCCGTTCGCGCCGATCCCTTCAATTCGTCATAGACAAAGTCCACGGTCTGCCCCGCGTATCCGCAATCTCGCATTTTAGCTTTGATATGAGCCATTTCACTCATTTCCTTTCATTAAACGATCTCGACCGGAAGCCGTTCGAGCTTCATCTTTAGCTGTTTCAATGCCGTGTAGAGCCTGCTTTTTACTGTGCTCAGCGGCAGCTCGAGCGTTTCGGCGATCTCTTGGAACGTCATCTCTTCAAATTCCTTCATAACGATTACTTCCCGAAGGTCTTGCGGCAATGCTCCGACCGCTTGCCTAACGAGTTTCAAACGCTCGCCTTTCTCGGCGATGTTCTTTGGCGATCCCGAAGGAGACGCCACAAAGACCCTCGATTCTGCTTCGTCGTCGTCGCTTAAATATTCTTCAGAGCGCGATTTCTGACGCCTTTTTACTGTCAAACACTGATTCACGGCTATCCGATGCAGCCAAGACGAAACTTTCGCATCGCCGCGGAACCTTGAAAGACTGCGGAACGCGTTGATGAACGCTTCCTGCGCGGCGTCCTTCGCCTCGTCTTCGCGCCCAAGCATACCGAAACACAGAGCGAAGATCTTTCGCTCCCAACGCCGTACGATCTCCCCGAAAGCTTCGGGGTCGTCTCGTACCGCCAATTCGACAAGTTGCTCATCCGTCAAATTTATCAGCATTCACTCGTGTTGGGCGCGGCTCCGGCACGAGAATAATAGCCCAAAACCTCGATGCAGTGTGAAGGATATCGATCCACACGCAATGATTAGACGCCTGAAGGCGACAGAAAGTCCAAAAAAAGGAATTTGAAAGTAGTTGGAAGAAAGATGAGGCGTTAAGGCCGCCGACGCGTGTACGATCGGCGACCTCTAGCAAATCTGAGTGAGCGGTTCAATACGCCCTAGCAAATACGACGCGGCGGCTCGACGGCTTGCCTGTCAGGATGCACTTGCCTTCTTCTTGAGGAGCGTCGAGCGGAATGCAGCGTATGGTTGCTTTTGTCTGCTCCTTGATCTTTTCTTCGGTCTCGGCGGTTCCGTCCCAGTGCGCGAGCAGAAAGCCGCCGGCTTCGATCTTTTGAACAAAATCGTCCCAGACATCGACACGAAAAGTATGCTCCTCGCGGAACTTTGCCGCTTTGGCATAGATGTTTGCCTGGATCTCGGTCATCAGTTCCTGCACGTGCTCGACGATGCCTTCGATCGAGCGGGATTCCTTTGTGAGCGTGTCGCGCCGAGCAACCTCGATGGTGCCGGCTTCGAGATCGCGTTTGCCGAGAGCGAGCCGCACGGGTACGCCCTTCAGCTCATATTCAGCGAATTTCCAGCCCGAACGCTGATTATCGCTGTCGTCGTATTTGACCGAAATTCCCGCGACCTTCAGCTTTTCGACGATTGGATCGACGACGGAGGTGATCTCAGCGAGATCTTCGGGCGATCGGTGAATAGGCACGATCACGACTTGGATCGGTGCGAGTTTTGGCGGCAGGACAAGCCCGTTGTCGTCGGAGTGGGCCATTATCAGCGCGCCCATCAGCCTTGTCGAAACGCCCCAACTCGTCGCCCACGGATACTCTAGCTCGTTCTCTTTGTTGACGAACTTAACATCGAACGCTTTCGCGAAATTCTGCCCAAGAAAGTGCGAAGTTCCGCATTGAAGGGCCTTGCCGTCCTGCATCATCCCCTCGATGCAGTATGTCTCTTCGGCACCGGCAAAACGCTCTGCAGGCGACTTATACCCTTTGACGACGGGCAGAGCGATCCAATTCTCGGCAAAATCGGCATAGACGCCAAGCATACGCTCGGTCTCCTCGATCGCTTCATCTTTTGTCGAATGTGCCGTATGGCCTTCCTGCCAAAGGAACTCCGCCGTGCGAAGAAAGATACGAGTGCGCATTTCCCAGCGGACGATGTTCGCCCATTGGTTCACAAGGATCGGCAGATCGCGCCAGGATTGGATCCAGCCGCGATACGCATTCCAAATGATAGCCTCCGAGGTAGGGCGTACGATCAACTCCTCTTCGAGTTTCGCTGCCGGATCGACGATCAAGCCCGGCCCGTCAGGGTTTTTCTTCAGGCGATAATGCGTAACGACCGCGCATTCTTTTGCGAATCCTTCAGCGTGTTCCTCTTCTTTCTCGAGGAATGACTTCGGCACAAAAAGTGGAAAGTAGGCGTTCTGGTGGCCGGTCGCCTTGAACATATCGTCTAACGCCCGCTGCATCTTTTCCCAGATCGCGAAGCCGTACGGTTTGATGACCATACAGCCGCGAACGGCGGAATTCTCGGCGAGGTCTGCTCGCTTAACGATCTCGTTATACCACTCGGAGTAATTCTCCGAACGCTTCGGAAGTGCTTTGCTCATAAAGGTTTTGCCGTCATCGGGCGAAAACTTTAATCATAAGCGAATAGCGTTGAGACGACAATTCGCCCCAAGCACGTTGAGCAAACCCCGTTCGGCGGCTTTGCCTTCTGCACGGTTGTGTTAGAATCCTTGCTTTATGACCGAATTTCGTCTGGATTTTCGCGATAGTGAAACGGCGTTCGCCGACAAGTCGAATTCCGAGCTAAAGGAGAAGTATCGGATCTTCAAGATACTCAATTCTCCTTTCCTTAACTCTCTCGGCACGCATGCAACAAAGCTCGGCCTCTCGGTCGGCCTTCCGATCAAAGGACTCATCAAATCGACGATCTACAAGCAATTCTGCGGCGGTGAATCGATCACGGAGTGCGATCCGGTGATCGCGAAACTCGGGCAATCGAACATTGGCACGGTCCTCGATTATGCGATCGAGGGGAAATCGACCGAAGATGATTTTGAGGCTACAAAGAACGAGATCATCCGCACGATCGAGCGCGCAAAAGGCGACCCGAATATTCCGTTCTCTGTTTTCAAAGTTACCGGCATTGCCCCGATCGGCACGCTCGAAAAGATGAGCGCGAAAAAGAAACTGGACGCAAAGGCCGGGGCTAAATGCGAAAGAATATATACTCGCGTGTCCGAGATCTGCGAGGCCGCTCATAACGCAGGGCAGAGATTGTTCATCGACGCCGAAGACTCTTGGATACAAGACGCTATCGACCGAATGGCGACCGAAATGATGGAGCGATTCAACAGGACGAAACCGATCGTCTTCAACACGCTCCAAATGTATCGTACCGACCGTCTGCAGCATCTAAAGGAAGCGCGCCGAGCGGCCCAGGATGCAGGTTATGTCTATGCTGTAAAACTCGTCCGAGGCGCGTATATGGAGAAGGAACGCGAACGTGCCGCCGAGATGGGCTATCCCTCGCCGATCCACGAAACGAAAAAGGAGACGGACGCGGATTATAATGCGGCTCTCGAATACTGTATGCGGCATTACGAGGATATGGCGTTCGTTACGGCGTCGCATAACGTAAAAAGTACGAGAAGGGTTGCAGAGGCGATGAGCGAGGCCGATATGCCGCACGATCACCCGCACATTTTCTTCTCGCAGCTTTACGGAATGGGCGACAATATTTCGTATGTTCTGGCAAAGAACGGCTTCAACGTTTCGAAATACGTGCCGTACGGCCCGGTCGCCGAAACCGTCCCGTACTTGATGCGTCGCGCGGAAGAAAATTCTTCGGCCGCCGGTCAAATGAGCCGCGAACTCGAATTGATCGCGGAAGAAATAAAACGCCGCAAACTCTAGCTTTTTAAGCCTTTCCGTTATGTTCTGTCCAAAGTGTGGAAATGCAGATCAGTCACCGGAGAGCTATTGCCGGCGCTGCGGCATATTCCTACCGGACCTCGATAAGCCGAAGAAGAAGGCACAAACTCCGATCCAAAATGTAAATGCCAATGCCGTCCTAAGCGGTATGACCGTGGTCGCCGCTATTACTCTCGCAACTCTGCTCTATGGAATGCTCGGCTTTCGCGAAAATACGCATCCGCTTATCTACGTTACTGCCGGCTTTCTGATCGCGATCGCCGCCTGGAACGTTCAAACCTTTTGGCGGTCGATGCTATTGCGGAAGCATTTTAAGAAACCGCAACGTCCCGTCGAGGAAGTTGTGGAAACGCCGCTTCTCGACATGCCCGCGAACAACGAGCTTCCAGCGGCGAACTTCGAGAATATGGCGCCGCCGAGCGTCGTTGATTCGACGACGCGGCACCTCGACGAAGCCCGAATCTCACCGAAACCCAAGCAATAGGCGGATCGATATATTCGAAACCGTATGTTCCGTATCTTCTCGCCAAGCGTTGAGCGGAGCGATGTCGTCCTCGGTCAATGGAAAATTTACGAGCGTCGCTGACTGCGTGCTCTGAAATGCACGCTCGGTCAACGCGGCGTGCGCTAGGGCCTTCGTGAAATTCTCCGGCGAGGAAAGCGACGCTTCAGCAGATTCGATATCGGGAAAGAATTCGTTGTATCCGGCCAAATGCCAGATCCTGCCTTCCGGTTCCTCATCAACGGCCAGCAGACGAAGCAACGCAAAAGCCGATTCCAACTGATAGACAAGGAAATCCCCCGCCTTAAATGTGTGTGGCATACTGTTCCCAACTTATCATAACGACCGCGAACCGTGCAGAATCCCGACCGTGTCAGGCCGGACCGTGTCAGCCCGACCGTGTCAGTAGCCCGACGGTTTCAGTAGCCCGCACGTTAGTAAGGGCTCGGCGCCAAATCGAAAAAAGCAAATCTTAACCACAGAGCGCACAGAGAGCACGGAGGGTGAGATAAGGGCAGCGTTAGCGACCAAGCTTACCAATGCAGACCGTTTGAATTGCCACGGATTTTAAGCCGTGGTGTGCAGGTTGATAACCATCTCGGAGGCGGCTTCGCCGACAAATGCAGAAGCCTGACCGTGAGGGAGGGCGTAACACACACCGCCTTAGTCGCGCGAGCGTGTCCCGCCGAGCGGCGAAGTTGTCCTTCGCGGTAGCTGATATGAGATCTCTCCGGCGGCTTGCCGCCGACAAAGCTCTGTCGCGTGTTACACACGCTCAAGAAAGGTCGGTTTGTCCGTTTTGTCCGTTTTGTCCGTTTTGTGAAAATTGTGTCATTTTGTGAAAAGTGTGTCGATTTGTGAAAAACGTCCTTCCAATGAGTCGGGCATGGGCGTAGGCTTGTTGATGGAGGATGAGACGGATGTTCGATAAGTTAGAACAGATGCGACGAGACACACTCGCTACCGGTCGTGTTTCCGCCTTCAAGGTGGGACGGGCTGAGTGTGCGAACACGCGGCAGCGTCTTTGCGGCCTCTGCTGTTAGATTTCAAGACGAAGAACCGCAAAGGTCGCAGAGCAAAGCCACGCAAAGGCCGCGGAGGAAGGGCAGGAGCAAGGTCTCTCAGCTCCGGCAGGAGCGAGATGTTTGTAGCAAGGCAACGATCACATCTATTTCGGAGCGTGTGAAACACGCGACAGCGATCTGTCGGCGGCGTGCCGCCTC
>Ga0138256_10000046_pt1 | contig 154065 bp, 128 predicted proteins | sample KNB2016incub_MG_FD_105486 | JGI IMG/M metagenome (GOLD analysis project Ga0138256, IMG submission 105486) | Active sludge microbial communities from wastewater in Klosterneuburg, Austria - KNB2014incub_MG | ecosystem: Engineered > WWTP > Activated sludge > Unclassified | place: Austria...
TCTTTGGTAATGGGGGATAAATCTAATACATAAATCTGAATAATGCAAGACTTAATACCTGTAAATATTGTAATTGGCGACCGCACCTACCGCATAAAAACCAGTCCCAAAGATGAAGAAACCATTCGCCGCACTTTAAAGACCATCAACGATAAGATCGTTGAATTTAAAACCCAGTTTGCCGGCAAGGATATGCAGGATTATATAGCTATGGTGATGATCTGGTATGCTACGCAAGCTGGTTCAGAAAAAAATTCAGGCCTTGAAAAAGAAATGACTGATGCACTGAGTAAGATTGAGCAACAACTTGACAAGGTTACTTGAGAAATTACATGAACGCCCGCCTTTGATTCTGCTGCACAATTTTCTCCAAACAAATTACTTATCTTCGTTAATTAAACATCTCATTTAACATCTATATGGAAAAAGAGGGGTTATATATGATTTTGAACCGATTTAAAACAGAAACAATCAATGGATCCGATTATAATTTATGTTATCATTGGCGCAGCAGCGCTAGTATTGGGCTTAATACTGGGTAAACTGGTATTTGCCAAAAACACACAAAACCAAATTGCGGAAGCTGAGCAACAGGCAAAGAAAATTATCGCCGACGGGCAATTACAGGCTGAAAACCTTAAAAAGGAAAAGCTTTTAGAAGCCAAGGAAAATTTTGTGCAGCTTAAAAGTGATCACGACCGTGATGTGATGCAACGCACACAGAAACTATCTGAAAGCGAAAACCGCATCAAACAAAAAGAACAATCCCTTAATCAAAAAGACCAAAACCTGGAGAAACAGATTAAGGATAATGAAGCCATTAAAGATAACCTGAACAGGCAGACGGAAATTGTAAATAACAAACGTACCGAACTGGAAAAACATCAGGAGGAACATATCCGCCGCCTGGAAAAAGTGGCCGGACTAAGTGCCGAAGATGCCAAGGCACAGTTGATTGAAAGTTTGCGCCAGGAAGCCAATACCAAGGCATTGGTTATTCAGCAGGAGATTATTGAAGATGCTAAATTAAAGGCTACTAAAGAAGCCCGTAAAATAGTAATTCAAACTATACAGCGTACAGCAGCCGAGGCTGCAATTGAAAATGCCATCACCGTATTTAATTTAGAAAGCGACGAAATAAAAGGCTCCATCATTGGCCGTGAGGGTCGTAACATCCGTGCTATTGAAGCAGCTACGGGCGTGGATCTGATTGTAGATGATACGCCTGAGGCAATTGTACTTTCTTCATTTGACCCCTTACGCAGAGAGATTGCCCGTTTATCATTACAGCGCCTTGTGAGCGACGGCCGTATTCACCCGGCACGTATTGAAGAAGTGGTTGAAAAAACTAAAAAACAGATTGATGACCAAGTAATGGAAATAGGTGAACGCACCGCCATGGAACTTGGAGTACATGGATTACATAAAGAATTGATCAGGATGGTGGGCCGCATGCGATTCCGTTCATCTTATGGTCAAAATTTGTTGATGCATAGCCGTGAAACGGCCAATCTATGTGCTATCATGGCTTCGGAACTTGGTATGAATGCAAAACTGGCTAAAAGAGCCGGACTGTTACATGATATTGGTAAAGTACCTGATGAAGAAACTGAATTAAGTCATGCTTTGCTGGGAGCTAAGCTTGCTGAAAAATATGGCGAAAACCCTGCGGTGGTAAATGCCATCGGTGCTCACCATGATGAAATGGAAATGCAGTATGTTATCTCCCCTATCATTCAGGCCTGTGATGCTATCAGTGGTGCAAGGCCGGGTGCAAGGCGTGAGATTATGCAGCAGTACATTCAGCGTATTAAAGACCTGGAAAACCTTGCTATGGCATACACAGGTGTTGAAAAAGCTTATGCCATACAGGCTGGCCGTGAGTTAAGAGTTATTGTGGAGGCCGATAAAGTAACTGATGGCGACAGCGATAAATTGAGTTTTGAAATAGCGCAGAAGATACAGACGGAAATGACTTTCCCAGGGCAGATAAAAGTGACCGTAATCAGGGAAAAGAGAAGTGTGAACGTGGCAAGATAGGTTTGGAGTTTTTTGAGTCAGGCGTTTTGGACTAGGGCCCTTATTAAATAAGTTAATTACATAAATCCGGCAACTTTTACTGCCGGGTTTACTTTTTTGGGATGTCTTAAGTTGCTTTCCTGAAAATATTCAGGTTTATTCCAAAAAAACTCATAACTCATAACTCATAACTCAATACTTTCCCCTACCTTTGCCGTCCGTAAAAAAATCATAATAATATGAACGCAGTAGCATTTGTTCATGAACAACTGGACACAAAAGGAAAAGCAAAACTTCCAAATTTTAAAGCAGGCGACAATGTCACTGTTAATTATAAAATTGTTGAGGGAACCAAAGAGCGTATTCAAAGCTTTAAAGGCGACGTAATTAAACGCCAGGGAACCGGTGCAACAGCCTCATTTACAGTACGTAAAATGAGCGATGGTGTGGGTGTTGAGCGTTTATTCCCGGTATTTTCGCCAAATATTGACAGTGTTATCCTTCACAAAGTTGGTAAGGTTAACCGTGCAAAGCTCTATTACTTACGTGACAGGAGCGGTAAAAGTGCTCGTATCAGTGAGAAAAGAAGGGCTGTTGCCAAGAATTAAGTTATTATTTAAAATATTGTATAAAGAGCGGAATTTAAAAATTTCGCTCTTTTTGCTTGCATATCTCAATAATTGGCATTATCATTGCCTTCTGTTAAAAAACACTATCCTTCGAAAAAACTTTACCACTGATTATTTTTTAATTTTAAACCGTAAACCATGAGAAGGATAATCCTTTCGTTAGTCGTTTTATTTACCGTAACTTTTTTATTTTCATGCGCCCGGGGTATTTCTCCCGAACAGGCAGCCAATGGCAAAGCCAAATGTGGCAGGTCGTATATTCGTTAATCTTTATCTTTAAATCCCGTTCTCGCTGCATCATCGTTAATCAACGGTTAACTTTATTATGCTAAAAGGGCAGGTTAGTCAATAATTGATTTATCTTTGTTGTCTAAATTACAATTATGACTTTATCTATTTTAAACAGCATCCTTTTATTATCAATGCCGGGTGGCAGCGAGTGGATTTTAATTATCATTGTTGTATTGTTAATGTTTGGCGGTAAAAAAATACCTGAGTTAATGAGAGGTGTTGGCCGTGGAATGCGTGAATTTAACGATGCCAAAAATAATGTAAAGACGGAGATTGAAGAGGGCATGAAAGACAAAGACAGCAAGTAAAAAATTATACAGGAACAAATGATTCCTTTTTCGGCTGAAGTGTGCCCGTTTTAACAGGGAACACTTCAGCCGGTTTTATATAAACCCAATCTGCATTTATAATTATGTTTTTATTCAGGGATATTAAGCAATATCATCAGGACTTAAGTAATAACAATATCAGTTGTGTTGATGCTGTACAGTTTTATCTGCACCAGATCAATGATAATAAAAAACTGAATGCTTTTACTGAAGTATTTGCTGATGAGTCGTTGAAACTGGCTGAGCAATTAGATAAAAAAAGAAAAAGCGGAGAACCGATTAAAAAACTGCACGGTGTTGTTATTGCCATTAAAGATGTGATCTGCTACAAAGATCATATTGTTACATCTTCGTCAAAAATTTTAACGGAATTTAAAAGTATATATTCAGCCACAGCAATACAACGGCTGCTGGATGAAGATGCAATAATAATTGGCAACTGCAACTGTGATGAATTTGCAATGGGTAGCTCCAATGAAAATTCTGCTTACGGGCCTGTTTTAAATGCCTTGGATAATGCCAAGGTACCCGGAGGATCTTCCGGTGGAAGTGCTGTAGCCGTTCAGGCAGGTTTATGTATGGCCAGCCTGGGTAGTGATACTGGTGGCTCTGTAAGGCAGCCGGCAGATTTTTGTGGCATCATTGGCCTTAAACCAACTTATGGAATGATAAGCCGCTATGGTCTTATTGCCTATGCATCTTCCTTTGATCAGATTGGTATTTTCAGCAAATCGGTTAGTGATACTGCATTATTACTGGAGATTATGAGCGGGCCAGATGAGTTTGACAGTACGGCCATACAGGATTCACCGAAAAGACTTGATCACAAATCGGCTTTATCGATGACTGATAATAAAAAATATAAGATTGCATATTTTAAAGAAGCCTTGCTTCACCCGTCTTTAGATAAAGAGATAAAAGAAAATATTTTAACTGAAGTAGAAACATTAAGATCAAAAGGACATACCGTTACAGAAATTGATTTTGATCTGCTGGATTATGTAGTACCTGCATATTATGTTTTAACTACAGCAGAAGCCAGCAGTAATTTAAGCAGGTATGATGGGATCCGTTATGGACATCAAACCAAAGGCAACATAAAAGATTTAACAGAGTTTTATAAGCTAACTAGAACAGAAGGTTTTGGTAAAGAAGTACAGCGGCGGATCATGCTCGGTACCTTTGTTTTAAGCAGCGGGTATTATGATGCATATTTTAGCAAAGCACAGCAGGTACGACGGATGCTTACAGATAAAACTGAAGCTATATTTGCTGACTTTGATGCAGTTATAATGCCTGTTAGCCCAACCACAGCATTTTCAATAGGCGATAAAACCAGCGACCCAGTTGCCATGTACCTGGCAGATATATTTACTGTATTTGCCAATTTAACTGGTATCCCGGGCATTGCTGTTCCGCTTTTTAAGCACAGTAATGGTATGCCATTTGGCCTGCAGATTATGACTAAAAAATCAGATGAATTAACTTTGCTGCAACTGGCTGATTACCTGATTAAGGAGCAACAGTTAAATTAATAGTATTGAATGAAACAATTATTTTCCATATTCATTTTACAATTGCTTTTACTTAGTGTAAAAGCAGGTAGTGTTTTGGAGATTCAACAGACTAAAACACCTATTGATACAAATATTATTGTTGACCCGGTTGAAGATGAAATACTTTCCGAAGTAATAAAAACAAAATCTCCGCCACAGAAAGAAAAGGTTCAGTATTTCAGCCAGGTAACCAAATATGGTTTTAAAAACCTGTTTGCCCAATACAATTATAACCCTGCACTTCCTTATTCTGTACAGGTAAATCCAAATGCTGAAAGCTATATGCAGGATTACCTGAAAGCACATACCAACAGTCTTACACAAATGAAAAGCTGGGGGCAACCTTATTTCAATTTGATTGATAATATTCTGTCGCAATACGGTTTACCAAGAGAATTAAAATACCTGGCAGTTATTGAAAGTAATTTGAGTACCCGTGCCACCAGTTGGGTTGGTGCAGGCGGACCCTGGCAGTTTATGCCTTACACTGCAAGAGATTACGGACTGGTGGTAAATAATGTGCTGGATGAACGAAGGGATTATTACAAAAGCACTCATGCTGCCGCAAGATACCTGCTTACTTTATATGGGCAGATGAAAGACTGGTTATTGGTAATTGCTGCTTACAACGGTGGACCGGGCAGGGTTTACAGCGCCATTAAGAAAAGTGGCAGTAAAAATTTCTGGTCTTTACAATATTATTTACCGACCGAAAGTCGCAACCATGTAAAGAAATTTATTGCTACGCATTATATCATGGAAGGAACAGGTGGCATAACAACAGCAACTAACTTATCCGGAAATTATGATCCAAGAGGAGGCGTAAATTCTTATGATACTAAACCGGACTTAACGCCCGAAGAATTGGCAACAACTGCAACGCAAAGCATTACCGGTAAATACAATTCGCTCATTATTGCAAAAAACCTGGCAATGGACATTATTTCTTTTAACCGCTACAATCCCGACTTCGACAATATGATGAGCATCAATGGTAACTATGACCTGAGATTACCGGCCGATAAGATGCAGCTATTTTTAGCAAACAAATACGTGATACTAAATGAGTGTGTTCAGCTTTTATTGGGAGATAATATGACACCACCACCAAATCAATCTACAACATACCCAACACCTAAAACAACAAAGAAAAAAGGAAGCTAACCGGGTCGGTACGCTTCAGCGGCCTGAACCATACAGTCTTATTCAAGCACTTTCATCATCGCCTCCGCCTTCAACAAGCATTCTTCATATTCCATTTCAGCATCGCTGTTATAAGTAATGCCTCCACCCGTTTGAAACGAAATATATTTCTCACCCTCATTGTACAGCATACTTCGGATGACAACATTAAAATCAAATTCACCACCCGGTTTTACATACCCGATAGCTCCTGAAAAAAGCCCCCGCTTTGTTTGCTCATATTCTTCTATTAATTCCATCACTCTTTTTTTGGGAGCTCCGGTCATTGACCCCATCGGAAAAGTAGCTTTTATGCAATCTACCCAGTTTAATCCCTCCTCCACTTCACCACTTATAGTACTTATCATTTGATGCACCTGCGGAAAACTGTAAATGCCAAACAGTTCATCAACCTGTACTGAACCTGCTTTACAAATCCTGCTCAGGTCATTTCTAACCAGGTCAACCACCATTACATTCTCAATTTTATCTTTACCGCTTTCTAAAAGAAGATTTTTTAACCTCATGTCCTCGGCTTCACTTTTTAAATTTCTTTTTGCTGTTCCTTTTATGGGCTGAGAAAAAACTCTATTGCCCGCTCTTTTTAAATACCGCTCAGGACTTGCACATAAACAATAGCGGAAATGAAGTTTATAATAAACAGAAAACGGGTTGGGCGAAAGTGCTGTCAGCCGGTTGTAAATATATAATGGATCAATTTCAGTATCCGCAGCAAAAAATTCCTGGCAAAAATTTATCTCATAACAATCACCACGTAAAATATGTTGCCTGAGTTTTTCAATAATGTTGATATAGGTTCCCTTATCAAGCTTATTTTTTACTGCAACATTATTATTATGCTTGTTTATAATTTCGGTTGATGAGCCTTTTATCTGTTCATAAACCAGTTCAGGATCATCATCACAAAAAACACTCACTTCTTCAGTATTAAGCTGAATAACAATTTCCGGAACAAAAAAGTGGAGGTCACTGAAACCAATGCCATCCGGATTACCCGAGCTTAAGTTCTCTGTTTCATTTTTCAGATCATACCCAAAATGGCCAAACAGCCATTCATGTTCATTTACCGAATAAAAATCCTGAAGAGCCTGGTAGGCCATACCAGCCTCCGTTTCAATATGCTGTTTACTTCCTGCAGCCAGTAAGCATTCAAAAGCTGGTTTGTTAAAATCGTAGTGATGGTTATCCAGTAAACAAAAAATGTTGAACCGGTTTACCCAATTCAACATTTGTATTTTAAAAATATTAAAGTCATCAACAGGAAAACTAATACATTTTTTCACTTGTTTATTTTTCCCCGTTACTGAATACTGCTATTAAAAATCATCCTCGTCATCATCAAAGTCGTCATCATTGTCAAGACCCAGATCATCAAAATCATCATCTGCCTTAAACTCATCATCCTCTTCTTTTCCTTTAGCTCCTTTTTTAGCGGGGCCTTTTTTACCAGCCGGTTTTGGCACATCAAATTCATCGAAGTCAGGATCCCAGTTATCTTCTTCCTCTGTTTTATCCCAATCATCTTCCACATCTGCATCATCGTCATCATCGTCGTCTGCAGACTTTTTCTTTGGTGATGATTTTTTCTTTGGTGATGGGATGACATCATCATCATCGTCGTCATCATCGTCATCATCAACTTTTTTAGTCTTTGGTGATTTTTTTATCGCTTTTATTACGGTTGTAAAATCCGGAACAATGCCGATTGTCTTTTTGTTATCAGATATTAAAGTCATAATTCAAAAATGGATTAATACTGTAAAATTTCCAAAACTGTTTTAAATAGCCAAATAAAACAGCAAGTTTTTTTAATTTTTTTTAAGCTACTACAAGCTGATCTCTGCCGGGGCCGTTACTGATGTACTTTACAGGCACCCCTAAAAACTCATTCAGGTAACTGATATAGTTCTTCATTTCAGCCGGAAGTGCTGAAAATTCAGTAATTGCTGTAATATCTTTCTGCCAGCCTGCAAAGGATTTATATACCGGTTCAATATCTACCTTATTCATTTGAAAAGGAACGTAATTTTTCTCTTCGCCGTTTACTTTATAACTGTTACACACTTTCAGTTCTTCCAGGCTATCCAGTATATCGGCCTTGGTCATTATTATTTGTGTAACACCGTTTATCATGCAGGCAAACTGTAAGGCCACCAGATCAATCCAGCCACAACGGCGTGGCCTGCCGGTAGTACTGCCAAATTCATTACCGATAGTGCGTATCTTTTCTCCGGTTTCGTCATGCAGTTCTGTTGGAAACGGCCCGCTGCCCACCCTTGTACAATAGGCCTTGGAAATACCAAACACTTCTTTGATTTTTTGTGGCGCTATCCCTAAGCCAGTACAGACACCAGCGGATATGGTATTGCTGCTAGTAACATAAGGGAAGGTTCCAAAGTCAACGTCCAGCATACTACCCTGTGCACCTTCAGCCAATATCTTATTGCCTTTTTGTATTTTTTCGTTTATGAAATATTCGCCATTTACAATTTTAAACTCACGTAAGAACTCCATAGCTTCAAAAAATTCTTCTTCCCAGGCATTTATATCTTCCTGAAAATTAAAATTATCCAGCAGGCGCTGATGCTTCATTCGCAGCTTGATATAATCAGTTGTAAAACTCTTGTCCAGTAAATTACCTACACGTAAGCCGTTTCGGCCGGTTTTGTCCATATAAGCCGGGCCAATACCTTTTAAGGTACTGCCTATCTTTTCGTTACCCTTCGATAACTCACTGGCTTTATCAAGCGCCCGGTGTGTTGGTAAAATAAGATGGGCACGTTCGCTGATGAAAAGGTTCTTCTTATAATCAACACCCATGGCAGCCACATTAGCACATTCCCTTTTTAGAGTAACAGCATCAAGTACTACGCCATTACCAATCAGGTTTGTTTTATCTGCATGAAAAATACCGCTGGGAATCTGGTGCAATACAATTTTCTTTCCGTCCACATATAATGTATGCCCGGCATTGGGGCCGCCCTGGAACCTGGCAATAACATCATAGTTCCTTGCAAAATAATCTACAATTTTTCCCTTGCCTTCATCGCCCCATTGCATACCCAGAATTACGTCTACCATGTACTATATAATATTTAAGATTGATTGATTTGAAAACAGCCGTAAAAATAAAATGAAATAACTCAACCACCTAATATGATATTGGGTTGTTTGAAAATTGGGGAGAAAACGAAGAATGAAAATATTTTACTACGCCACTTTCAGCATACTCAGCTTGCTGCTGCTGAATTTGCGATGTGCATACTCCAGTGTAACTTCAAATTCCTTTACCTTTTGAGATGGTAATTCATACATAGCATCGGTGAGGATACTTTCGCAGATACTGCGGAGGCCGCGGGCTCCCAGCTTGTATTCCAGAGCTTTTTCAACCATAAAATCAAAAACAGCGGGTTCAAATTTAAGCTCGATACCTTCTATATCAAATAAACGGGTAAACTGTTTTATCAGGGCATTTTTAGGTTCGGTTAAGATGCTGCGGAGTGTGGCTGCATCCAACGGATTTAAATAAGTTACTACCGGTAAACGGCCAAGCAACTCGGGTATTAAACCAAAATGTTTCAGGTCAACGGCATTTACAAAATGCAGCAGGTTATCGTGCTGGTATTCCTGTAATTCCTTGTTTACATTAAAGCCAATGGCATTTGTGTTAACCCGGCGGGCAATGATCTTATCAACTCCATCAAAAGCACCGCCACAAATGAACAGGATATTTTGGGTATTAACTTTTATCAGTTTTTGTTCAGGATGCTTACGTCCGCCCTGTGGTGGAACCAATACTTCTGTTCCTTCAAGCAATTTCAATAATCCCTGCTGCACACCCTCTCCACTCACATCTCTTGTAATGGACGGGTTATCACTTTTACGGGCAATCTTATCAATTTCATCAATAAAAACAATGCCTCTTTCAGCCGAAGGCACATCGTAGTTACAGGCTTGTAATAAGCGGCTGAGCATACTTTCCACATCTTCTCCAACATAACCGGCTTCGGTAAATACAGTGGCATCTACAATGGCAAAAGGTACATTCAGCATACGGGCAATTGATTTTGCCAGCAGCGTTTTTCCGGTACCTGTTTCACCAACCATGATTATATTACTCTTTTCAATCTCCACATCATTCTCTACTTTCTGGTTTAGCCTTTTATAATGATTGTAAACAGCAACAGCCAAAATCTTCTTGGCATCATCCTGTCCTATCACATACTCATCCAGGAATTTTTTTATTTCAATCGGCTTTCTTACAGTTAACTTATGTGCCGGGGTTCCACCGTTCTGTTTACTATCTTTTGCACTACCCAGTTCCTGTTCAATGATTTCTTCGGCATGTTCAACACAGTTTTCACAAATATGACCGTCCTGACCTGCAATAAGGATCTTAACCTCATCACGGTTGCGGCCGCAAAATGAACAATGTAAAGTTTGTTGTTTAGCCATATCTTCTATTCAGTTTACCTGAACCCTGATTTAAAATGCGTGTAAAGTTAACAAAATATAACTTATTGCAGCATATAGACAGGTTGCCCGGCTATAACGTTGCTTTTGAAATGTTATGAAATTAAAAAAAGCCTCAAACTGAGGCTTAGATGTCTATTTTAGTTAATGCATTAAATTTTCGTCAAAACAGCATCGACAATACCATATTCAACCGATTCTTTGGCATCCATCCAGTAATCACGGTCAAAATCCTTCATCACTTTCTCAACAGTTTGCCCGCAGTTCTTTGCCAGAATTTCGGCGCCCATCAACTTGGTTTTCTTGATCTGGCCTGCCATGATCTCCAGATCGGCACTGGTGCCCTGCCCGCCGCCACTTGGCTGGTGTATCATTACTTCGCCATTTGGGAAAATAAACCGTTTTCCTTTTACACCACCACTCAGTAAAATACTGCCCATACTTGCGGCCATGCCCATACAAACTGTACTTACCGGCGAGCTGATCATCTGCATGGTATCATAAATAACCATACCGCTGGTTACCATACCGCCGGGACTGTTAATGTAGAAAGTAATTTCTTTACCGGGGTCAATAGCTTCCAGGTACATCAGTCTGTTGGTAACATCCTTTGCACTTTTATCATCTACAACACCCCATAAAAAAACCTTGCGCTGTTCAATAAATTTTTTATCGAACTGCCAGCTGCTCATCATTTTTTCCATCGGATTTTCCGGTGTGCCTTCTGGCTTATCATCATCATCAAAACGGGTATTGTTGTTTTTATAAAAATTCATAATCGATAGTTGATTTTATTTTGATTCTTTCTTTAGTTTTTTGGCATTCATAAATAATACTTCATCAATCAAGCCATATTCCTTTGCTTCTGTTGATGTCAGCCATTTATCCCTGTCGCAGTCTATTGCAACTTTTTCAACCGGTTGATCAGTATGATAGGCAATGATCTCATACAACTCCTGTTTAACTTTTTTCACTTCATTTACCGTGATCTCGATATCACTTGCCTGGCCACCGGCACCTGCACTTGGCTGATGCATCATGATGCGGCTGTGTTTTAAAGCCGTACGCTTTCCTTTAGCACCTGCACACATCAAAACCGCTCCCATACTGGCTGCCATACCAGTGCAGATGGTTGCAATATCGGGTGTGATGAACTGCATAGTATCATACATTCCCAGACCTGCATACACACCGCCGCCGGGACAATTGATATACATCTGAATATCCCTGGTGCGATCGGTACTTTCTAAAAACAATAACTGTGCAGTGACAATATTCGCTACTTCATCATTGATGGGATAACCCAGGAAGATGATTCTGTCCATCATCAACCGGCTGTACACATCCATCACAGCTACGTTCATGGGACGCTCTTCAATAATGTTAGGTGTAAGGTTAGTTACATTATGTTTCACATAAGCATCAAGCGCATTACTGCTGATGCCTTTGTGTTTAACAGCATACTTTTCAAATTCTTTTCCAAAGTTCATATTGTGGGTGTTAATGGTAATAATTGAAGCAAATATATTCGATTATAGGTTTTCAAATACTATGCTAATAAAAGAAATACGCCAAATTGACAATAAACAGGCATTAAAGCTATAAGAAAAGCCTTTGCTGTTTATTTTAAAGATGGACTCCTGATTATGTCAAATGATGAATAATACCTGAAGTTTCAGGAGAAAGAAATTATGAAAGACCGTTCGGGTTTCTGCCAAAAAAAATTCAGATTTCAATGAGAGTAACCGGCAAGACCTCTAAAACTAAAAAATTTTACATGCCAATTACAGCTCATTGAATATCTGAACATAGGTTCCTGCGAAAAGGAGATACTCGTTTTTCTTGTGGGGGAATAACATTTAAATCTTACCATCTTAATTTAACACAAGCAAGTGCAAACAATCATGGTCATTCAACGTATTACATCCGGATAACGCAAGGCCACTTTTTTAAAAATATTTTCAGGACAAATAATGTAAAAACTGCTTTGCCTGTTTAAAATCTCAGGCATGGATGAATTTATCAACGGTATCAGTTCTTTTTTCATGTCACTGGCAGCTTCAGGCTCTTCAATAAAGTCTTTACCACGCTTTATAAAAACCGCCCTGTCATATCTCCCCAACTGCATCAGCTTTCCATTTACAATACTAGCCAGCAAGTCTCCTTTTTTTAAAGGCGGATAAACTGTTCCATCCTGCAGAATATTTACAATTGTCATATATCAAAATTATAAAAGCGGAAGCCGGGGGTGTTTATCAGGCATGATTAAAAGGGCACAACAGGAAAAAAATAGAAGTCCCGTTTACTACATTGTCGGAAAATGAAAACGCTGATCGCTCTCTTCAAATATATACTTCCGCTTTTATAAAGTAAATGTATAACCATAAAGAGGCCGTTGTTAATTTTTTCGATTAACAGCATTACAGAAACGATAAAGCAGGAAAAATGGCTGTTGAAATTATTTTCAGTCGGGGATAACCACCCAATAACACAATACTATCCTTCGTCTTTCATCATCTTCCTGGTAATCTTTAATATAAGGCAGGGGTAATTGTTCACCCTTACCTTGTCCCAGGTAATCAATATGCAATTTGTCTATTTCTTTGAAACCCGATGCATTCCTGAGGTATAAATTGGTAAGTTGCTTAATCAATTCTTTCGATCTTAGTTCAGATATCTTTTGGTTCAGCTCTTCTTTTTCTGCCATGGGTTTCCGCAGTTCATCCAATAAGGTATAATACAATTCGCTACCCTGCGAAACAGGTGAACCGTCAGCATAACCAAGTATGATTAAGGTAGCAGTACGGGAATATTGACTGTATTTATTTGAAAACAGCATTAACGAATCTATTACCGGTTTAAACGACTGCGATGCTATATCAACTTTATCTTCGGGAATGATGTATTTACCGGGTCCAAAAAAAGCAGCCAGGTCAAAAAGTTTAAAATCAGCAACATTAAGTCCGTCTTTTATCATCAGGTAAAGCGCCAGCCTTGCAGCATATTGATCGCTTTGCTTTTGTAATGAATCCAGTAAAGGCAGAATTATTTTTTTATAATTCTGCCTCGCAGTTTTCTTATCCTTCAGAAGTTCTGCAAGCAGGTTTATACTCTGTTGTGCTGAATCCAATGCTGCTCCTGCCTTATCAAGCCGCATATCTATCCTGTGCAATATATTACTGTCAATTTTATTAATGGCCAGTTTCGTTTCTGCCTGTGTGTTTATTCCGCCGATCTCATTTTTTTCCTGCTGCATCTGCGCTTCAATTCCTTTAAGTTTATTTTTAGCTGCAGTTATCTTTTTATTTCCAACACAGGAAACAAGCAATAAGGCTGCCAACGGAATAAATAGTATCTTTTTCATCTTAGTTATTTTGGTATTGGTTTAACAGAAAAATCAGCATCGCCTGATTTTCGTTTTAAATTTTTCAGTTTGTTCTTCAGTATCTCCGAATAAGCTTTCTCAGGGTTTGTCTTGATCTGTTCTCTTATTAATTCTGCAGTTTCAGGTTCGTAGCGGTTATTATATTCTATCAACGAACTCTTGCCGTAAATATTCAATTCATTTGCCGATAACAAAAGTTCATTAACAATATTATTAGTTGCATCTACATTTTCGAGCCCTGTTTCTGTCTTATCAAAAACCATCAGCCGGTCTTTATCACCTGTTGTATCCCACATTAATATGATTGCGGCCGCAACCAGGCAGCCGGTAAACCAAAGTACAATATATAAATATGCATTCTTCATATTAATTGCTTTTTATTAAGCTGAGTTCACTTCTTATTTGCTCAAGCTCATCCTGCAATTGTTCTACCAGTTCAATTATTGACCGGGTATCAGCATTGGCAGCCAGTTCTTTTTGAATTTCATTTATTTTTTTCAGCCCCCTGTTATTTTTACCCAATGGCGAAATGCTTGATATTAAATGATGACAAATAACCGACAATTCCTGCAGGTCTTTCGTCTTTATCACCTGCTGTAGCTTTTCAATCTCGGCGGGTATTTCATTTTTAACTTCATTGAGAATAACTTCAGCCATTTGTTCATCGCCACCGGCAAGCTGCAATAAAAATTCTTCATGCGCCAAACCGTTGGTTTTCTTTTTTTCTTTCTTAATCCTGTTATCCAGATGGGTTATCAATATCTCTTTTAATTCTTCTTCATCAATGGGTTTGGCCAGGTAATCATTCATGCCGGCTTCCAGGCATTTTTCTTTTTCGCCAATCATTACATAGGCTGTCATGGCAATGATGGGCAAGATCTTGTTTGTTTCACGTATAACAGCAGAGGTTTTATACCCGTCGAGCAAAGGCATTTGAATGTCGAGCAACAGCAGATCAAATTCCTGCTCTTTCAGTAAATTAATAATTTCAAGACCATTCTCCCTTATCGCAGGTTTAATGCCATAGGGTTTCAACAAATGACTTATGAGGAGCTGATTCACTTTATTATCTTCGGCTACCAGAACACGTGCATTTGAAAATTCAGGTTTGGGGTCAGCTTCATTAAGCACCACCGGTACAAATTCTTTTTCAGCATTCAGTTTTTCAAAAGGCAGCAATACCAAAAAAACAGAACCTTTATTTCCGGAGCTTTCCACTCGTACCGAACCACCAAGTAATAAAGTAAGATTTTTTACAATTGCCAAACCAAGTCCTGTTCCTTTTTGCATGGTTTCGTCAGTTTGCCCGACCTGCTGAAACCGTTCAAAGATCAGTTCTTGTTTTTCTTCAGGTATTCCAATACCAGAATCTTCAATCCTGAACAAAAGATCAATGCTGTTGCCGGTTTCCGATTCCTTTGTAATCATAAGATTCACATATCCGGCCGGAGTGAATTTAATGGCATTGCTGATGAGGTTAATGAGGATCTGGTATAATCTGTCGGCATCGCCTTTCAGATATAGCGGCACATCCTTATCCAGTTTCCACTCATACTGCAGTTGCTTTTCGCTGGCTGTATTCATAAACATAAATTCCAGTGTCTGCATCATTCTTTTTAAATCAAACTCCTTTTGCTCAATCTTCATCTTACCCGATTCTATCTTGGCCAGATCCAGAATATCATTTACGAGGTGCAATAAATTATTACTTGAATTTTCGATGATGCCGGAAAATTTTTTCTGGTCCTCATTAAGCGGTGTTTGCAGCATGAGCCGGCTAAAGCCTTTTATAGCATTTAAAGGTGTTCGTATCTCATGACTCATATTAGCCATGAACTGTTCCTTTATTAATGCTGCTTTTTTAACTTCTTCATTTGCCAGTTCAAGCGCCTTTATCAAACTCACCTGGCGCAGGTGCCGGTTAATGATGATGGTTCCTAAAATTAATATGGCTGCAATGGCGATAAGTGCTATCGCTTTGTTGAGTGAAGATAATTTTTGAGATGCATCAGTTGTGTTACCCAGTGTTTTCTGCAATTTTATTTCCAGCCCTTTATCAATGGCTGATGCGGTTTGATAAACACGGTCGCTGATCTTTAATGCCGACAGGGAATCGGATAATCTTTTATTGCGTGTTAAATCGCCCGATTCCAACGCATCAATGGCATTGTAACTGATGGCGAGTTGTTTTGCAATAATATTATTTAACTGCGTGAATTGTGCTTTCATGGCAGCATCGAGATTCAGCTTTTGCAGAACTGATGCATTGTATCCCATTACAGCCAGCGAATCTTTAATGGCAGAAAATCTTGTGGTATCGGTGTTTTGTTTCGAGATATATTTTTCAAGCTCGAAGGATGTGTTTACAATTTCCTGCAACCGGTTGTTGATGGTAAATGTTACTGCCGCTTCCTTATTACCGGTTTTTAATCCCTGTATATTCTGATTGGTAAATACCTGGGCAGCCAGTATCAGCAGCATCAGGCTTACTGTTAATGAAAATATCCAGAAATAATATCCTAATCTTGATTTCATAAATTGCTTTTATAAAAGCCTGAGTTTTTTTAATAAGCCTTGCTTGTAGGTTTCAGAAACAGGTAACGGAGTGCTCTGAATATAAACCACACCATCCTCTATATAATCTATTTTTGATAAGGGGATGATATAGCTGCGATGAATGCGTACAAAATCATTAAGCGGTAATTTTTCTTCCAACCCTTTTAAAGTAGCATGAATGACATATTGCATATTGACGGTCTTGATTTTTATATAATCGCCTTTCGATTCAAGCCAGCAAATCTCACTAAGTAAAATTTTTCTGATTACTTTATTATCCCGTATAAAAATATGTTCCTGGTTAATCTCGTTCAACTGGGCGTTTTTCATGGTAAGCAGTTCCACCGCTTTCTCAACAGCCAGTATTATCCGGGATTGCGAAAAAGGTTTAACCAGGTAATCAATCACATTTAATTCAAAAGCTTCAATGGCATAACCTGTTTTGGCAGTAACCAGTATTGTAACCGGTTTTTCGGGCAACAGTTTCAGCAGTTCAATACCTGTCATGCCGGGCATTTCAATATCAAGAAACAACAGATCAACCTTATTGCTTTTTAAAAAATTCCTGGCATCAATGGCTGTTTCACATTCGGCAATTACTTCCACCTCATCAATTTTTTTGAGCATCTCAATAAGCATCAGCCTTATTACTTTGTTATCGTCAACAACCAATGTCTTATACATAAATCAAATTATGTTTAAATATAAAAATATAAAAACCCCCAACCAAATGATTGAGGGTTTAATAAGATTTGTTTACTATTAAAGTTGATTTTGTATTTTAATCCCTGCTGCGGCTTTGGTAAATAAGAATGTATTGTACCAACATGGCGATTGAAGCCAGCGCAGCAACCACATAAGTTAATGCTGCCCATTTTAAAGCATCTTTTGCTTTTGTATGTTCAGTGTCTGATGTTATTCCTGCATTATCCAGCCATTTTAAAGCACGGGCCGATGCATCAAACTCAACAGGCAAAGTAATTACAGTGAATAAAGTAGTTATTGCAAACAATACAATACCAGCAAGTAATATGTTTGGATTACCGCCACCAAAACCCAGAATACCCAAACCAATTATAATTATCCATTGCGATAAGGTACTGCTGACCTTTACAGCAGGCACAAGCTTGCTTCGCAATGTTAACATAGAATAGGCTGTTGCATGCTGTACCGCATGGCCGCACTCATGCGCTGCCACAGCGGCAGCAGAAACAGTTGTACCTGCATATACATCGGGACTAAGGTTAACTGTTTTGTTGGTGGGGTTGTAATGATCTGATAAAAACCCATCAACAGAAATTACTTTAACATCGTAAATACCATTATCGTTCAGCATTTTTTCGGCTATCTGTTTTCCGCTTAAACCACTACTGGTAGGCACTTTACTGTACTCGGTAAATTTGCTTTTAAGCCGATACTGTACCAGCATACCAATGCCCATAAAAATCAGCGACACAATCATTATTCCAAAAGTCATAGTTAAAAATTTATACCTTTTTATTTACAAAAAAAACGCCAATTTGTTTTTAATGACATGTTGGCAACCGGAAAAAGCAAAAAATATGCCTGCCCTTCTCATTCCTAATTTCCCCTAACACAGCCGTTTGCCATTCTGAATGCCTTTTGGTTTTGCAACCAGCAGGGCGAATATAAATTAATAAACAGGTAACAATACTGGTAACATGACTATAATTTCATCCGCTATATTTTTGTAAAGAGGTTACAGATTTGGATTCTATTAAAAAAAGTTACATTTGCTTTCCAACGAAACTAACATCACTGTTCCATATTCGATATGAAAGCAATTTTCTATTTTCTCCTAACCATTTTAGTATACATACCAATTTATTCAAGTGCCCAGGTTAATTTCAGGCAGGGATACGAAAAAGCTAATCCGGTTTCACAGACATCTTCTATTTCTGCCGAACAAAAAACTGAAATACATCTGTCTTTTTATAGGGAGGCTGTTGCCAAAAAAGATAGTTTGAAGCAATTGTACGGACTGCTTTATTTATTTAAAGATTATATCATTGCCAATGATTATCCTTTGGCTACCCAAAAATTACTGGAAGCCGAAAAACTGGCAACCAGTTCGGGTAATTATGGGTGGCAGGGAATAGTTAATCACCTGAAGGGTGTATTACAGCTTAAACTCATCAATTACAAAGCAGCTGTCACCCCCTATGAAAAAGCTGCTGAGTTATGTGGCAAAGCTGGTGACAGTTTGTGCCTGGCTGAAAGCCTGGAGCAGCTGGGTGCCATACATACCCAGCTTAACAATTTAGAAGTTGCCGCCGGTTACTATAAATTGGCCAAGCCATTGATAGAGCGGTTCGGCAGCGAAATATCCTTTAGCATTATGCTAAGTAATTACGGCAACTTACTCCTTAAACAAGATAAGGCAGTTGAGGCAATTCCCCTGTTTGAACAGGCAGTTGCCACCTATTCGAAAACTGCAAGAAACAAGGAAAAAGCACAATCGATTAATAACCTGGCTGCAGCTTATACCCAGCTGCGAAAATATGACCTGGCCTTGCAAACATACAATACAGCCATAAGCCTGAATAAAGAATTTAACATGCCCGAAAGCCTGGTTTCGAATTATTTAGGCCTGGCAGAAATGTATGCTCAAAAAGGAGATTACAAAAAAGCATATGAGTATGTGGGTTTACATAAAATTTTAAACGATAGTTTAATTGGGGAAGAAGTGCAACTAAAGGTTGCAGACCTTACCGGTAAATTTAAAACACAGGAAAAAGAACTTGCTCTTAATAAAACCCAGTTAAAATTAACTACAGCACAAAAAAATATTCAAAAACGCAATTTTTTAATCTTAACTATTTTCATTTTACTTTTAGCAGGTATTATTTTATGGTATTTTCAATACAGAAGAAAGAACAACGAAATAAAACTGCATCAACATAACCTATCAAATTTAACTGCAGTTATCATTCAAAAAAACAAGTTACTTAGTCAATTAGAATCACAGTTAAATTACGGGGAAGAAATGGCATTAGCCGAAACACAAACTGAGACTGAGACTGAGGCTGAAACAGAAGATGAAATTGAGACTGAGGCAGAGGCCGAAGAATTCGATAACACGCTGTACAATAAACAAATTTTAACAGATGCAGACTGGGCCTCTTTTAAAATTCAGTTTGATAAAGCATATCCCGGATTTTTATTAAGATTGAGAAAAGCTAATCACAACTTATCTGAAGCAGAAGAAAGGCTTTTTCTGTTTATTAAACTTAAACTTAAAAGCAAGGAAGCCGCTGCCATGCTTGGTATAACGGTTGACAGCATTAAGAAAACCCGTAACCGTTTAAAAAAACGTCTGGGATTAAATGAAAATGAATTGTTAGATGAATTCATTGAAAAATTTTAGAAACCCCACTCTGATGAGCAAGGCCCTGTAACATTTATATACCAGATACTATTACAGAGTTAAAAGGGCTGTGCAAATGCACAGCCCGAATCTAAAATTCAAAAAATAATTATTTTACTTTGTTTTAATTACCTTAACAGTATAAGTTTCACTGTTACTATTTACCACCAGGAAATAGTTTCCTGCAGGCAACAAATTCGTATTTAAAATTTCAGTTTGTCCAAGAATTTTTAGGTCTTTCGTAAACACTAGCTTATTGTCAACATCATACAAACTAATAGTAGCAGTCTTATTTATAAGCGATGATGGTATGGAAATATTTATACGCTCATTTACGGGGTTTGGAAAAACGGTGATACCAGATTGCCTGTTCGTAAAATTTACTTTTCTAATATCGCTATAGGTCATCTTTAAATCAGTATCAACCACTTTTAAGCGATAGTAGTTAATGCCGCTTGCCGGGCTTGTATGTATTGAACTATAATTTCGGCTGTTAGTAGCAGCTATACTGTAAATGCTGCGATAATTTCGGCCGTCGGTACTGTATTCCACTTCATAGTGAGCAACATTAATTTCTTCTGCTATTATCCAGTTCAGCAATACAGTATTATCATTGGGAAATGCCGTAAAACTCTGGAGCTTTACAGGGAGTGTATAGGTGTATTGTATGGTAACACTACCTGGGGTAGGGTCTTCCATGCCTGCATTATCAATTGAAGCAAATGGGATAACCACACTAATGGAACCATCTATCGGATCAACAGCGATAGTTTGCGTAGGACCTACGCCCGGCGTAAAAGGAATGGTAACTCCGCCAACAGGCCAGGTTGCCGAAGTGTATTGAATACCGTTAATTGTAATGCTGGTTGCATTGGAAGGAAAAGCTGTAATTCTGATAAAATCGACAGTACCTCCATCATAATCCAGCGTGTTGGGATTGGCACCCACATTGCTGGTTACAAACCATAGCGGATTAACAGTTGTATTAACAGTGCCTCCGGGATTTTGGCCGATCACTTCTGAATGTACAGCACTTTCGGGTAATCGTTGTAGTCCGAAGTTTTGGTTAATAATCGAAGTATTCGAAAGTGTAACACCCAAATTGCCAGATGTTCCATTTGATGTGGTTGTTGCAGATGAACCTGTATAACTCCATCCGGCCGGCGGAGTGGTTGCAATATTTGTAATACCCGATGCTGCCGAACCAGGCGCTATGCTATTACTGCCAATTACCACACTGGCGCCGCCTGCATTTTGCGGTGCGTTCGGAAAAGTAAATTGTCCTAACGCATTTACATGTGCCGAATCAACAATAATTCCATTAACTATTAAATAAGCATATAAAGGAACTCCGCAAGTTGTGCCGCTTTCTCCAGTACCCGTTGTACCACCAGAACCATAAATAGTATTGCCACTAACATCATTAAAAACATTTCCACTTACTGGAACCTTGGGGTCGTAAATATGGTCTTCCACTTCGCCATCAAAAACAATTTCGGTAGGTGTACTGACTAATAACGAAGGGTCTGTTGAAATCCGCATACGAAGTACTAGCTTACCTGGAGTTACAGTGGCAGGTATTGTCCAGGAAAGGTTAACTGATATTGTATTTATTGGAACATTTACAGATATACCTTCTGATGTTTGAAAATACCCATCATGATTAAAATCAATCCAAGCAACAAGTTTTGCCGGGTTAAGGCTGGTATTTTTAACAACTACATTATTTATGGAGTAAATTCCTGTAATACCATAATATAAACCTACCGCTGCCAACTTTTGGGCAACAGCATAACCGTCTTCATCATCCGTTTTAGGATTGGCAGAAGAATTATCTCCATCAGCATTGGCAGAATAAAGTGCCAAAGTATCTCCATCTAAAGTTAATCCAATTCTTAAAAGATCATTCACATAATTATCGTTGGCGAGGTAATGACCTGCCAAACCATAACTGTAAGGCGCATCGCCAAAATCATTTAAAGTGTATGCATAGGAATGTGGATCTATGTAATTGAAAGACGCATTGCCACCTGATGGTTTTTGAACCTTTTGAATGATACTCAAATTGGTTTTATCTAATAAATATACTTCGCCGGGGTTGTCGGTAGTGGCATAAAGATAAGTTTCATCAGGTGTAAAGTTTACACCCTTTACCCAAGGGTCACTTGTAGTAGATAACTCAGGAGAAGCAAGCGTCGGATAGCTTGCACCCGCTGTTGTAGTACGAGTAAACTTATATGCTTTGTCGCCATTGGCAGGCACATAAGCTCTACCTGCATATATATCGTTGCCCGACTTAGTTACATAAATACCATGAAATCCTGAATAGGGGTTTGCATCATTTACTTTGTAAACTACATTGGTTGCTGCCCCTGTAGTAGCATTAAAAGATAAAATTTTATTATCTGTTTCGCCTGATATATAAACTAAGGAATTTACTGGGTCAAATGCAATTTGATGTGCTCCAAGATCACCATTATCGTCCCAAGGTGCAATAAAATTCGTTGCACTATAATACGTTTCGAATATACTTATGGTAGGGCTGGCAGCCAAAGGATTGGTGATTTTTACAAATGCCCCTGGATGTCGTCCTGGATTTGCAGTAGTTACTGAAATTACAGAACCAGTCTTAATAGCATCATCAAAAACTAAATACATACTTACTGCGGCAGAGGTATAAGTGGTTTGGTACAAAACCATACCAGTTAACCTGCTGGGTCTGTTAGTATTATTAGAACTGAGTGCCTGCTTTGATAAGCCAGTGATAGGTATATATTTTGTAACCGAAATTGCTCCTGGATCAGTAACGTCTAAAATTGCTATTGCTCCCACTGCGGAAGTTGCGGCACCAACACTCGATACAGCTAGGTAGTATTTATTTGTTGCTGCAATAAAAAACCCAGAAATACAATGCAGCGTACCCATATTTGGTAATGCTGCGTAATCAAACACAGCATACACCAACTGGCTTGAAGGGTCAATAACCCGAAGTTTTCGGTTAATATTATCATCGTAATAAACATAACCCCTGTTATCAGAACCTATGGTATATGATTTACAGGCATTACTTGAAGATGTGCCCACAATGGCTGACAACTTATTACTTTGAGCATTAATACTAAATGCTGCATTGGGCGCATCACCACCAGTCCAAGTGTTACCTTCTGGTAGCCAAACCGACCATGGGTTGCCAACATTGTTTTGAGCAAAGGCAAAGCTGTTTGCCATAATCATTAAAACAAGTATTGAAAATTTCAAACCATACTTTATTTTATCTAACAGGTTAAGAAGCATACTGTTGCTCCGGTCTGTTTCAACTACCCAAAACTGAGCCCTGAGCGTTTCTACATTTGTTTTTGGAAAAAGGAATATCCTTTTTAGCAACAGAAGCATATAAGCTAATGTTGAACGTGTTAAGAATAGGTTTTTTTTCAATTGTTTTGGATTTTTTATTTGTTTTCAAAATTGGGTACTCAGGAGATTATCTGAATTAAAATTCTCTGCATTGCAAAAAATATTAAAATATCTTTTGCAATGCGAAGAATTGATTTTTACCTGATTTTCACTTTTCTTACTTCAGTATCTCCTCCGTTATTTTGTATGCGTAGCATATAAATACCAGCAGCAAGATTTGATATATTCATTGATTCTACCTGGCTTACACTATTAGTAGATTTTTCCAGTACTATTTGCCCCAGTTGGTTGATCAACGCTATTTTTGCAGCTTTTCCTTGCCAGTTTTCCGGGAATTTTATGTTAACCACATCAGATGCTGGATTCGGGAAAACAGTAATTTCGCCGTTTTGTTTTCCGAAATTCACTATGCGTATTTCACTGTATGTTATTTTACCGTCATTATCTACAATTTTCAAACGGTAGTAATTAATACCCGTAACAGGGCTTGTGTGTACTGTACTATAATTCTGGCTATTGGTAGCTGGTATATTACCGATACTGCTGAAATTCCTTCCATCTGCACTAAACAAGATTTCGTAATGGTTTACATTTATCTCTTGACTTACTATCCATACGAGTTTAGAAACAGAACCTTGTGGTGCGGCCGTGAAGCTTACTAAAGTAATAGGCAGTGTTAGGAATGTTCCATAATCTTCTACTTCACCATTATCGTAATTCTTGTCAAAGCCAGAAGCAATGATAGGAACGTCTGCAACAATCAGTCTCATTTTGTATGTGCCTGCAGCCCCCGATGGAGGAATTACATTAAATGAACGTAGAACAGGACTAGCTGTTACACCAGTTCCACTGTAGAAAGCAGGGTTGCCTCCAAAATCAAGATCATCTGCAAAATTCCCATTATCATTCCAGTCGATCCATAAACCATAGTACACCGTTTTGCCGGTTATATTACTATTCATAGTTACTGTAAATGAATAAGTAGTACCTGCAGTTAACGCACCTGCTGGGTACAATAAGCCATCTTCATAAGTATCAAGTCCTACATTAACAGCCTGTGTAGTTTCATGACTTACACCAGCACCTGCCCATACAGCCCCGGTACTACCTTGTGGCACGCCAGCTACAGTACAACTTATTACTCTGGCAGTGGCTACCGGCCATGGTGCAGGAATGTCACCAAAATCAATACCTCCGGTAAGGGTTACCAGCATCGTGTCTGAACAACCAGAAATTGCGGTGTATATAAAGCTATAGGTTCCTGTTGCTGCATTGGTATAACTAACAGTAGCAATACCGGCAGCGGTGCTACCTAAGCTAGCCCCGGCAGGATTACCTGAGAGTGCTGTCCAGGTTCCGTTATTAGGCCCTGTTCCGGTTAAGGTAGCATTGGTTCCAGGACACAATCCTATTTGGTCTAAGCCTGCATCTGGTTTTGCTGTTACAATTACACTCATGGTATCAGTACAACCGTTTACAGTATAGATAAAGTTAAACGTGCCATTAGTTGAACCAGCGAAACTAACTGTAGCTGCGCCTGATGTTGTGGCACCCAAGGTTGCTCCAATTGGATTGCCTGTTTGTGCCGTCCAGATACCTGTATTTACAATACCTGTAAGTATTGTACTGGTTCCTGTACATATAGTTTGATCTAAACCTGCATCTGTTTTCGCTTTCACTGTAACGGTAACCGTGAATGTATTGGTACAGCCATCTGCTGTTGAAGCCGTAACATTATAAATTACTGTTTGATCTACGTTGGTTGTATTAGTTAAGGTACCTGTTATAGAAGTTGCATTCGTTCCTGCTGCATAGCCAGTTACTGCTACAGGTATTGTTGGTGCCAACCAGGAATAAGTTGTACCAACCGGAACAATCTCTGCTCCACCATTTGCAGGAGCTACCGTAAAGGTTGAACCACCACAGATTGTAGCCGTTTTTGCTGCAATTGCAGGTTTTGGATTTACTGTAACGGTAACGGTAAACGTGTTTGTACAACTTGCAGGCGCACCGGTAATGGCCGTTACATTATATACTACAGTTTGTGTTGTATTTGTTGAATTTATTAAAGTGCCCGTTACTGCTGTTGCATTTGTACCCGCAGCGCCGCCAGTTATTCCGGCAGGCAATGTTGGTGCTGCCCATGAATAGGTAGTGCCTACAGGAACAATCTCCGCTCCACCATTTACTGGTGTTACATTGAAGCCAGTTCCGCCACAAGTAGTAGCTGTTTTTGCAGCTATTGCAGGTTTTGGGTTTACGGTAACCGTAACCGTAAAGTTACTTGCACAACTTTCGGGTGCAGCTGTGGTGGCTGTTATATTGTATACCACCGTTTGAGCTGTATTTGTTGAATTTATTAATGTTCCGGAAATTGATGTTTCATCTAAACCTGCGGTACCGCCTGTTACACCAGCTGGCATTGCAGGTGCCACCCAGGTATAGGTAGTTGTTGCTGGCACGATATCGCCGGCAGCTCCGTCTACAGGTGTTAAACTAAATGATCCTTCGCTGCAAATTGCAGCTGTTTTAGCAGCAATTACTGGCTTGGGGTTTAGGGTTATGGTAACCGTAAATGCCCTCGGGCAGTTATCCGGCGAAGCCGTTATGGCTGCAACATTATAAACCACAGTTTGAACAGAACTGGTATTATTGGTAAGGGTTCCACTTATAGAAGCGGCATTGGTACCAGCAGCATATCCCGTTACGCCTGCAGGAAGCGTTGGAGCAGCCCAGGTATATGTTGTTCCCACCGGAATTGTATCATTACCAACATTATTAACAGGTGTAAATGTAAATGAACCATCGCTACAAATAGTTGCAGTTTTATCATGCACAAAAGCAGATGGGTTCATTGTTATGGTTACAGTAAATGGCAATCCATCACAACCATTAGCAGATGGTGTTACTGTATAAACCGCCGTTTGCGAAACGGTAGTAGGGTTATACAATGTGCCATAAATATTTGACTCATTAGTACCACTAACCCCACCAGCCAATCCACCGGTTACTGCTGGCGCTGGCCAACTGTATAAAGTAGATGCTGGTACAATTCCATTAACACCCGATATTGGCGAAACACCAAAAACATTGCCACTACATCTTGTTTGGGTCATATCATTAATAACCGGTTTCGATTTTACCGTTACCACTACCAGGAATGGAGAACCTACACAAGACCCCGAGCTTGGTGTTACCATATAGGTAGCAGTTTGATTTGAGGTTGTAGCATTCGTTAGCGTTCCTGCAATGCCAGCCTGCGCTGTTCCTGAAGCTGCACCAGTCATTCCTCCGGTAACATTTGGTAATATCCACGAATAGGTGGTGCCAGCAGGAACTACTCCATTCACACCATCTGTTGGAATAATATTAAATGGATCACCACTACAAACAGTCAATGCCATTGCTGATATGGTAGATTTTGGGTTTATTGTTACTATTACGGTAAAGGGTACCCCTGGGCATCCGCTATAAGATGGCGTAACGGTATAAGTTGCCGTTTGAACGCTATTTGTAGTGTTTACAAGCGTACCACTGATATTTGCAGCCAGGTCACCAGTTGCATCACCAGTCATTCCACCTGTAACCACAGGTAGCGGCCAGGAGTATTTTGTACCAGTTGGAATAGCACCATTTGTACCATTTACAGGAGTAAGTGTAAAGCTACTACCAGTACAAATACTTGCTGTTATAGGATTAGAAGTTATATTGGGTACAGGGTTTACAGTAATTGTAAAGGTTTTGGTTTGTCCAGTACAAGGGCCAAAAACAGGTGAAACCACTATGGTAGATGTAATTGGCGTTAGTCCAGTATTAGTAGCTGTAAAGCTTGAAATACTGCCCGACCCTGATGCTGCTAAACCGATTGCTGTATTGCTGTTAGTCCAACTCATAGCACCTACTCCGGTAAAGCTGATAATTCCAGAAGCATCTCCATTACAAATTGTTAAGTCAGGTTTTACATTTACATAGGGTGTAGGAGTTACTGTAATAGTAAACGAAGTAGAAGGTCCACTGCAATCTCCAATCCAGGGTGTAACGGTAATGGTTGCTACTAAAGTTGCAGCCGTATTGTTAGCCGTTTGAAATGATGCAATATTTCCTTCGCCTTCTGTACCAAGATTGATTTCAGGCTCGTTGTTCGTCCATTTATAAATGATACCCGGTACTGTTCCGGTTGTACCTGAGAAATTAATTGCTGCAGACATATCATCACCACAATAAACTGCATTTGCAACTGAATTAACAGTAGGTACCGGCGTTACAATAATTTGGAATGTTTTTGCAGTTCCTATACAAGTAACCGTACTAGGCGTTACCGTTATTGTAGCAGTTTGTACTGTTGTACCAGTATTGATTGCAGTAAACGAAGCAATATCTCCTGTACCTGATACGGCAAGCCCTATGGAAGCATTATTATTGGTCCAGTTATAAGCCGTTCCGTTTCCTCCAAAACTTACCGCAGTAGTTGCTCCTGTATTGCAAATGATTTGATCTGCTACCGCATTTACAAAAATTGGAGCAGGTTGGTTAACCCTAACCAGGGTATCATAAGAACAACCATTGGCATCAGTAACCGTTATCAAATAAGGCTGAGCCGTAAGGCCATTAAAAGTACCCGATGGGCTTTGCGTTCCAATATTGGGAATGATGGAATAGGTTTTTGCACCAAATCCACCAACGGATGAAATTACGATTGATCCATTATTATAACCATTGCAAGTTGCATCTGTAACAACTGGTGTTGTAAAATTTTGTGATGGAGGATCTGTAATAACTACATCGTCAAATAAAGTTTCAACATTGTCGGATACCTTTTTCATTTTCAACTTATAGGTACCAGCCGGTAAGTTTTCAAAAATATTTAATGGGTCATACGTTATCCCATCATCAATAGAATATACATAATCACTGATGGTACCCGCCCCAGGTTTAAAGGAAATTCGTCCGGTTGCAGATCCTGCACATAATATTCCTTTAGATGAAACAGTGTTGAATCCTTGTGTTTTAGAAGAATCACAAAGGCATTGTGTGCCTGATCCTCCTACCTGATTACTAAACCTGATGAGCAGATTCTTTCCCTCGCAGTCGGTACAATTGCCTCCTGTTGTGGCTGCCTCAATATAATTAAAAATCAATGAGCCTCCCATAGCTATGCCACTGGTATTTGTATAAGTAGGAAATTGTGTATCGCCTGCATCTATAATACCATTCTGATTCTTATCAAGGAATACTTCCATATATACAGGACTTCCTGGCAAAAGATCAGCCGATCCATTATTTGTAATTGAACCTCGTATCAGCACACTGTCTTTTATAACACACGGAGGTGCAGCACATGTGGACACAATAAATTTTGCAGATTGAACCATTGCTATTAATGATGGCTTAGTACTGGATAAATAAACTGTATCGATTGCCGAGTTAGGTATGTTTACTGAACAAAAACCAGGTAATGTTGCACAAAAAACTCCTGTGCTTTGGTAAGTTCTGATTTCACTTATATTTTCTGGCGAAGTAGAACACTTATTTGATTGTGATGTTTCACTGTATTTGAATGTGAATACTATAGAATCTGGTGGCGCAATAGAAGGCGTTACCTGAAACATTATCCAGGTAGAGCCATCTTGCTGCACAACAACCCTTGGCTGACCTGCTGGTGCATTATGAGATCCTGCCGCTGCCGGATTATAAGATACATATCCAAAGCCAGGTGGTAGTGTTACAACAGTTGTATCTGTAAGTCCCGTTGGGGTAATACCAGTAATAGGAAGCCGAAGATTAAAGTCGAACCCATCACCATTATTACAAGTTGTAACAGGAGATACAGCTCCCCTAATATTACTATAATAAGTTAATGCAGGTAAATCTTTAACTACAATGCCCGGAGGCCATGCATTGCTTTTGGTTGTTACAGGCCCACAGCCTACATTTCCATCTATATAGGATTTTATTTGTGCTCCCGAATAGAAACCGCAAGAAGTAATAAACCCAATTCGATATGACATTAAATTGTCTGGTGCCACGTTAATTCCGGCTAGCGAATCTCCCGGAGCCATCGTCCAGGTATACTTTCCAGCAGTCATTACAGGATCTGCTATACTCACCCAGGCACCAGTGCCTCTGCGTAATTGTGCAGTACCGGGAATTATATCTGTAGCAAAAGGAACTGAGAAAGCAACTTTTATTGAATTTGCTACCACCGGTTGTGCATTTACTACATTTAACTGTAAGGTGTCGTCAACACACAGATCCTTAGGTGAACTGTACAATACGCCATTCATCTGCAACTCGCCTTTAGAAGTTATAAACGAGTAAGTAGCAACTTTAGCATTACCTGCGCAGGCATAAGATGCCCAGTTAACAGGATACCCGCTAATAGGTGTACGATCGTAATAAACTTTCATTGAAGCATTATCACAGGATGTCATTGTCACATAAACTCTATACGTTCTGCCAGTACCACTATTATGTGGGTGTACACCAATCCTGTAAATATCGCTTCCGGCTGCGGCAAAAATTTCAGCTCCGCCAAGTATTTCTACTTTGGTAACAATGATATTTGGCGTATTGGGTATGGCAAGCCATGAGTTATTATACTGTGCATGGTTATTATTTATATCTCTGTCGCCAGTTACCCGAACATCAAAAAACATATTTGTTGTACTCACATTAGTTGTAGTACCTCCGGGGAAGCTGATAACACAGCTCGTACCTTTATTTGGTGTGTTCAGGTACATGGCGTCGCTATTGAAAGAATATTTAAACAAAGGTTTCTCCACCGCTGGCTTTACCTCAAATTCTGAATTAATATTTAGCACGGTTCCTGTATTTGCATGGTCTGCAGCACAGCCAGCTGGCATTGTACGATTCGTAAACATATTGATATAGTACAAAGAGCGTAACTGTGCATCATCGAGGTCAAAGCCATAGTAGGTAGCCATTTGCCTTAAATCAAACACCAGTGTATCTGCTATCCAATAATACTGCGATGCTGGTATGGGCTGATTGTTAATGACTTGAGCACAGGTACTTGTACCATTTAGTTTATTCTGATAATAAAAATTAGCATTACTGAAAGTCCATGGACCGCCTGCAGGGAACCTTACTTTTACCAGCGTAGGCGTGATTATGCTCCTTACTTCGCCAGGAAAGTAAAAGGTGCCACAGTTGCCCGGCGATAATTGAGAATAACCATGTATTTGTAACATCGACGATGTACTGCCAAAAGCCTGGTAGTTGTGATTTGAAGTTTGGTATTTTTTATAGTCCGTAATTTTTATATTACAAATGGTAGAGTCGCAACGATATTGTTGAGCAAACGTAGGGTTAGGTACCAGCGCCAAATAAGGTGTATGCGCTGTATTTACTATTAATCTATTCCAGTTCTCGTCATGCTCCTTCCAATAAATTATATTTTGTATCAAATCTACTGTGTCTCCATCATGATAGCTGGTATAACCAGGTATGGTAATACCCCCAGCACCTTGCAGTGATAAATTAGCAATAAATTGGTTAGTAGAACTTACCGGCTCTGCTGTTCCTACTCCGGTATATACTGTATTTGTTTTTGTGGTAATTGTAATACGGGGAAAATCTTTTTTAGTAAAATTATTTACTGTTATACCCCTTGTATATGGAGCAAGCCCTTCCCTGAATTCGTTTAGCATATAAAAATATGGATAATTCGAATTTACGGTTACCCTTACAATCATTCGGGTACGAATACGAAGCGTATCACCCAGTGTAATCAGGTCTTTATATACTATGTTAAAATTTAAGTCGCCTACCGGATCTGCAACGCCATCTGCATTATTATCTGGTTTGTCGTAGTTAGCCCTGGCTTGCGCATGTGCATCTATTGTAACACCATCGGTACAATTTGAACGACAATTACCTACCCATGTAAACTGAGGTAATTTAGGCCCTGTTTCTAATACCATAGCAGTAGCCTTGGTCGTGTCAATATGATACACTTTTGTCATCAGTAGTGTACGGGTAAGTGGTCCCGGGCAATAATTAATTAAGTTTACGTATAATGTAAACCCGCTATTGTACATATTGGTAGTACCAAAATTATTGTTTGGCAGGTTAGCCCGTTTAAAATATACATAAATTGTACTGTCAGTCAAATGACTGTCAACTACTTTATCGGCATACCATTTTACATTTGAGTTATCGAGGTAAGCATAAGTTTTGCTTAGTTGTCCATCCCATTTAGCGCCGGGTGTAACTTTTAATTTGATATAAAACTTGCTTCTGGAAGTGTAGAATGGCAATGACATGGCATCTGCCCTAAGCCTAAGCTTTAGCGTATCGCCATCATCAAAAGCACATTTAGAAAAGTTAGGGTAGTTGGTAATATCCCAGGAAAAATTACGGAAATTACCTATTTGATTGCCGCCGCCAAATGATGGAAGATTAACCGGATTAGGACTAAGACCATTATAAACCTGCATCGTATAACCGGTGTTACAATTATTAAAATTGGAAGTGGGGCATCCAATTGCTCCACTCCACCAGTTATAGCCATCCTGGCCACCACCCACTCTCATACCATCTAATTCTCTAAAGTTACCACATCCCCAAGTGTTACCAGCATAATAACCTGAATGCTGGCGATCGATGGGCCCTACGGTTTTTGCCTCCCAGGTAATCACCACACTATCTCCCGGCTCTAAGTTTCCTACACCTATTATATACGCATTGCTTTTGTTGTACCCGGTAAAATTACCCATATAAGCTCCGTATGCACCAGAGTAATCCATATTGCGCTGCGGAGTACCATTTGAAGGATAATTTAGAGCATTGTCTATAAGACCAATAGTGGGTATATACAAAGGACCGCCATTTTTAGAAGCTCTAATACTAAGATTATCTATAAAAAATATACCTTGATAAACCGGCGCAAACCTTACATTTAAAGCTGTAGCGGCCGAGTTATTCTTTAATACTTCCTTGTAGTTAAATGTTTTATCGTAAAAATCGGTAGGGTCTAATACAGGAGTTACCGGATAAAGGGTACGTGTAATAGACGGATTAGGAGACAAATTAGCACCACCGTAAATAGTTGTCGTATTTTTTACGTTGTTAGTTGTATTATTAGTACAGAAGTTGCCACCACATCCCCATTTCGCTGTAATTGTACCTGCTATAGGCGTGGCCGATCCCGTTATTTTATACGTATTCGTAATGGTAATACATTCATTCAAATCAAATTTACCATCCATATTACCAATATTTGCAAAATCTGCAGCGGTAAGTACAATGGTTCCGTTTGAAGTTCCAATTCCTCCAACTGTGCCTTTGTTTGATCCAAGAAAGGTAAGGCTACTACCATTATTATCTGTAACAGTTACTTCATCAAGAGAACCAAAACCACCATTACATATCGTTATATTTCGGGTAAATGGTGTCTGGCAACGGGGTGATACAGATGCTGGCGTAACTGTGGTGGACAAAGAAGGGAACAATACCTGGTACGCCGGAGTAGTAAGCGGAGTAGTAATTTTAGCAGCCCATTTAGCAGAATATACATTTACAATATCTGAAGGATTACCAGAAACACTACATCCCGCCTTTGCTTTAAAAGTAAAGATTACAGAACCACTTGCCGGTAAATTAGCAATATTAAAAGTTACCACATTGTAACCCGTAGTGGCATTTCCTACCACATTACTACCAAATGTAACGCCAGGACCGGTTATAGAACCCGGTACATAATAAATACCTGCTGGCATTGAATCTCTGAAAGACACATTGGTAATTGGCTGCCCGGTTAGGTTATTTAGCTTTACCACTACATCTTCTTCGCCAGAACATACACTTAGTGTAGGTAAAGAAATGTCTTGTATAGTAATATCTGTACTGAGTGTAGAAACCAGCGTAACATACCCTACTTTAAATTTTGCCTGATCGGCAAGTGTTACGTTGCTAAAAGTGTGGCTATAAGGGGTAACAGAAAAGGTAGTATTGGCAATTTCGAAACTACCATTATTATCGTTGTCTATCAACAAAATAGGGAATTGATTAATAGTAGGCGTAACCGAAATATCAACCGGTCCTACGGCGCCTACTTTACTTACATTCCATTTACGGGGAGTGGCATATAATGCGCCACCGGGTAAGCCTGCTTCTGCTACCGGAACAGTAGATGCATTATCGTCACTAATAAATAAAAACTCTCCATTTGCCAGTGCACCCGTTTTTTCTACCGTTACCAGGTTAGAAAGCACACTTTGCGATATGGTTTGATTAAGTTTGGTAGCAGAATCTTTTCCAATACCAAAAATCCTATTTTTATACACGCCGTTCGTTGCCGCATTCCAGGTAATTGCACCTGCGGCATTCAGATAATTAGTAGGGGCTGTTTGATCTACAGTAATACCATACTTCACAGCAAGATAGCTTATAATCTTGCTGTTTTCTGTTGCGGTAATCGGGCCGTTATAAATGATCAGTTCTGATAGGTCTCTGTTTTGTATAGTAGATCCAATCTGCGTGGAACTACCATTACCAGTAAAAGCATTAAAGCTTGTACCGGAAGCTCTTACCCGTCCATTTTGTACCAGTGCACTTTTTGCACCAGCATAGGTTTGCCCGGTTGTGGTGCTGGAGTTAAAACTATACACATTGGGTAATGTATTATTGGTATAACTGCTAAACGGTATCGTAACATCGGTACTGCCAGGCCTCCAATATGAGGTATTGGCAAAAGGGAAATATATAGCAAATTCAGTTCCAGCTGTTGATTCTCGCAAAAATACATCGTTACCCGCCGAGTTATTAACTCTTTGCACCATATATACGTTTGCATTAGCATTTACGGTTTTTTTAAAAATACCCGTGGGCCTGGTCATAAAATCTGAAGTGAAATTAAGTGCCGGGTTAAAGTTGATAGAGCTATTTAGCAAAGTAGGGCGGGATGCCATTTCTTGCGTAAAATCATTGCCGCTTCCGCTCTGATCGTCCCACTGACTTACAGCGCTGCCTACTGTGGTGACACCGTCGCTGGCTTTTAGCCATAGCAATGGGCTAGAGGATACTGCACCCGGTGTAACCACCGGTGCATATCCTATTTTTATTTTTGCATTATTATTAAGGTTAACTGCTGTAAAAGTATGAGCACTGCCAGCTGATGAAGCGGCAGCTACGGCTGTTTCAAAACTACCGTTATTGTCATTGTCTATTAATAAGATGGGCTCTCCAAGCGCAGAGTTGATGGTAATATCTGCAGTGCCTGCAGAACCGGTTAGGCTCACATTCCAGGCTAAGGCAGAAGCTGAAGTAGCGCCACCAGGCAAGCCGCCTTGCGCTACTGGTGTTGCCAATAATCCGTTATCACTTAAAAACATAAAGTCCCCGTCGGCAAGGATTAAAGGATTAGAAAGGCTGATAAGATTTGAATTGGCACTTCTCGAAGTCTGTACATCTAATGCTGATGGATTATCGTTGGCAAGGGCAAAAATATTGTTCTTATAAATACCATTTGATGCAGCATTCCATACTACATCTCCCGCCGAATTGTAATAATTGGTAGCAGTTGTTTGATCGAGTGTAACACCGTATTTTATAGCGAGGTAACTTTCTATTTGTCTTTTTTCATTTGCATCTAATAAGCGATTAAAAACAATTACTTCGGCTATGCTTCCACCAATTGGTTCATTATAAACACCTGATGCACCTAGGGCAATTGTTTGCGGCGAAGCAGTAGCAGTAACTCCTGCAGCAGCCGACATCAGTTTGCCATTTAAGTTAAAAAAAGCATTAAGGGTAGCGTTGCCATTACTTGTAATCGTATTTACGGTAGGTATGGCACTAGGATTAGGAGTAGAATTATATACCCAATTTCCGGCATAAAAACCAGTATTATTACCATGAGGGCCTATTAGCCAGTTATTAGCAGTGCTTTGAAGTGCTCTTCGGGCAGAAGTACTGTTGCTGGTGCTGTTATACACCACAAAAATGCTATACAGGTTAGTAGGTACGTTGCAAGAAGTAAGCATTCCTACTAATGAAGTTTGCGGAAAATCAACTGATGGGCTGCCATTAAAAAACTTTGAAGCATCTGTGTAAGAAGGCTGATACGTTGCATTTGTTTGTATCGCGTTTAATGCATTACCGCTCTGGTCATCCCACTGGGAAACTTTGCCAGTAGCTTCTACTGTAACACCAACATTTGCTTTTAGCCACATTTGGAAATCGGTGTTTACTACACCGCCGGGGGTTTGGGCATTTGTGTTTCCAATTAAAATAAATAAAAGGCTTAGAAGTAGAAAAGGGTTTTTCATTGTTTTGGTTTTGGATGTAGAATATTGCTGTTAAAAAAGAAAGCAACTTGCGATTTTTGATTCTTTTTGACTTTATACAAATGTTTTTTTAATATAAAAAGTATTGAAAAACAGGTGACAAAAGGTGTGACAAGTGTATAAAAGTTGATTCATTGACAATAAAAATCGAAGGCTTACTACACCGCTTGTAGTTCGATTTCTACGATTGCATTATTTCATTGATAAACACAGAAAAAAATTAATTGTCACATTATCTGGTACAATAAAAAATAAATGGAAAAAATCAGATGGTTGGGGTTTTATCCGGGTTGAAGTTTTTACCGGTTTCTAAAATAACAGGGCGACCAGGTTTGGAATAATTTTCCAGGATACCTGCTATCGGTTCTTAAGTTAAAACGCTCCAGATAAAGAAATTGGTTATTGCCCACACATACCGATTATGCCTTTATTAAGTGCAAAGCCATCGTGATAGGAATCAACGTCGTCATTTGTACTTACTCATCAATCAAGAAATCAAAACTTCAATTCGCTTATTTTAGCTCTGTTGCGTCGGTTAAAATTGAAAATCATCCTAAAAATCAAAAGGAGAGAATTGCTTCTCTCCTTTCGGTTATATTTTTTAATAATTTATTATTTGTATTGAGCCGTTAATCCTTTTGCCAGTTCAGTAACTTTTGCAATGCCATCATCGCTTAAATTACCTTTTTTAAATTCGGCTAAGGTTTCAGGGTGCTTGTTGTCCATCTCCATCAGGAAATGATCTTCAAATGCTTTTACATTTTTAACAGCAACATCTCTCAATAAACCTTGTGTTCCCAGGTAAATAATTGCAACCTGCTTTTCTACCGTAAACGGAGAATACTGAGGTTGTTTAAGGATTTCCACGTTACGGGCTCCTTTATCAATTACGTTCTTGGTAGCAGCATCCAGATCACCACCAAATTTACTGAAAGCTTCAAGCTCCCGGTAAAGTGCCTGATCTAATTTAAGTGTACCAGCCACCTTCTTCATTGATTTAATCTGTGCATTACCACCCACACGACTTACAGAGATACCTACGTTAATGGCCGGACGAATACCAGCATTAAACAGGTTACCTTCCAAAAATATCTGTCCGTCGGTAATTGAAATTACGTTTGTAGGAATATAAGCCGATACATCACTGGCCTGTGTTTCAATAATTGGAAGGGCTGTTAAAGAACCTCCACCTTTTACCAAATGCTTGATTGAAGCAGGAAGATCATTCATTTGCTGAGCAATTTCATCTTTAGAAACCACTTTTGCAGCTCTTTCTAATAAACGACTATGCAGATAGAATACGTCACCAGGATAAGCCTCACGGCCCGGCGGACGACGCAATAACAAAGAAACCTCACGATAAGCCACCGCTTGCTTTGATAAATCATCATAGATGATCAAAGCAGGACGGCCGGTATCACGGAAAAATTCACCTATTGCAGCTCCGGCAAATGGTGCGTAGAACTGTAATGGAGCAGGATCAGATGCAGAAGCCGCAACGATAGTTGTGTACTCCATTGCACCATACTCTTCCAAAGTTTTCATGATACCTGCAATGGTAGAAGCTTTCTGACCAATTGCAACATATATGCAATAAACCGGCTTGCCGGCTGCATAAAATTCTTTTTGGTTGATGATGGTATCAACAGCAATGGCTGTTTTACCAGTCTGACGATCACCAATGATCAACTCACGTTGTCCACGGCCAATAGGAATCATCGCATCAATGGCTTTGATACCCGTTTGCAATGGTTCTTTAACCGGCTCACGGAAAATTACGCCTGGTGCTTTACGCTCCAAGGGCATTTCATATAATTCTCCGGTTATAGGACCTTTACCATCAATTGGTTCGCCCAATGTATTAATAACACGTCCGCACATTCCCTCTCCTACCTTAATAGAAGCAATCTGACCGGTACGCTTTACTTTATCACCTTCTTTAATTTCGCTGCTGTCGCCCATCAGTACCACACCCACATTGTCTTCTTCCAGGTTAAGGGCAATTGCTCTTACGCCGTTATCAAACTCCACCAGTTCACCTGAGCTTACATTGTTCAATCCGTAAACACGGGCAATACCATCACCCACCTGTAAAACTGTACCTACTTCTTCCAAACTTGCACCTGCATTGAAATTGCTTAATTGCTGGCGAAGAATCGCTGAAATCTCGTCTGGTTTTATTTCTACCATAATTGTAAATTGATATTTTTATTAAAAGGCCTTTTTTAAGGCTGCAAAGGTAGGGGAACAGGGGCGGAATGGCAAAAAAACAGTAAATCAAATTGAAAAAAAATGGCACCCGGAAAGATTAAGCTTTAAACTCCTGTATTGGTGAAGAATTATCTCTAAAAAAAATACCTTTTTCGGTTGAAAAAGGCATTTATATGTTTTATTACAGATCTTTTTATACTATTGTCCACGCCTTACTTTAGGCCGTTGGTTTTGCCGGGGATTGTTATTAACTCTATTCTTAAGTTTATCCCTGAATTCACTTTCCATTCTGAAAAACCTTTCGCAACGGTTAGCGCCGATTATTTTATTGAAATTATCCTGGTATTTCTTTTTAATATCCAGACGGGCCTGTTGTTTATCCAGTTCGGGTAAATCTTTTCGGATTGTGTTAAGTTCAGCTTTAAACTGAGTGTGTACGGGCCAGAATTTTTGTGCTTCTTCGGGAGTAAACTGCAACTGCTGTGTTACATAAGCAACATACAATGCCTGTATTTTCTCTTGTTTGGTTAAGTCTTCTCCAGACTGGTCCTGGGCAAAAGCCATAGAGATACTGCCAAATAAAAGGGTTAATATGAGTATATATTTTTTCATCTTCTTTGTTTAATTTTTTAAATCATCCAGATTAATACTGTTCAGGTATTTGTCAAGTGCCTGGTCATCCAACAGGTAATCTTCCTGCGAAGGCAGTTCATTATTATCAATACTGTTGGCTACCAAAGCTGCTTTTACATCTGTACCGGTTGCTTCCAGGAATTTCACAATATCAGCATCCGAAATTTTAGCAAGCTCACCATCAAGATCATTTATTTTCATTCCGGCTGTTACATAATCAGGTAATACTTTATCATCGACACTGCCCGTAAACTTAAAAACACCCAATGCCATTACTCCTGTAAAAGCTGCAGCCACAGCGTATTTTAAGAATGTAGTGCTGCGCCTTTGCATTTTGACAACCTTCGTTTGCGGTTTTACCTTTTGTAAAACATCTTCACTTAAATTTTCAAAATAACCGTCTGGGACTTCAAACAAATTTTCGTTTTGAATACTGTACAACATCGGAGATAAAGCCCTCAGTTCAGTTACTGCATCTTCAACATCTATTGTGTTTGTTTTATTTAAAATTGAATCTGTCAATGTATCAAAGTAACCGTTTGGCACTTCAAAAATATTTTGAGATTGCAAGCCCGACAGTACAGGTGATAAAGTCTTTATTTCTGTAATAGCATTGTCCTCTTCCTGTGTTTTTATTTTAGCAAGGATTGAACCGGCCAATGAGTCAAAATAACCAGATGGTACATCAGCAGATAAATTGACGGCAGTATCGGTACATATTCCATTTTCAAGTTTAATTCCCAATATAATATCTGCACCCAGGTTCTCAAAATATCCTTCCGGAACAGTAAATACATTTATTTTTTTGATAGCTGCTACAGTGGCACTTAAATCCGCTAATTCGTTCAATATGTCATTACTATTTTCCATCTACCTTATTCAGACTGTTTATTATGCTAAAAGTTTAACTATTCAATATAAAATCTTCAATTTTTTTGACCGCATGATGATAACTTGCTTTCAATGCACCTTCACTGGTTTCCAAAACCCTGCTCATTTTTTCGTATGGCATTTCATCGTAATAACGCAAGTTGAATACAACACGCTGCTTTTCCGGTAATTGCTGAATAGCTGCCTGTAATTTCCATTCCAGTTTATTGGCATCAAAATGTTTATCAGCTTTTAACTTGTTGCTCAAACCCGTTTCCACATCACTTAATGATACTGAAGACCTTTTTTTCTCTTTTTCCAGGAAAGTAAGACATTCATTGGTTGCTATGCGGTAAAGCCATGTATATAGCTGGCTGTCTTCCCTGAAGTTCTCCAATGCGTTCCAAACTTTAATGAACATATTCTGCAATACATCATTGGCATCATCGTGGCTTACCACCATACGGCGGATATGCCAGTAAAGTTTTTCCTGGTATTTTTTTAAAATGAGGGTAAAACTGCGTTCCCTGGTTGCAGGTTCCCTGAACTGCATGAGCAGTTCTTTATCGTCTAAATTTTCAGTCATAGTTGGTTGAGCATAAAATAAAAAACCAATCTTAGTTCTTCACTGCGGCAATTTAATTAAAATACTGCTAAGCTGCGAAGCACAATTAAGATTGGCTTTTTGATAAAAGGTTTAATATGCCTTATTTTCTGGAAATGGCTTTTTGTGCTGCCGCAACAATATTGTCAGTATCAAGACCATATTTTTTAAGCAGGTCGGTTGGTTTACCGCTTTCGCCAAATGTATCATTGGTTCCAATATATTCAATAGGTATGGGGCAATGCCTTGCTGCTGTTTGAGCAATACTGTCGCCCAGGCCACCCAGAACATTATGCTCTTCGGCAGTTACCGCACATTTAGTTTTGCTGATTGATTTTACAATCGCTTCAACATCCAATGGCTTAATGGTATGTATATTTATCACTTCAACACTGATACCTTTTTCTTCCAGAATTTTTCCTGCTTCAACTGCTTTCCAAACCAGATGACCGCAGGCAAATATGGAAACATCAGTTCCTTCGGATAATTGCTGGGCTTTACCAATTACAAAATCAGCTTCGTTTGTAAATATGGGCCATACCGGTCGGCCAAAGCGTAAGTAAACCGGCCCTTCATAATCAGCAATGGCCATCGTTGCTGCTTTGGTTTGATTATAGTCTGCAGGAACAATCACCGTCATACCCGGTAACATTTTCATTAAGCCAATATCTTCCAGTATCTGATGTGTTGCACCGTCCTCTCCTAAAGTAAGGCCGGCATGCGACGCACATATTTTCACATTCTTGCCGCTGTATGCAATACTCTGGCGAATCTGATCATAAACTCTTCCTGTAGAAAAATTGGCGAAGGTGGTAGTATACGGAATTTTACCGCCGATAGTTAAACCAGCAGCAATACCCATCATATTGGCTTCGGCAATTCCACATTGAATAAATCTTTCGGGAAACTCTTTTATAAAACCGTTGAGCTTTAATGAGCCTGCAAGATCTGCAGTAAGTGCTACGATATTTGGATTTTTACGGGCAGCTTCCAGTATTCCATCACCAAAACCGCTACGGGTGTCTTTATTACCGGTAACCTGAATGTTCTTGAGCATAATTTATATAATGTGTTTGAGACTAAAATCAGAATTGCCGCAAAGTAAAAGAAAGATTAGCAGGCTGGCAAATGAGATTGAAAAAGTTGCTCACAATGTTTTAGACAAAATCCACTAATTCAAATCTGCATTCTGAGATTTAAAGATATTTTCATCATCTTTTAATTTCAACTCCCACTTCCAGGCAGTTGCCATCATTTGCTGAAGATTGTACTTTGGCTGCCAGCCGAGCAAGGTTTTAGCTTTATCATTATTGGCATAAATAGCAATCACATCGCCGGAGCGGCGTGGGCCAATTTTATAATTCAGTTTTATGCCGCTGGTTCGTTCAAACTCGTTTATAATTTCCAGTACCGTCAGCCCATCACCTGTTCCTAAATTAAAAACATCACAATTGGTTTTATTTTTACCCGACTTCAGGTAGTTAAGAGCTAAAGTATGTGCATGAGCAATATCACACACATGTATATAATCACGTACACAACTTCCGTCACGGGTTTCATAATCGTTGCCCCAAACCTGCATCATCGGTAATTTACCAATAGCTGTTTGTGTAATGGCTGGCACCAGGTTTTCGGGTTTGCCTACTGGCAGTTCGCCAATTAATGCTGATGGGTGTGCACCAACCGGGTTAAAATACCTCAGCAGGATAGCTTTGTTTTCATTGCAATTCATTGCTTCCTGCACAATCTGTTCACCCATTTGCTTGGTAGCGCCATAAGCCGATTCAGCAGGCTTCATTGGCGTTTCTTCTGTTACCGGAATTGTATCGGGATTACCGTATACTGTGCATGATGACGAAAATACAAAGCTTGGTATGTCGAACTCATCGGCGCATTTTAAAATATTGATGAGCGAGTTTAAATTGTTTTCGAAATAGAGCAACGGATTTTTTACCGACTCGCCAACTGATTTGTAAGCAGCAAAATGAATGATGCCAATAAGATCCGGATTTTCCTGGAAGATAGCGACCGTATCATCATAAATACAAAGGTCAACCTTATAATTTTTTACGATTTTGCCGGTAATTTTTTCTACTGAATCTAAAATAGATTCATTACTTCTGGAATTATTATCTGCAGAGATGACATCAAAACCATTTTCAATCAGATCAACAATGGTATGTGCGCCAATATAACCACAGCCGCCTGTAACCAGTATTTTGTTCATGTTACAAAGAAAACAAAAAATCACTCATAAATGAGTGATTATATTTTTAAGTACTGTACCTGAGATTTTTACAGTATCCGGCTTGCAATTAAATATACTAGACCAGCAAGTAAACCACTTACCGGTATGGTAATTATCCAGGCCCACAATAAGTTTACTGTAACTCCCCAACGTACGGCTGATAAACGTTTTGTAGCTCCAACACCAATGATTGAACCGGTAATGGTATGTGTGGTACTCACAGGAATTTTTAATGCTTCTGTTACAAATAAAGTAATGGCTCCTGCAGTTTCTGCGGCTACACCTTCAAAAGGAGTAACTTTTGTAATTCTTGTACCCATTGTTTTTACAATCTTCCATCCACCGCTCATGGTACCTAAAGCAATAGCAGTGTAACAAGCCAACGGCACCCAGGATTCCATATGATCCAGACTATAAAGTTGAGGGTTATATGCAATCAATGCAGCCATGATAATTCCCATTACTTTCTGTGCATCATTACCGCCATGGCCAATGCTGAACGCAGCAGATGAAACCAGCTGCAATCTTTTAAACCAGGTATTGGCACGGTTTGCATTCAGTGTATTCAGGAAAAGCGTAAATCCAGCCATTATTACCAGGATTGAGCACAATAATATCCATTTAAAATTCTTGCCGTAAAATATCACTTTCAGGTAATAATTATCAAAATCTGATTTTAGTTTGGCGGCATTAAACTCCATGTTGTAATAAAGAAATACGGCTACTCCAATAAAAATTGTGAATGCAATAATTTTTGGTACCCATCCCTTTTTAAAGGAATGTATAAACCAGAGCGAAATAATAAAGGCGATGATCATACCTACTACCGGAGCAAGTAATATGAACGCAGCTGTTTTATAAATCACAACCGAGTTAACGGTTTCAAGTCCACCATAAGCAATGGCTGCACCCGAAAAAGCACCTACCAATGCGTGGGATGATGAAGACGGAATTCCAAACCACCAGGTAAGTAAATTCCAGAAAATTGCTGCAATTAAACCTGAGAAAATTACAATCATCATCTGATGACCAAAAACTAAATCTGTTTTCACAGTTTTGGCAATGGTATTTGCAACGCCATGATCTTTAAATATAAAAAAGGCAACAAAATTAAACATGGCGGCCCAGATCACAGCCTGTGTTGGAGTCAATACTTTTGTTGAAACAACCGTGGCAATGGAGTTGGCAGCATCGTGAAAACCATTGATATAATCAAAGATGAGAGCTAAGGCAATAATTACTATAAGAAAAGTCATAATCGTTTTATTAATTTTGATTGAACCATTTGTAAAGGCCAGCACCTAAGCGTACTTAACAATAATAGATTCAATTACATTGGCCGCATCCTCACATTTATCAGTAACAATTTCCATAACCTGGTAAATCTCTCTTTTCTTAATTACTTCTTTAGCATCAGGCTCTGTAGCAAATAAACGCTCAATGCTCATATCAAAAATATCGTCAGCCTGATTTTCGATACTGTTGATTGATACCAGTGCATCAGTTATCAACCGCATATTTTTCATGTTGCGTAATTCCTTTACAGCCACTTCCACCTGGCGGGTTCCTAAAGAAATCAGGTCGGCCATTTTGTTAAAACCCATGTCGTTTGGATTTACCCTGTAGAAATTTATCTTTTTAGCCGATGCGTAAATATAATCAGCAATATCATCAAGCGAGGTGGCCAGGTAGTGAATGTCTTCCCGGTCGAAAGGAGTAATAAAATTTTTACCCAGTTCGGTAAAAATAGTATGGGTATAATCGTCGTTAACATGTTCCAGGTCTTCAATTTCCTGAATCAACTGTCCACGTTTATCAAAATCGGGCTCATTAACCACATCTTTTAACTTATCGCCCATTTTTACCAGCACTTCGGATACATTTTCAAATAGTTGATAAAATACCCTGTCCTTAGGTAAGAATATTTTAAGCATTGTGTTAATTCCCATGATTATATTATTTGTGGCAAAATTAAAAGGATTATCAGCGGCATTGCCGTAAATGGAAATGGTAATGTTAAATTAACATTGAAAAACAAATGGTAATAATTTCTTAACCTTGTGATAACTTGGAATTGTTATTCCTTTGCCGCAAATTTTCTATATGTGTAGGAAAATATTATCCTTGCTGATTGTTGCTTTTTTATTATCGCAACTTGCCAATGCACAAGCAAAGGAAATAAAGGACAGTTCCGTATTGTCAAATAAAAGTTTGTTGTCTTTCTTCAATAAGTTCAATAACTTAACTATAAGTGGCTATATACAGCCTCAGTTTCAGATTATTCAGCAAAAAGGAGCTCATTCGTTTGGAGGCGGCGATTTTGAACCGAATAGCAGCAATCGTTTTAAAATTCGACGCGGTAGAATAAAATTTAATTATACCGGACATAATAAAGACAATCTTAAAACAGTAGAAGTAATTTTTCAGCCCGATTTAACAGAAAAAGGTGTTGTATTGCGTGATTTGTACGGTGCTATTTATGAAAATAAGTTTAACCTTTTTTCTTTGACGATTGGAATGATGAACAGGCCCTTCAGTCATGAGGTAATATACTCTTCATCCAGAAGAGAATCACCCGAGCGTGGACGAGTAACACAGACATTAATGAAAGACGAACGGGACCTGGGCGCAAAAATCACTTTTGCTCCGCAAAAAAAAGATCATCTCTTATATAACCTAAACTGGGATCTTGGATTTTATAACGGCCCGGGACTGGGTAACACAACAGATTTTGATAATTATAAAGACCTGATAACCCGTGTAACTTATACCAAAATTCCGCTCAGCAAAAAACTGGAACTGTCGGCAGGCATATCTTATTTAAATGGTGGATTTATACAAAAAACAAAATACATAAACCGGGAAGAAACCGTAAATAATATAAAGAAGTTTGTTACCGATTCTTCATTGAGTAATATAGACGGCAAAGCGCCTAGGAAATATGCAGGGGCCGATTTCAATTTAAAATTTAAGCAAAGAGCCGGCATTACTGAGCTGCGTGGAGAGTTTTGGGCAGGCAAACAAACAGCTACTGAATTTAATTCAGCAACACCGGCCGACATACCTAAGTCTGGCAATGTGCCGTCTCCCTTATATATCCGAAATTTTAACGGCGCTATATTTTACCTGGTTCACAATTTTATAAACAGCAAGCATCAACTGACAGTTAAATACGACTGGTACGACCCCAACTCAAATGTAACCGGATCGGACATTGGAAAAACCGGCAGCAATCTTACCGAAGCCGATATCAAATATTCTACGCTTGCATTTGGATATACCTATGCATTTAATGAACATGCTAAAATTGTTTTTTGGTATGATATGGTTAACAATGAAAAAACACAATTGGCTGGATATACAAAAGACCTGAAAGACAATTTATTCACCTGCAGGCTGCAATTCAAATTCTAAAACCGTTCCTTAACATTACGGTAATATACAAGTAACCTTAGGGTAACACTGAGTTCATGTTGAAGTAACATGCAAATCGTCTTTTTGCATCAAATAATTACAGCATGAAATTTTCAGTTTTACTAATTGCATTTTTTACAATCTCATTAAGCGGTTTTGCCCAAACCGGAAAGATAGAAGGAAAAGTTTCTGATTTAACTACAGGAAATATTGTTTCGGGTGTTTCTATATCTATTGACGGAGATAAAACAATTGCATCAACAAGTGTTGATGGGTATTTTGTTATTTCCGTTGAAGCAGGAAAAAAACACACAATCAAATTAACTTCAGTTGGATATCAGACTAAAGAAATTACTGATATAGAAGTTAAGGCTGGTGAAGTAACCGACCTGTATATATTCATAGAAAAAGCAGCAAAAACAGAAACTGCTGTGGTGGTAAGGGCAACATCACGTAAGGAAACATCTGCAGCGCTTATTACTTATCAAAGAAATGCACCGGTTGTTGCACAGGTTATCAGTGCCGAGTCAATCAAAAGATCGCCTGATAAAAATACAGGCGAGGTTTTAAAAAGAGTTCCCGGGGCATCGGTACAGGAAGGGAAATACCTGGTGGTACGGGGTTTGGCTGATCGTTATAACCAGGCCATGTTAAACGGTGTATTGCTGAGCAGTACCGAACCAGACCGTAAAACTTTCAGTTTCGATATTCTTCCTTCGTCTTTAATTGACAATATTATCATCAACAAATCTTTTATTCCCGAATTACCCGGCGAGTGGGCTGGTGGCCTGATACAGGTTAACACAAAGGATGTACCTGCAAGAAATTTTTTAAATGTTCAGTTGGGTACGGGTTTTAACACGCAAACAATGGGTAACGATTTTTATGCGTACCAGGGAGGTAAAACAGATTTTTTAGGATATGATGATGGCACAAGAGGTTTACCTGCAAACATGCCAACTAAAACGCAGTTTGCCAATTTAACGCAGGCAGAAAAAACAGCTTATGCATCTGGCTTCGAAAATATCTGGAGTACAAATAAAAAAAGCTCAATTTTTACACCATCTTTAAACCAAAGTATTGCAATAAGTGGTGGCTTTAAAACCAATGTTGGTAAAAGAAATAAACTTGCTGCAATACTTGCAGTTAATTACAACCGAAGCAATAAAAGAACTGTATCTCAAAACCAGATAAATACTTTTCAAAACAATACTCCCGATTTAAGTTTTAATTATTTCAATAAAAAATACAGTCAGGATGTTTTGGCCGGTGCATTGGCAAATATCACATTACAACTTGGCAGCAATCATAAAATATCATTCAAAAATTTACTGAATGTAAACACTACCAATTACACCACATTAAGAGAAGGGAAGGATTTTGATGGAGCAGCTAATGTTGTTTTAGGCGATAATATCAGAGCAAGTGAACTTGCTTTTAAAGCGAATACATTTTTTAATACACAGTTAACCGGCGAGCATAAGATCAGAAAGTACGATGCAAAATTTCAGTGGTTCGGCAGTTTCAATATTTTAGATCAGTATATTCCTGATCAGCGTCGTTTACAATTTCTGCAGGATGATTCCAACGACCCCTCATCTCCGTACCGTGCAGTTATCGGCGGGTCAAATGCATCGCAAAAAAGCGGAAGCCGCTATTATGGATTTTTAAATGATTATATCTACACCGCCGGTGCCGACCTAAGCAAAGATTTTGAACTTGGTAAATTAACCCAGTCAGTTAAGGGTGGATATTTTTTCCAGGTAAAAGACAGGTTATTTGATTCAAGACCATTCGCCATTTACCTGCCAATAGAAAACAGGGACCTGCGATTATTACCAATTGATCGGCTTTTTGCAGCAGAAAATTTTGGCAACGGATCTGATAACAAATTTGCTTTTAACGAATTATCCGGATCGAGCTATCGTTATATAGCCAATTCAATTTTAAATGCAGGTTTTTTACAGTTTGATAACCTGATTACCAAAAAAATTCGTGTGGTTTGGGGATTACGTGTAGAGGATTTTGATCAGGTGATTGGCAGTGTAAACAAAAACGATCCAAGGCATGTGTACAGTAAGGTAACTGATTATTTACCCGGCATCAACGCTACTTATAAATTAAATGATAAAACCAATATCCGTTTATCGGGTTCTCAAACTGTTATACGCCCCGAGTTCAGGGAGTTGAGCAATTTTCAGTTTTACGATTTTGATTTAGGCGCTACAGTTGCAGGTTTCAGCGGATTAACTAGAACAAAGGTTTCGAATTTTGATTTACGTTATGAGCTTTACCCAAGAGGTGGTGAGTTGTTTACCTTCGGAATTTTCTATAAATATTTCAACAGCCCTATTGAAGCATATTTTAACCCGGCATCAGGTGGTGCAAGCACGTATAATTTCTTAAATGCCGATGAAGCAAACAGTTTTGGTGCCGAACTGGAGTTCAGAAAAAAACTTGATTTCAGACCCGCTTTAAAAAACTTTACCGTACAGGGAAATCTTTCATACATCTACAACAGGGTATCCGGTATTGGATTGAATGAATCAAGAGCTATGCAGGGACAAAGTCCATACCTGTTAAACATGGGTATACAATACGACCTGGAAAAATATGGCATTAACACTACCCTACTGTTTAACCAGATTGGCCGAAGAATAGCATTTGTTGGCGGTAGCGACCAGCCACCAATTTGGGAAAACCCACGCCCTCTGCTGGACTTCCAGATAGCTAAAAAAGTATTAAAAAATAAGGGTGAAGTAAAGATAAATATTTCTGATATCATCAATAAAGAAGCTGTGTTTTATACTGATTTAAATGCAAATAAAAAATACGATTCAAATTCCGATGCATTCGCCATCAAAAGAAAGTATGGCACAAATTTCAGTTTATCATTTGCTTATAATTTTTAACTCTAAATACTAATTACTAAAACAAACTTTAAAAAATACGAACATGAAAAAGTTATTTCTCTACAGTGTATTATTAGCAGCTACTGCCCTTAGCTGCCGCAAAATTGAAGTAGATGGAGGCACTACCACAGTTGTTACAGGCGGTGGTGGCGCTACCGAAAACACTATCCTGGAAGGAAGGATAAGTGAGAACCGTACTTTAAAAGCACAGTACACTTATAAATTACGTGGCCTTGTTTATGTAACAAACGGAGCTATACTTACCATAGAGCCGGGTACAAAAATAGTTGGTGAAAAAGGAAGAAACGGCGGATTGATTATTACCCGCAGTTGCAAAATAATTGCTGATGGTACTGTTGATAAACCAATTGTATTCACATCTGAAGAGGCTACACCGCAGCGTGGCGACTGGAGCGGACTGGTTATTTTAGGCAATGCACCAACCAATGCATCTTTTAACGGTGTTGCCGGTGTTGGCGAAATTGAAGGTGGTATTAATAACAGTGATGGATTAGGTTTGTATGGAACACCTGCCACGCAGGCACAAAACCCGGCGGATAACAGCGGTATTTTACGCTATGTACGTATTGAATATGCAGGTTATGCATTTTTACCCGATAAAGAAATTAACGGTTTAACTTTTGGCGGTGTAGGCAGCCAAACTATTGTTGATTATGTACAGGTGTCTTATGCAAATGACGATTCTTTTGAGTGGTTTGGTGGTACAGTAAATTGTACACATTTAATTTCTTATAAAACGCTTGATGACGATTTTGATACTGATAACGGTTACAGCGGTAAAGTTCAGTTTGGTATTTCTTTAAGAGATTCTGCTGTTGCTGATATTTCAAGAAGTGAAGCTTTTGAAAGTGATAATGATCCAAACGGAAGTTCTTTATTGCCTCAAACTTCAGTTGTATTCAGCAACATGACGGTTATGGGACCTAAAGCAACTTTAGCAAATACAGGAAACAGTTTGTTTAGCTGGGGCGCTCAAATCAGAAGAAATGCAACTACTTCTCTTTTCAACTCAATCATTATGGGTTACCCTGTTGGTTTGTATATTGACGCAACAAAAGGTGTTCCTACTGATAATAATATTCCTAATTCATTGTTTGTTCAAAATACAATTATTGCAGGATGTACTTCTCCAATATTGTACAGTTTAGGTGCAAATACCAATATACCAACTACAACAAACACAACTGCAACTATTACAAGTTGGTTTAATTCAGCGGCTTACGGCAACAGTATCTTAACCAATAATACCGATGTTGGTTTAACTGCAGCATTCAATTACAACAACCCCGATTTTAATCCAACTCCAGGTTCTGCCGCGGTCTCGGGTGCCAGTTTTGTAAACCCTAAACTAGCAACAGGTTTTACAACTGTTACATACAAAGGAGCCTGTGCAGTAGGCGATACCTGGTGGAAAACATGGTCTAAATTTTAATTAATCAATCCGTACCGTTATATATTTGCATCCCGGCTTTTGCCGGGATATTTTTTTAAATTGTATTTTTAAAATGATGAATCGTTTTTACTTTTTACAAATTATTGTATTGCTCACAGCAATAGGCTGCTCAGAGCAAAACAGCAAACAAAAATCAAATACACTTAATCATTCCTGGCTTGATTCAATTATTAAAAAAAGTGATAGCAGTTATACCAGGCCTTACAAGAGAACTGACTTTGTAACATCAGTTTTTTATATCAATAAAGATGACTCTACTATTTTACAGATAATGAAAGATTCGGCTGACAGCATTCGCCAGATCATTATTGCTAAGAATGATATCCGTACTTTTTTTGCCCAGTATTATGCTAATGGGAACCTGCAGGCCGATTTGCCTGTGGATGAATATGGACAACATCATGGAAAAGCTGTATTCTATTACGATGACGGAAACCTTCAGAGCAGCGGCATTTTCAACCACGGTTTAAAAACAGGAGAATGGAAAGTTTATGATAAAAAAGGCAAAATAACCGCTACAGATACCTATGACAAAAATGGCCAGCTTATTCCGCAACAGCACCCGTAAACCGTAACGTTAACTTAACCATTTTTTTAGTTTGCTGTAACATTGGAATTTTAATTTACACAACAATCGTTAGTTTGAACAATTAACTAAAACCTCCTTCGCATTAGCAGGTTTCCTCATGCTTGACCCACCCGTTATTCTTATCTGGGTGGCTTTTTTTAAATATCAATTTAATGTTACCAAATTGTTACTATGCACATTTAAAGCACATTCTTTTTCACAGCTGGTATTTAAAGAAATTTGAAATTATATTCACAGTTCTTTAAACCAAAAAACTACAGTTATGAAATGGGTCAGCGTTAATACAACTTCATCCAAAGAAAATTTCGAATTGTGGGAAGATGAAAAAGTGCTTGCCGGTATTTCTTTCAGTAAACAAACCAGGTTTGTACGCATTGTAAGTGATCTTGGTAAACGGATGTTCTCTTTTGAGAAAAAAGGATTTTTAACACCCCGTAAAGTTATCAGAAACGAATACGGAATAAAACTGGGTAAGGTAGCTGAACTAAAGCCCGGAACAGGAAAAGGTTTTGTAGAGCTAGAAGGAAAAAAATATTTTTTTGAATACGATAAAGATAAGACCGGCGAGCTGGTTATTTATGATGAATCAATGAAAAAAAACCTGCTTACCTGCAGCTTCAATGCCATTACTCTTGGTTTAACCAAAACAAAATCATTAATGGATACTAAGTTTGCAAGCCTGTTGCTTGTACTTTGCTGGTATACATTTCAACCGCACAATAATACTGTTTCCGAAATAGTATAGTACCTGTATTATTAATTATCTTTTTTTGTCTGTAAGGTAAATCCAAACGTACTGCCTACATCAATCTTACTGCGTACATGTATAGATTGACCATGTGCTTCAATAATGTGTTTACAAATGGCAAGGCCCAGCCCACTCCCTCCTACCTTGCGGCTGCGGGCCAGGTCGGTGCGGTAAAACCGTTCAAATATGCGTAGTAAATGTTCTTCGGCAATACCAGCTCCATCATCACTTATTTCAATCAATACTTTAGCCCCGTCAACCTTATAAAAACTGGCTTCAATGGTACCTGTTTGTTTACCGTACTTGATGGCATTATCAACAAGGTTTATAAATACCTGCCGTATTTTTTCTTTATCAGCAAAAACAGCTAACGGCAATTCACATCCCTTTTTAATAATGCATTTTATCTGCTTTTCATCTGCTTTAAAAGAAAGCGTTTCGTACACTTCTTTTAAAATATCCTGAATAATAAAACTATCATTTATTAAAAGCTGCTGTCCGCTTTCCAGTTTCGATATAGCATCCAGGTCATCAACAAGATTCACAAGCCGGTCAATATTACGGGAAGTGCTTTGCAAAAATTTTTTATTTACTTCAGCCTTATCCATAGCGCCGTTAAGCAATGTATCTACATAACCCTGTATGGCAAAAATGGGTGTCTTCAGCTCATGGCTGAGGTTTTGCAGAAACTCTTTGCGGTAAGCTTCATTCTGCTGCAGCAACTCAATCTCTTCTTTCCTTTGCTCTGCCCAGGTTTCCACATCTTGCCTTACTTCATCAATACTTTTTTGTGGTAGAATATTCTTGTAATAAAACTCTTCTTTTTTACTGGCCTTGGTTTGGTAGATGAATTTATAAATGAGTTTTATTTTACGGTAGATGAACGTTTGCAGGGTATAAACAACCAGGCCATAAGAACCGATAAAGATTACAACGAATGACAATAAAGCGATCCACCACACAGGTTTAAAAATAAAAATCCCAATAGCAATAGGAATTGATAACCCTAATGCAGTGAGTGCTGATAGTTGCTGAGGAGAAATATTTTTTTTTGAAAGCATGCCACTGTTCCCTGCCGGGAATTTTATTTAAGCGAAGGTATTTAATTATGCTGGCAATGTTGTTGGCGATGAGAAAGCTACAGATCAAATTTATACCCTACTCCCTTTACGGTAGTAATACAATCGAGGCCTAATTTCTGGCGAACTTTGCGGATATGTACATCAATTGTACGATCGCCTACAATCACTTCGGTTCCCCAAACCTGGTTTAAAATTTCGTTACGAAGAAAAACTTTACCGGGCTTACCTGCCAATAAAGCAAGCAATTCAAATTCCTTACGGGCAAGAATAATGTCTTTATCCTGGTAATTAACAATATACTTTTCACGGTCTATTTTTAAATCCCCTATCTGCAAAACGCCGGTATCTTCTTTATTCAATCTTCTGAACAAAGCATTTACTTTACTTACCAGCACTTTTGGGCTAACCGGTTTCGTAATAAAATCATCTGCGCCGGTTTCCAGCCCTTTTACTTCTGTTCCTTCATCACTTAAAGCAGTTAAAAAAATAATGAGGGTATCTTTAAATGCAGGTTGCATCCGTAAAATATTACAAACTTCTATTCCATTCTTGCCGGGCATCATAATGTCCAGGATGATCAGATCTGGATTGAAACGTTTTGCCTGGTCAATAGCATCATTTCCGTTTTTAGCAGTTGCTACTTCGTAACCTTCATTTTGCAGATTGTATTGGATGATCTCCAGGATATCGGGTTCATCATCGGCAATTAATATTTTTTTAACAGAATTAGCAGTGCTCATATGCTGCAAAAATAGTCTTTACCTTTAATCGGAGTAATTATTGTACGCTGATTCGTATTATCAAATTGTTAAGTGAATATGGCCCATTAACACAAAATTTCAGCTTTAATTCAACAGTTATGCGCCCGTTGCCGTAATTTTATAACCTGAGCCGCAGAATTGAACTATGAAAAAATATTTATTTATTTGTTTACTGCTGATTGTTGTCACTCCTGTTTTAGCTGCACAGGACTCTGTTATTGTACCCATTTACCGGCAGCTTTTTCATGATAAAATAAATGACGAACAAACTCAACTGGACAGACTGGATGGAAAAATGGATGGCCAGATAAAGGTTTCGGCAAAACCGGATATTAATCTTGTGATTACCGATGTGATGACAAGAAAGATTGATGAGCTGCAGAATTTTGTGGAGCAGGAAGCCAGGATCAAGACCAATAATGAAAAGATCAGGTACCTGAGTTTTATTGAAAACCTGCTTAAAGCTTTCAGGGTTGAATGGAAAAAGAAAGAGTTTAACCCGGTATATGTGCCAATACTTGTTGAAACATTTGAAAAAATAATGCTTGAACATATTGACGGCATCAGCATGGTTGCAGAAATTGACAATTCTCCATACCAGGTGGGTAAATTACTTACTGAATTATTTTACGAGAACAAAGGATATGAAGAAAGCAGAAAAATATTGTACAAAAAGTTTTGTGCCCTTAATCCAGATAAAATTCTCCAAACAATCGGCCCTTATATCAATGAAGCGTTTGCCGACTCATTAATTGTAAAGAGTTGTCTCTACAATCCAACTGCAATTTATTCCATTGCTCAGGCTCCCGAATCAAAACTTGGAGCTTTGATTCATCGCAATAAGAACCCAATAGTTACCGGCGTTGTTGAACTCAGCAAAACACCTAATGCACTTTTATATTTTCCTTTTCTTGATGACATACTGAAAGGAAAACAATCTGTTGAAAGTATAAAGAAATTTGTTGGTGAAGATGGTTTGGGTTACGACAGCATTGGGTATTTTAAGCTGCTTGTAAAAACTGAAATTTCTTATTTCAGGCGTATGACCTCGCCTGCAAGGGATACACCTATCGCTATGTTTGGCACAAACGGTTTAAGAGAGGTTTTAAAGAATAAAGCAATACAGCATTTTATAACCCCCATTAACGAACTGCACGACCTGAGTAATATAAATACACGTATGGCGGCTACTGATTCATTATCATCTGTTGATCTGTATTTTATGATGGTAATGGGCGAAAATGATATTTATACATCCAGCTATAAACATAGTTTTATAAGATTATTACAACGGCTCGGTAAAGACCCCAGAACAGATTCACTGTTACTGAATGTGCATTTTGATCATTTTAAAAAGTTTATTAAGATGGCTGCCAATTTTAATAAACTGGATACATTTTTAAGGCTAATGCCTTCATCTTCATCCGAAACATTAATGCGTGGCTTTATTGCCAACCTGGATAATACCGGCAGCCTTGAAGATGCGATTGATGTTGCTGATTCGTACAGCAGCATCACCGATAAAAAATTAAAAAGTACGATACTGGGTTATGTTATAAAAAATGAAAACGATTGTATTCAAAAAAATAACGCAAGAGGAAAAACTATCTATGGTTTATTAAAAACCATTTTTCAATCGGCTGATGCCGCAAATAAAATTGACCTGACCAGTATACTGGGCATTCCATCCATTTATGAAATTGATTACAAGGATATGCAGGACGACAGTGGCAGGATTATTCAACAGGTTTATTGGTATGGTGATAAAGACGGTAAAGCATTTTTTCCTGCTTTTATTAATTCGTTTTCTACAAAAGAATGGACAATAACCAGTAACAGTGAGTGGTACGAAATAAGATCGAAAAAAGGCAATGTTTGGGTTTTTGCAAACCGCCCGCTTGATAATGATGCCAATCTGGACGACAGCGCACAGGTACATTTAAACAAATACCTGTACGACAAAGACATGCACCCTGCTGTGATTGTACACCGGGGGCATAGTTACTGGGTACCACGAACAATAAAACGGATGGCTGGCAATGCCAAAATTGTCATGCTGGGCTCATGCGGAGGATACAAAAACCTGAACGATATCATTGAAAGAAATCCAGATGCTCATATTATATCAACAAAGGAAATTGGCGCTGGTGATATTAACCGCCCCATCCTTAATTACTTGAATCAAACTTTCGAATCGGGCAGTAAACTGGTTTGGAAAGATATGTGGGCTTCGCTTACAAAATTATTTACCAATGACCCAAGCAGGTCGGTAAGAGAAAGTTGGGAAGATTACGTCCCTCCTTATAAAAATCTGGGCGCTATTTTTTTAAAGGGATATAATAATATGATACTTGAAGACTAGGCTTTACAATTATGTTTCTTAAAACCGGCTGGTTAAATAAAATACCTTTTATCTGTTTCAATTACCGCTCCTTGCTGTTATAAACCTAAAACCCTTAACCAAAAATTCGGAACCCGAAACCCACTTAACTTTGCAACATGAGTGATAGTGCAAAAGCAAAACGAAAAATCTTTAATTTTTCTTTACTGCGCAGGGTATTTCATTTTGCTGCTCCTTACAAAAATAAATTTTATGGGTCGCTGGTGCTTGCCATAGTACTGGCAGTTATTGCTCCAATTCGGCCGTTCTTAATTCAGCTTACCATCAATGATGGAATAAAAAATGACACGTCATCGCATTTTATAAACGGGGCCGGTGGTTTTATCATAGAGATCACCATCATTCAGATCATCTTATTATTCCTGGAAACCGGCTTTCGTTTTTTCTTCACTTTTTCCACCGCATCGCTCGGGCAAAGTGTGGTAAAAGACATGCGGGTAAGTACTTACAACAAAATTCTGCATCTCAATCTATCGCAGTACGATAAAACACCGATTGGCACACTTACCACCAGAACCATTAACGATATTGAATCCATCAACGAGATTTTCAGCGATGGTTTGATACCCATAATTGCCGATCTGCTGGCCATCTTTTCTGTACTCGGTTTTATGTTTTATGTAGATTGGCAGTTAACGCTTGTTTGCCTGGCACCTTTTCCTTTATTAATTGTAGCCACTTATTATTTTAAAGAAAGTGTAAACAAATCTTTTATCAGGGTACGTAACGCTGTAGCAAACCTTAATGCTTTTGTGCAGGAGCATATTACAGGCATGGCAGTAATACAGGCTTTTGCTGCCGAGAAAAGAGAGTTCAACAAATTCAACAGGATAAATAAAGAACACCGAAATGCCAATATCAGGGCCATTTTTGCATACTCTGTTTTTTTTCCCATTGTGGAATTGGTGATGGCTTTATCAATTGGCTTACTGGTATGGTGGGCCGCAAAAGATGTGGTAAGTGCGGTACAGGCCGAAAAAGTTGCTGGTGTAATTACAGCATTTATTCTTTGTCTTAATTTATTATTCAGGCCGCTGCGGGTAATTGCCGATAAATTTAATGTACTGCAAATGGGCATGATTGCCAGCGAACGTGTTTTTAAAGTTTTGGATAATGATGATACAACGATGAGAGATGGAATTGTAAATGCGGAGAACTTGAAAGGTAAAGTAGAATTTGATAAAGTCTGGTTTGCTTATATAGATGAACAGTATGTTTTAAAAGATGTAAGCTTTACCCTCAATGCAGGCGACACGCTTGCCATAGTTGGCCACACCGGCAGCGGTAAAACCTCCATCATCAGTTTATTAAACCGCCTCTATCAAATAAATAAAGGCAGCATTAAAATTGATGATATTAAAATAGAAGATTTTCACCTGGACGACCTGCGGGCAAAGATTGCTGTGGTATTGCAGGATGTTTTCCTGTTCAGCGGTTCGGTAAAAGATAATGTTACACTTCGTAATCCTGCAATTAAAGATGAAGAAGTGATAAGGGCTGCAAAGATGATCGGCATACATGATTTTATTTTGCAACTGCCAGGCGGTTACGATTATAATGTAATGGAAAGAGGAGCAACGCTTTCTTTAGGTCAGCGTCAGTTATTATCTTTTGTAAGAGCCTTATTATACAATCCGGCCATTCTCATTTTAGATGAAGCCACATCTTCTGTTGATACCGAAAGTGAAGCGTTGATACAGCATGCCATTGAAACACTTATAGCCGACCGGACTTCAATTGTTATTGCCCATCGCCTGTCAACCATCCGTAAGGCAGATAAAATCATCGTTTTAGATAAGGGCGAAATAAAAGAAATAGGCAGTCATGATGAATTGCTGGCAAAGCGTGGTTTTTATTACCAGTTGCACAAAATGCAGTTTGAAAAACAGGAAAAAGTGATGTAAATTTGAGTAATGCAGAAAGCTAAAGTAAATACATATAACAGCAGGGAAGAGCTTGAAAATGCAAGGGCTTTTGAAGCTTCGCAAAGTTCTTATACCGAACGTTTTTATACCCTTATGAAATTAATTAAGGTTTCCAACATGATCAGTAAAGCTAAGATTATCAAATCTCCTATTATTCCTAACCACTAATAAAAGATGGACGCTTTTGACGAAGACATCTTATCGCTCTGGAACTGCCTGCATAAAAACAAAGTAAGGTATATTATGATTGGTGGCTTTACTGTCAACCTTCATGGGTATAACCGATCTACAAAAGATATTGATATTTGGATTGAGGACTCATTAGAAAATCGTAAACGATTAAGGAAAGCACTTAAAGATCAGGGCTCAGGAGATTATGCCCCAATAGAAACCATGGATTTTATAGCGGGCTGGACAGACTTTCAATTAAACATGGGTTTTAAATTAGATGTAATGCTGTCAGTAAAAGGCCTCGAAAAAATTGGTTTTGAAGAATGCTATAAATATTCAATAGTTGCCGAAATTGAGCATACAATTGTTCGATTCCTTCACTATAACCACTTGATTGCCTGCAAAAGAGCGTCGGGCAGGCCTCAAGACCTTTTAGACATTGAAGAATTGGAAAAAATAAGAAAAGCCTCTGGTGGAAATAATCCCTAAATTCTTCCCCCTCAATTTTTAATTTCAGCCCCCCACCCTTATCTTTGCGCCAAATTACAGGTATATTATGGCATCAAAAAGCATCAAATCAATACTGGTAGCGGTTTTCAGCATAAGCTTAGTGCTTTTTTCTAATGTAACTTTTGCCAATCCTGAACCTACAGGAGATACTGCTAAAAAAGCTAAGATTTTTGATGCCAATGAAGTCATATTCGGTCATATTATGGATGCCCATGAATTCCATTTCATGTCGTATAAAGGTTCCGATGGAGAGCAACACCATGTAACAATTCCACTTCCGGTAATTGTTTACTCAAAAGGAAAAGGTTTTTCATGTTTCATGTCTTCAAAATTCGAGCACGGACATCATGATGTTGATGGATATACTTTGTTGACTAACGAAAAAATTGACCACTTAGGCTTAGACCGTAATAAATATTCAGCAGGACATATTGTAGCATCGGATGGTGCCCATGGAGTAGATCAAACTATAAGTGTTTTGGATTTGTCTCCAACCCGTAACGTGGTACAAATGTTACTGGCCTTATTTGTACTTTGTTTCCTGCTTATTAAAATTGCAGGCCGCTACAAAAAAGGCGAAGGCATCAAGACAGCACCTACCGGCTGGCAGAACACCATGGAGACTGTGGTTAACTTCATCAACGATGAAATCTGCAAACCAAATCTGGGTGCTAAAAGCAATAAATACCTGCCTTATATTTTAACAGTATTCCTGTTTATATTAATCAACAATATTTTTGGCTTGATACCCGGCTCGGCAAATGTTACCGGTAATATTGCCTTTACATTTATCCTGTCAATTATTTCTTTTGTCATCATCCTGTTCAGCAGTAAGAGTCATTACTGGATGCACATCATCAACCCTCCGGGCGTACCGGGCTGGGTTAAGATCATTTTAGTACCGGTTGAGATACTTGGAATTTTTACAAAACCATTCGCATTAATGATCAGGTTGTTTGCCAACATGGTAGCAGGTCATATACTTATCATTTGTCTGATCTCATTGATCTTCATCATGGCATCAATCAACCAATATATAGGTTGGGGCTTTGCACCATTCTCTATTGCGTTCACCATTTTCATTTATTTTATTGAGATACTGGTTGCTTTTTTACAGGCCTTTATCTTTACTATATTAACAGCGGTATTCATTGGCCAGGCCTTCGAAGGCGGTCATGATGACCACGGACATGAGCCAGCTGTTGCACATTAATAAACGTTTTTTTTAACCAATACAAATTCACAATTATGAATTTTTTCTTATTAGAAGCTGTAGCTAACGCAGGTGGTGCCATTGGTGCCGGCCTGGGAGCCATTGGTGCAGGTATCGGCATTGGTCAGATCGGTAAAGGTGCATTGGAATCAATTGCACGTCAGCCGGAAGCCATCAACGATATCCGTAGCAACATGATCCTTACTGCCGCCCTTGTTGAGGGTGCTGCTCTGTTTGCGATCATCATCGGGTTCTTAGCCATGGTGCTTTAAAACCTTTACTGCATCCAAAGTACAGGACGGCGGATGCAGTAATTTTTTTTTGAACCAAGCTTTAGTGCTACTATGATACTTCATTGGCGTCGCACTCTTGTACGGTAAACCAATATTGAACATTTCAGAATTTTTTATTTTATAAATAATATAAAATGCAATTATTAACACCGGCCTTCGGCCTTATCATCTGGACACTTTTAGCATTCCTGATCGTGTTTTTTCTTTTAAAGAAATTTGCATGGCCAATGATCCTCGGCGGGCTTGCAGAGCGTGAAAAAAACATTGCTGACTCATTGGCTACCGCCGAAAAGATAAAGCTTGAAATGGCGCAGATGAAGAATGACAATGAAGCCATTCTTGTACAGGCACGTGAAGAAAGAGCCACCATGCTCAAAGAAGCAAAAGAAACAAAGGACAAAATGATCAACGATGCCAAGGACGAAGCAAAACTTGCTGCAGCTAAGATTTTTGCCGATGCACAAACTTCTATTCACAACCAGAAAATGGCTGCCATCACCGAAATGAAGAACCAGGTAGGTAACCTTGTACTGGAAGTAAGCGAAAAAGTATTACGCAAAGAATTAAGCAACAAAGCAGAGCAGGAGAATTATATTAAAACCCTGGCTGCAGAAGTAAAATTGAATTAAGCTCTTAGCTTTTAGCTGTTAGCCGTTAGCAAAAACGGATCAGCTAAAAGCTAATGGCTAACAGCTAAAAGCTATAAAATGAACAATCCACGTTTAGCAGGCCGTTACGCAAAAAGTTTACTTGATCTGGCAACAGAGCAAAACCAGGTAGATGCCGTATATGCAGATATGAAATGGATTCACAAGATCTGCAAAAGCAATCCAGATTTTGTGAATGTATTGCGTAGCCCGGTTATTAAGCCATCGGCCAAACAAAATATTCTGGAGTCAATCACAAAAGAAAGAGTGAGTGTATTAACCAGTGCTTTTATCAAATTGCTGGTAATTAAAGCAAGGGAATCAAACCTTCCAGAAATTGCAACAACTTATATTGACCAGTTTAACGAACTGCGTAATATCCATAAAGTAAAAATTACAACTGCTGAGCCACTAACACCCGAAATGCAGAACGCTATTATGGCCAACGTTACCGCAGCAGCAACTGCCGGGCAAACTTTTGAAATTGAAACCGCTGTTGAAAATGAATTGATTGGCGGCTTCTTATTAGAAACCGGCGGCACCTTGGTTGATGCCAGCATTTTAAGAGACTTAAAAGATATTCAGAAGCAGTTTATGAATAATGATTACCTGCACAGGATAAGATAAAAATATTTCACGCCAAGGGGCAAAGAAACACAAAGCCGTAAATTTAGTTTGCGGCTTTTGTATTTGTAATAAGTGCCTTTGCGTCCAATCAAAACGCAAACACCGGTGTCTTAATATCATGATAAAATAAAAAAGTCCATTTCTCTTTTTCTCCCTGTTGCCACCACTGCTGCCGAAGCTCCATACTTTTACGGCCATCCATATCGTACTTGGCAATAAATTTATTTTTCATCTGCTGTAATTGCGGCGCAACATCCCCTCCAAAGAAAATTTTCTGTCCTTCTTCCTCGATCCAAAAAACCTGGTGACATTTACTATGTGCACCGGTAACCTGGTAAGCAATGTACTCATCTATCTTTCCATCTCCTTCCAGCAAAACAACCTGGTCGGAGTTTTGTAACTCTTCAAAATCGGCAACATGATAAGATGGAGCGCCCTTTGCCAATGCATATTCCATTTCATCTTTATGAACATAATAGGTTGCATTGGGAAAGCTTAAGAATTTTTGCTGCAGTATTTCATCCGTCTTATAAATACCTCCTGCATGGTCTTTGTGTAAATGGCTCAACAATACTTTGGTCACCTCCATTGGTCCAATACCATTGTTCAGTAAATTCTGGTGAATCTGTAAAGTACCATCCGGCATATTAAAACCAAGACCCGTATCAATTACAATAATATCTTTTGAAGTGATAACAGCAAAGGGTTGTATCTCTACCAGTAAACTGCCAACAGGCCGTTGCTGCAGATCATCCTTATCTATATCAAATGGCACAAATTTCTTTGTAGCATCTATTGTAAAAGCACCTTCGCTAAGTGGAATTATTTTCATACTCCTCCGCTCCGATGAGTATCGGAGAACTTTAAACTCTACCGATTAATAGAGTGTTTATATATAATAGCAGAAAATTTATTAGTAGTCTCCCAATGTTTCGGGTAATTGAGCCAGGGCCTTTTGCAATTGCTCGTCATTAGGAGCAATGCCATGCCATTCGTGGCTTCCTTCCATAAAATCAATGCCCTTTCCCATCTCAGTCTTCATTAAAATAACAATGGGCTTTCCTTTTCCAACAAATGTTTTGGCGTTGTTTAATCCGGCAACTACAGCATCCATATCATTCCCCTCCATTTCAAGTACCTGCCAGTCAAAAGCTTCAAACTTGGCCTTTAAGCTGCCTAATCCCATCACTTCTTTGGTTGGTCCGTCAATTTGCTGTCCATTCCAGTCAATAGTGGCAATAAGGTTATCTACTTTTTTATGTGCCGCAAACATGATGGCTTCCCAGTTCTGCCCTTCATCCAGTTCTCCATCGCCATGCAATGAGTAAACTATATTATCATCATTATTCAGTTTTTTAGCAAGTGCCGCTCCAATGGCAACACTCATTCCCTGCCCCAGCGATCCGCTGGCAATACGCACACCTGGTAAATGCTCATGTGTAGTTGGGTGTCCCTGCAGGCGACTGTCTATTTTTCTGAAAGTATTTAGTTCCTCAATGGGGAAATATCCACTACGTGCCAAAGCACTGTAGAAAACCGGCGAAATATGCCCATTGCTTAAAAAGAAAAGGTCTTCGCCCATACCATCCATATTAAACTTCGGATTGTGCTTCATAATATCAAAATACAAGGCTGTGAAATATTCGGTACAGCCTAAAGAGCCGCCGGGGTGACCACTTTGCACTGCATGTACCATCCTTACTATATCCCTTCTTATTTGTGTAGCTATTTCTTTCAAATTACTCATATTGGTTATTTTATACTTATCAGGTTTGAATTTGGTGATTTTTCAGTTATAATCTGCCTATTTTCACACAGGCTCCTAAAAGGATGCAAACCTACTTTAAAATCGTATCACAATCAAAGTAAAATAGACGTACAATACATAATAGTTAATAATAAGTTCATAATTTATGCGTTATTTCGGTGCATACTCCCGAAAACCCGATTTTTTAATAAATAAAACTAACCAGGCATCTATTTTGCAGAAAGCATAATCTAATAAATTTGATTTTAAGTTTTTATCCTCGAAACATATTTAATACTTTTGCTTTATAATAGATGACAGAATAAATTATTAGAATGGATAATATTTTGCTTAGTGCGGCCCTGGCTTTCTTAATCACGTTTTTTGCGATACCGGTAATCATACAGGTTGCCAAGGACAAAAAACTTTTTGATGAGCCGGATGAACGCAAGGTCCATAAAAATGTTATTCCCACTTTAGGTGGCCTTGGCATATTTGCAGGATTTATTATTGCTACTCTAATGGGAGTACCTTCAGGCATTACTTCCGAACTTCAATATTTTGCCGCTGCTGCTACAGTTATTTTTTTCCTGGGCATCAAAGATGATATCATGATCTTATCGGCCAGCAAGAAATTCATTGGTCAGTTGATTGCCGCAGGTATCATTATAAAATTTGGTGGTATCCAGATAATTAATATGCATGGCTTTTTGGGCATTTACGAAATTCCACACATTGCAAGTATTATCATTTCCCTCTTTACCATAATTGTAATCACTAATTCTTTTAATCTTATTGATGGTGTTGATGGTTTGGCAGGAAGTCTTGGTTTGTTAACCACCCTCGTCTTTGGTGTTTACTTTTTTTATGCCGGTCAGTTAACTTATGCCGTAATGGCTTTTTCACTTGCCGGAAGCACCATCGGATTTTTATTGTATAATTTTTCACCGGCAAAAATATTCATGGGCGATACAGGTTCGTTATTATTAGGATTGGTCAATTCTATCCTTGTAATAAAGTTTATCAATATTGCCGGCAACACTGCTTCAAGTTTTCCAATAGAAGCTGCTCCCGCCATTGGATTCGCTATTTTAATGATTCCGCTTTTTGATACACTCCGTGTTTTTGGCCTCAGGATCTTAGACAGGCGTTCCCCTTTCAGCCCCGACAGAACACATGTGCATCATTTTTTACTGGATATCGGTTTAAGTCACCGCATGGTAACCATTACCTGCGTATTGGTAAATATCAGTTTCATAGCGCTTGCCTATTTTCTCCGCAACATGGGTACTACTACAGTGTTAGGCATTTTATTATTTTCGGCATTTGTATTTATCGGTATTGTTTATTACAGCCGTCCTAAAAATAAAACTGCAGTATCCAAAGAGGTTGAGCATGCAAATATTATTAAGTCGCACAAAATTCTTAAGCTTGCCGGCGAAACAGTGGAAGTTGATTAACTATTTTACTTTCTCCCTTTTACAATCAGTTTAACTTAAGATTTAACTGTTTTAACTATATTCGTTTTCTGCTAAACTAATATAACAGCTATTTTTTTATAGCTTTGCACCCAATTAATAATTTAAAATATGTCAGAAGAAATAAATAAAATTATAACTGATACGGAAGGCTTGATGCAGAAAGCATTAAATCATCTGGAAGCAGAGCTGGTTAAGATACGTGCCGGAAAAGCAAATCCAAATATGCTGGATGGTATTGTGGCCGATTATTATGGCAACCCAACACCCATCAGCCAGATTGCCAATATTTCTGCGCTTGATGCCCGTACCATTTCTGTTCAGCCCTGGGAAAAAAATATGCTGCAACCTATTGAAAGGGCTATAACCATGGCCAACATTGGCATTAACCCGCAAAACGATGGAAATATTATTCGCCTGTTTTTACCCCCCTTAACAGAGGAAAGAAGAAAGGAACTGGTTAAGAGGTGTAATGCAGAAGGCGAACATGCAAAAGTTTCAATACGAAATATCCGCCGTGATGGCATTGAGGGAATTAAGAAACTACAGAAAGACGGTTTAAGTGAAGATATCAGCAAAGATGCCGAAAAAGAAGCTCAGGATTTAACTGATAAATATATTTTACTTGTAGATAAACACCTGGAAGCTAAAGAAAAAGAGATCATGGCCGTTTAATAAAAACGGGCAAATGATTTTCAACTAAAGCATTAACACTTAATAATGCAATCAGCCAGAGAATCTTGGTTTTTATTACTCTCTATCCCCTTTTATGTTGTTTTGATCGGGGCCGAAATATTATTCAGCAATTGGCAGCACAAAAAAATTTATTCTGTACAGGATACTATCCAGAATGTATATTTCACTTTACTTAATGCAGGCCTTGACGGATTGATGCGCTGGTTATTTTATATCAGCGTACTGGCCTGGAGTTATCAGTATCATTTTTACAGTTTCGAAAATGTATGGCTGTACTGGTTTGTGTTATTTATTTTAGTTGATCTGGCTTTTTATTTTGAACACAGGATTGATCATTATTGCCGCCTGTTTTGGGCTGTGCATGTTACCCATCACTCTTCCGAAGAATTTAACCTGTCCACAGGTTTTCGTTCATCTGTTTTTCAACCCGTTTATCGTTTTATTTATTTAACGCCCATTGCAATGCTCGGTTTTACACCGCTTGATATTGTGTTCATGTATTCAGCAACACAAACCTATGGTATACTTGTGCATACCCAGTACATCAATAAAATGCCACGTTGGTTCGAAGCTGTTTTTGTAAGTCCCAGTCATCACCGGGTACATCACGCCAGTAATGTAATTTATCTTGATAAGAACATGGGTATGTGCCTCATCGTCTGGGATAAAATATTTGGCAGCTTTCAAAAAGAATTAAAAGAAGAACCTGTTAAGTACGGGCTTACCAAGCCTGTTGAAAATGCAGGCAACCCTTTAAAAATAATTTTTCATGAATGGCAGCAGATGATCAGTGATGTAAAAAAGAAATCTTCATTAGCAACCAAAATGAAATATATTTTTATGCCTCCGGGATGGAGCCACGATGGTAAAACAAAAACGGCCAGGCAGATGCGTTTGGAGAAAAAGAAAAATATAAAATCGTAACCTATCAGCCCTCATCATTTGTCCTTAACTTTAAGGATCATACAACAACATAATTTATGTTTCAACAGGCAATAGAAAAAGTATTACAGTTTACCCGTCCGCTGCATACTATATCCCGAACTTATGGGGGCATGGTTTTACCAGGTAGCTCTACTTTCTTTTTTGTAAATGATAATGGTGTTGCCATTACCTGCAAACATGTGATGGACCTGATACCTGCTGCAGAAAACATTAATCAGCAGTTTATCAAGTATAAGGCCGAAAGAGACAGTATTCCCAATGATGCTAAATACAAAAGGAATATCCAGGGCCTGCAGCTTAAATATAAATACCTGCCAGAGAGCACCGTTCAGTTAAAAAATAATTTCCTGAACAGTTTTGATAGCATCCGGGAAATTACCTGTCATGCCCACCCCACACTTGATCTCGCCATTTTAGAATTTAAAGGATTTAATAAAACTTTTTACAATGGCCATGCAACTTTTCTAAAAGACAGCAGTAAAATAAAGCAAGGCAAGTCCCTTGGGCGAATTGGATTTCCTTTTCCGGAGTTTAATAATTTTAAACACAATCCTCAAACCGATGATATAGAGTGGACTAACACAGGCAATCCAAATTCACCTTCATTTCCTATTGATGGAATTGTTACAAGATTTGTAGCAACCCAACCCGATAGCGGTATTACAGGAATAGAAATGAGTACCCCCGGTTTACGTGGACAAAGCGGCGGACCTCTTTTTGACACCGATGGAAAAATTTACGGAATGCAGTTTGCAACCAATCACCTGCACCTGGGCTTTGACATGAAAGATTTTGAGATCGTTAATAATGGTAAGAAAAATAAAATTTCCAACAATCCATTTTTACACGTTGGTATCTGTGTGCATGTTGACAGGATCAAAGAATTTTTGAGAGAGAAAAATATTGCTTTTACCGAAGCAGATTAATTTATGATGATCCTCTTCTGTTGGCCAGGTAAACGCCTGTTAAGATAAGCAAGAGACAACCAAACTGTTTCAAGCCAACTTCCTCGCCGTAGATCATTCCCCAAAAATTAGCAATGATGGGTATGCCATAAGTTACCATGGATGCAAATACAGCGCCGGCACTTTTTACCAGTTTATAAAAAATAATTGAAGCCACGGCCGTACCTAAAATTCCCAATAATGCTGCCTGGCCTGTTGAATACAATACGCCTTCGCTGGTCAATGGCAAATTAAAATATCCTGTTGCAATAAGAACTATTAAAGCCGGAATTGTATTTAATGTTAACGCCACGGCTGCAATCTGCAATGAACCTATATTCTGCAGATGCTTATACACCATATTCACATTAAGTCCGTAACAGATTGTAGCAATTACAACAAACGAAACATAAACCAGGTTTTGGCTTTCCTGCATATTTCCTTTGCTGACCAATAATAATATGCTGCCGGTAAAAGCTATAAGTATACCCGCTATTTTATTTGAAGATGTTCTGGAATTAAAAAATAATGCACCGGTAATGATTACAAAAATAGGGGTTAAAGAATTTAATGTTCCTGCCAATGCGCTGTCAATACCAATTTCAGCAACACAAAATAAATAAGCCGGCAACAAACTCCCCAAAACTCCCGACAGGAAAATAACGCCAAGCTTATCTTTTGGAATGTTCCTGAAATGTTTGATTGCTGATGGTAATAAAACAATGCCGGAAAAAACAATACGAAGCGAAGCAACCTGGTAAGCCGACAAATGCAGCAGGCCTTCCTTCATCATAATAAAGCTGCTGCCCCATATAATGGACAGCAGGATAAAAATAAACCAGTTTAAAAAACCTTTGTTCAATGCAGTTTAAGTTGACGCAAAGTTGCAGCTTTTATCGAGAAAAAAACCTGCTTCATCGAGAAAAAATCTGCTTCATCTAATTTCTCTGAATTTTCTCATCAAATAAAGTACTTTTATGCTTGCCATCCCCTATGTATTAAATAACATTAAAACAAATCAAATTATGGGATTTATTAAAGAATTTAAAGAATTTGCCATGAAAGGCAGCCTCGTTGACATTGCTGTAGCATTCGTAATGGGCGGTGCTTTTGGCAAAGTCGTATCATCATTTACAGATGGAATAGTTTCACCTCTGATTGGTATGATTGGTGGTGCAGATTTAAGTGCAAACATGTTTAAACTTAAAGATGCTGTGCTTGATGCCACGGGTAAAGTAACCGAAGAAGCTGTTTATCTTAAATGGGGCGATTTTGTAACCCAGATTATCAACTTCATTATTGTTGCCTTTGTTATGTTCTTAGTAATTAAAGGCATTAACAAAATGAAGAAAAAGCAGGAAGAAGCTGCACCTGCAGGTCCGTCTTCAACAGATGCTTTGTTGATGGAGATCAGGGATTCTCTGAAAAAATAATTATTTCTAACATTTTTGCAAAAGCAGCATTCAACCTATGCTGCTTTTGCTTTTTAAACCTGTCACTTATGAAAAAAATATATTCAATTGTATGGCTGCTATTAATTACTGGTTTCTGCCAAGCACAGGACCCTTCCGTTAAGGATTTAAAGAATGAAGCTTCTAAAGCTATTAAAAAAGACGCTAATGATACCACGGCAAAAACCTGGAAGCTTGGCGGATTATTCAATCTGAATATAAATCAGGGAACTTTAAGCAACTGGTCGGCCGGTGGCGATAAATTTTCTTTCTCGTTGAATGCATATTTAAATGTGTTTGCTTTTTATAAAAAGAACAAACACTCCTGGGACAATAATCTTGATCTTGCCTATGGCATTGTAAATACTACAAGCCTGGGTTCACGTAAAGCCAGCGACAGGATTGATCTGCTTTCGAAATACGGATATGCAATTGCACCAAAATGGAATGTTGCTGCCTTAGGCAATTTACGTACCCAGTTTACAAATGGTTATGCCTATTCAAAAACTGCAGCAGGTGTTGATACATCTTCTGTAATTTCAAAAACCTTTGCTCCTGCATACGTGCTGTTGTCTTTAGGTTTGGATTATAAACCCAATGATAATTTTTCATTATTCATATCGCCACTAACCGAGCGTTGGGTTATTGTAACAGATGATCTGATTGCTCCGCTTTATGGAGTTGACTCAGGGAAAAATGTGAGAAATGAACTGGGTGCGTTTGTCTCGGCTAATTACACAGCCAAGCTGGGAGCAAATTTTGTTTACAAAACAAAGCTTGATCTGTTTTCCAATTACAAACAAAATCCTCAGAATATTGATGTGTTCTGGACCAATTCATTAACAGCCAAACTGACAAAGTATATCAATTTTTCTTTCAACCTCGATATGATCTACGATGATAATACCCAGCATGTAAACCCTGCAAAAGGGCCTGCTCCGCAATGGCTGCAGTTAATGGGTATTGGCTTCGCTTATAATTTCAACAAAAAATAATTTGTTAAGATTTTCTTTTGTTCCGTAGTTCTCTGCTACGGAACATTTTTATTTTCTAATACTCTTAACAATTGACTGGTTCTATTCTTATATTTTTGCCCCATGATAAAACCCTTAACTGCTGTAATTGTATTTGTAACCCTTACAATACAATCAACCGCACAGGACCAGACTGTAAAAGAGTTCCAGAAAGTAGCAACAAAAGAACTTAAGCCATTGGAGAAAGATGGCTGGAGAAAAAAAGGGACATTTCTTTTTAACATTAACCAGGGCGCATTGAGAAACTGGGCAGGAGGTGGTGAGCAAAACACACTTGGTTTTACAACATTGCTGAATTATACTGTTGATCACCGGAAAAGAAAAATCACCTGGAATAATTATATTGATATAGCCATCGGTTTTCAAAATGCCAGCAGTTTCGGACAATTCAGAAAAGTTGACGACCGCATTGATCTTACCAGTAAATATGGTTACCAGTTTTCTGGAAAATGGTACGCAGCATTATTGGCAAACTTCAATACACAGGTATTGGCTGGATACAGTTACACCGATTCGGTAAACACCAAGATTTCAAATATTCTTTCCCCGGGTAAGATCCTGCTTTCGGCTGGTATTGATTTCAGGCCTGATAAAACTTTTACACTTTTTGTATCGCCTGTTACAACAAGATATATTTTAAAAACAGACGATGATTTTTATATGGTAGATAAATTTGGCGTTACTGCAAACCATAAATCGCATACCGAATTAGGGGCTTTTGCAACGGCCAAATACACAAAAAAGTTTACGCATTGGGTATTTTATACCGGCAGGGTTGACCTGTTCAGTAATTACAACCGTGATCCTGAAAATGTTGATGTATTCTTCACCAACCTGCTTACTATGAAGTTTAATAAATGGTTTGCCACCAATATCAGTTTAGATATGGTATATGATGATGATGTATTAAAGAAAACACAGATTAAAGAGGTATTGGGTATCGGACTGACCATGAAACTCTAAAAATTATCAATGTTTTTCCACATTGGCTGAGCAGGGCTGCCATTATTACAAAACTCTCTCAACTAATCAATACATTTGCTGCTGCTTAATACAGAGCACTTAATTTTATAAATATCATCAGTTGAATACAGCATCGTACCAGATCAAGTTAGAACAGTTTGAAGGCCCGTTTGACCTGCTTTTATTTTTTATTGAAAGAGATGAACTGGATATCTACAATATCCCCATCACCAAAATCACCAACGATTTTCTTGACTTTATTCATAACGGCGAGAAGCTGAATATTGAACTAAGCAGTGAGTTCATCTTATTCATCAGCACGTTGATGCGTATTAAGGCAAAAATGCTGATTCCCCGCAAAGAGATTGATGCTGATGGTAATGAAATTGATCCAAGGCAGGAACTGATCAATAAGATACTGGAGTATAAAAGATTTAAAGAAGCATCAGCAAAAATGGCTGAACTGGAGGCCGAAAGAATGTTTATGATGAAGCGTGGAAACCTGCAGCAGGAAATAGCGCAGATTGGTGAGGAAGCTGGCGAAGGAACAGAGATACAGACAGTAACACTGTTCAAACTGATGAAGGCATTTGAAAAAGTGATTGCCAAATTGCAGGAGCGTAATTTTAAACCCGTGCATACCGTGGTTCGCTACAACTATACCATGGAGCAAAGCAGGGAGTATATGTTGACTGTTTGCAGTGAAGAAAAAACCGTTTCGTTTGAAAAAATATTTGATATCTGTGAGAACCGGATTCACGCCATATTTCTGTTTCTCTCTTTACTGGAACTGGTGCAAATGCGATATATGAGTTTACTTACCGGCGAAGGCAGAAATAATTTCATAGTTGAATGGAATGAAAGCCGGGAGGAAGAGATACAGGGTTTATTACCCGGTCAAGAGATTGCAACACTTAATTGATTCAAATCCCCGTTAAAACGGGGATTTTTTATACCTGGACTTTTTGACAGTTTAATTAAATGGTATTATATTTGATGTTTAAACATCGAATTAAAACAACTAAAATAAAAAATCATGAAAACATTATTATTTAAAGCTGCCGACAGAGGCAGCGCCGATTATGGATGGCTTAAGCCGAATTATTATTTCAGCTTTGCTCAATACCACGACCCGGCAAAAGTGCATTTCGGATTACTCAGGGTGATGAATGATGACTTTATAGCCGGAGGCGGTTCTTTTCCAACTCATCCGCATGATAATATGGAAATTGTAACCATCCCTTTTACAGGTGCTTTAAAACACAAAGACAGCACAGGTGGCGAAGGTGTTATCAAAGCTGGTGATATCCAGATCATGAGTGCAGGCAGCGGTGTGCAGCATTCCGAAGCTAATGAATCAGCAACTGATCCGGTAACGCTTTTCCAGATTTGGGTTTTTCCTAAAGAAAGAAATATTAAACCCCGATACGATCAAAAAACATTTGATGTAAATGAAAGAAATAATAAATGGCAGACTGTTGTTTCGCCAGTTGAAGCCGACAATGCTCTTTGGATAAACCAGGATGCCAGGTTTTCATTAACCAAACTGGATGCAGGTAAAGAGATTACTTACAAAAACGATTTTAGCAAAAATGGAGTCTTCTTAGTAACAATAAATGGCACTGTATCTGTTAACGGACAGCAATTGAATAAAAGAGATGCATTGGGAATTTCTGAAACAGAAAGCTTTACAATAACTGCATCTGAAGATGCTGAACTGTTAGCCATTGAAATTCCAATGAATTAATTCTTAGTTTTTGTAACTATGTGGTTTCCTATGTTACTAATGTGCCTATGTGGTTAATTTTTTCACCACATAGAAACATAGGTACATAGTTTACATATAGATTAGTACTAAATCTAATCGAACAACAGGGTTCAATAGTATATCCACAACAGGATTGGTTTCTCAGATTGATCTATACAAGTTTTCAATTGAGTTAAGAATGCAGGTGATACAGTAGGACACCCCTGGCTTAAACAAATAGACAGGGGTGCTATTTCATCATTGGGTACACATTCATGTGCATGTAATACAACAAAGCGATCGAAGGCTTTGCTATTGGTTTTGTCCAGGCCGTATAATTTATAGGCTAATCCAAATCTTCCGTTATAACCATTTCCAATTTTATATTTACCTAAAGAAGTACAATAGCTGTTTGGAGTATTGGAAAAAACAAGCTCATCTGATTCTCCTTCTGAACCGCTGCCGTGTGTAACCAAACCGGCTATCTCTACAGAATCCCTCTCAAGGTCATAAACAAAAAACCGTTTTTTCCCGGAGGGCAACCTCATATCAATTAAAAAGCAGGTCTTATCATTATAGTCATGTGTTTTTATAAAACCCTTTACCAGTATGGCTTTTTGTTTGACCCTTGCAATTACTTCCCTGTTCGGCTCAGCCTTTGTTTCTTCAAATAAAAATACCTGCTTACCTGTAATCGGGCCAAATTTTGGTTTGTACCATAAAAAATACCCAAATGCCGAAAGGGTTAATAATAATACTCCGGTAACAATGATTGTTCTGCTGGCTATCTTCATGAGTGTTTTACCGGTCATAGATTCTTAACGAACCGGATTCCACAAAAATTTTTATTTCGATGTTAAATAAAATAGAAACCCGGTCTTTTTGAGACCGGGTTAAAATATTTATATAAACTGATATTTAGTTTAGGACCGAAACCTTAACTCCTGCTATTGCTCTTAATGTGCTGGAAATTCCATTTGCATCAATACCAATCTCATCATACAATTGTTTAGGACTGCCGTGTTCAACAAGCCTGTCGGGGATGCCCATGATCTTTACATCAGCTTTATAACCATGTTCGTTCATAAATTCCAGTATCGCAGATCCAAATCCACCAACAACAGTTCCATCTTCAATGGTTACTACTTTATTGTATTTGCCAAATACCTCATGCAGCATTTTTTCATCAAGTGGTTTTACAAAACGCATATCGTAATGTGCAGGATTGATGCCATCGGCTTTTACATCCCTGATAGCTGATGCTGCAAAATTTCCTACATGGCCAAATGATAAGATGGCAATATCTTTTCCATCTTTTAATTTTCTTCCTGTGCCAATCTTCACTTCCTGCATTTCAGTCTTCCACTCCGGCATAACGCCTTCGCCTCTTGGGTAACGGATAACGAAAGGTAATTCGTTTGAATCAAGTTGGGCCGTGTACATCAGGTTACGTAATTCTGCTTCATTCATGGGTGCACTCACAATCATGTTGGGAATACAACGCATGTAAGCTATATCATAACAGCCATGGTGTGTAGGACCATCCTCACCAACAAGCCCTGCCCTGTCTAAACAAAATATAACCGGCAGTTTTTGAATGGCTACATCATGTATCACCATATCATAAGCCCGCTGCATAAAAGAAGAATAAATATTACAGAACACTTTCATGCCCTGTGTGGCCATACCGGCGCTGACTGTAACTGCATGTTGTTCGCAAATGCCCACATCAAAAGCACGGTCGGGCATTTTCTCCATCATGAATTTTAAGGAAGAGCCGCTAGGCATGGCTGGTGTAATACCGAATATTTTTTTATTCTTTTCAGCCAGTTCAATTATTGTAAGTCCAAAAACATCCTGGTATTTTGGTGGTTGTGGTATATCGAATTTTTTCTTTTGTATTTCGCCGGTCACTTTATCAAACAATCCTGGTGCATGCCATTTGGTTTGATCTTTTTCTGCCAGGTCGTACCCTTTTCCTTTTACAGTTTTAATGTGTAAAATTTTGGGTCCAGGAATATCTTTCAGATCTTTCAGCGTATCAACAAGCTTTGTTATATTATGTCCATCAATCGGACCAAAATAACGCAGCTGTAATGCTTCAAACAAATTACTGCTTTGGCTTACCATACCTTTTAAACTGGCTTCCAGTTTACTTGCCATACCTCTGCTGAATGATTTACCAACTGGTAATTTACCCAACGCTTTCCAGACATTATCACGTAAATCGTTGTAAGTATGAGAAGTTGTAATATCAGTTAAGTATTCTTTTAAAGCACCAACGTTAGGGTCAATGCTCATGCAATTATCATTTAGTATGATAAGCACATTGCTTTTTTCAATGCCTGCATGATTCATGGCTTCAAAAGCAAGTCCGGCAGTCATAGCGCCATCACCAATAATGGCAATATGCTGTCTGTCGTTTTCGCCTTTATAATGCGAAGCCATCGCCATACCCAAAGCTGCTGAAATTGAAGTGGAAGAATGCCCAACACCAAAAGTATCGTATTCACTTTCGCTGCGTTTTGGAAAACCACTGAGTCCGTTGTATTTCCTGTTGGTTGCAAAATTATCCCGGCGGCCGGTTAGTATTTTATGGCCGTAAGCCTGGTGGCCTACATCCCATACCAACTGATCGTAAGGAGTTTTGAAAACATAATGCAAGGCAACGCTTAATTCAACCACACCCAAACTGGCACCAAAATGCCCGCCGTAAACACTTACCACATCAATAATATACTGCCGCAGCTCATCACAAACCTGATGTAATTGTTCCCTGCTTAACTTTTTTAAGTCATCGGGATTATTAATTTCCTGAAGTAAAACGCCTGCTTTTATATCCATTTTTTATTTTTCCGGGGTAAAGTTACAGTTTTTACCGGCTAAGATGCCGCATATGCAACAATTTTTAAGTCCTTAAGTTCAATAACGACGGATTTAATGTAAATATTTCATCATATTCAAAATCAGGTCTGCATCGGGACAATTGGTCAGATATGAATCACTTTCGGATAATTTGCAAACTCCGGGGTAATCTCCTTTCTTTTCCTGCATATCATAAATGATTTGAAAATGCAGGTGCGGCGGCCAGTTTCCATTCTCAGCAGGTGCACCAAAATGCCCAATCACTTCTCCCCTTGTTATATAAGCACCTTCGCTTAGTTTGGAAATATCTGCCAAACTTAAATGGCCATAAAGGGTATGAAAAGCCACTGTCTCTAATTGATGTAACAAAACAATCGTAGCACCATAGTCACCAAAATTATCATTGTAAGCAAAACTGTGTACCATGCCACCAAGTGCAGCATATATTGGCGTGCCTGCTGGTCCCCAAACATCCACTCCAAGATGCAATGATCTGGCTTCTTCCCCATCAAACATGCCGCTTCTTCTGTACAGTTTTCGGTTTTCTTTATAACCGCCAATTCCGTATTTAGCGTCTTGGTTTTTTAATTGCTGTTTAACATATTCCGAAAACAGGTTGGTGTCGGCAATAGTTTCTTTGCTCAATCCTGTATTAGCATCCGTAAAATCAAATTGAAATAATTTTTCTGCAGCAGGATCAAAATCCACCACGGGGTGAAAATTTGCCCTGTTCTTTACCAATGCATTTTCCAGTTCTGTTATCATATCTTATCAAAAAATTAAATCACCACGTTTATCATCTTGTTCTTTACAAAGATTATTTTTTTAGGAGGCTTGCCATCCAGCCATTTTTGAACAATTTCGTTTTGCAGCACAATTTCTTCAACCTGTTTTTGTTCAAGGTCGAGCGCAAGTTCAATATTAGTACGCAGTTTGCCATTGATGGAAACAGGATACTCTTTAGAACTTTCTACAAGTAATGCAGGATTGAAAGCAGGATAAGTTGCATCCAAAATATTCCCTGCATTAGCAAGCTGGCTCCATAACTCTTCAGCAATATGCGGAGCATAAGGTGTAAGTAAGATGAGCAGTTGTTCTAAAATCTCTTTTTTATGACATTTAAGATCAGCGAGTTCATTTACACAGATCATGAAAGTACTTACTGCTGTGTTGAAAGAAAAACGCTCTGTATCTTCTTCTATCTTTTTTATGGTGCGATGGAGAACTTTTAATTCAGCATCTGTTGCTTTGTCTTCGTTCCAGACTTTGCCTTTCGGGTCATCATTAAACAAACGCCACAGTTTTCTTAAAAAACGATGGACACCCTCAATCCCTTTGGTATCCCAAGGTTTGCTGGCTTCTACCGGGCCGAGGAACATTTCATACATGCGGAATGTATCGGCGCCGTATTTAATGCAAAGTTCATCTGGATTAACAGTGTTGAATTTTGATTTGGACATTTTTTCAACTTCTGCTCCGCAAACATAAATTGCGTTTTCTGGGATTCCTTCATCTGGGAATGCTACGAATCCGTTTTCGCAAATAAATGTACTATTAGAATTACGTGCATTATCTCTCCTGAAAGACTCAATATCTAATTCGAATCCATTAACAATGTTAACATCAACTCGACGAGAAATATCAATTTCGGTGGGGTTCTTACTTAACGCATATAAAAATGGACCATTATGTTCAGGATTAAATCTTTTAAATGCTAGTTCAACGGCATTTAAAATAGTTTCTCTTCCAAACTCATCAGAATAATTGTCATACAAAGTTTTTGAAATGTAAATTTGTGGAACTATGACTTTGTTATCTATATTCTCGTAATATTCAACTAAAAGTGACACGAAGTACACAAACCTACTACTCCCCTGTATCATCCCCTGGTTAAGAAGTTTTTTATACGGCTCATCAAAACCAATCAACCCCAAATCAAACAAAACTTTCGTCCACATACGGCTGTACAATAAATGCCCTACGGCATGCTCGGTACCGCCAATGTATAAGTCAACCTGGTTCCAGTAATCACTGGCTTTGCGGTCGCAAAAGGTTTCGCTGTTGTGTGGATCCATATACCGCAGGAAATACCAGCTGCTGCCGGCATAACCGGGCATGGTGGAAGTTTCACGTCGGCCATACGGAGTGGCAATCCATTCTTTCAGATTTGCTAAAGGGCCTTCGCCGCTGGGACCGGGGCCATATTTATCTACATGCGGTAATTCCAAAGGCAGTTCTTCGGCATCCAATGGCAATGCAATACCATCACTCCAGATGATGGGAAAAGGTTCGCCCCAATATCTTTGGCGACTGAAGCCTGCATCCCTCATCCGGTAATTCACTTTCTTTTTGCCTATGCCCAGCTCTTCAATCTTATTGATGGCAACGCCAATCGCATCTTTCATCAGCAAGCCATTTAAAAACCCTGAGTTTTCAAGAATGGCTTCTTTCGTTGGATTGGCTTCTTCACCATTATAATGTTCGCCAATAATATTGGTGATGGGAATATTAAAATGTTTTGCAAAAGAAAAGTCACGCTGATCGCCACAAGGAACCGCCATGATTGCGCCGGTTCCATATCCAGCTAACACATATTCTGCTATCCAGATGGGAATTTCTCTTCCGTCAAAAGGATTAACAGCGTACGCTCCCGTAAAACATCCGGTAATTGTTTTAGCTTCGGCAAGACGTTCACGTTCGCTACGGCTTTTTACATACGTCAAATATTTTTCTATCTCCTCTTTTTGATCTGCAGAAGTGATTGAAGCAACAAGGTCATGTTCCGGTGCCACAACCATGAAATCAACACCAAAGATTGTATCGGGTCTTGTGGTGTAAACCCGTAAAGACTGCTGCCCTTCAGTGGTCTGCCGTCCGTCGTCTGTTGTAAGTTGTCCTTCGTCCATCATCTTAATCGCAAATTCCATCTCAGCTCCTTCACTCTTCCCTATCCAGTTGCGTTGCATTTCTTTCATGCTGTCGCTGAAATCAACAGTCTCCAGACCTTCCAGTAAACGGTCGGCATAATTGGTAATTCGTAAAAACCACTGGCGCATTTTCTTTTTCTCAACCGGATGACCGCCACGCTCACTTACACCATTTACCACTTCATCATTAGCCAGAACAGTGCCTAAAGCTTCGCACCAGTTCACTTCGCCAAAAGCACTGAATGCAAGGCGGCGATTCATTAAAACATCTTCCTGTTCCTTTTTTGAAAAGGCATTCCATTGTTCTGCAGTAAAATTTTTGTTACCCTTTGTTTCGTATTTATTTACCAGTTCGGCAATGGGCCTTGCTTTTTGCTGCGTATTGCAGAAATAGCTGTTGTACAATTGCAGGAATATCCACTGTGTCCATTTATAATATTGCGGATCGCTGGTACGTACCTCTCTTTCCCAATCGTAACAAAAACCAATTTTATCAAGTTGTGCTTTAAAGGTTGCAATATTTTTTTCGGTAGTTGTTGCAGGATGCTGTCCGGTTTCCAGTGCATATTGTTCGGCAGGTAATCCAAAGCTGTCGAAACCCATCGGGTGCAGCACATTGAATCCTTTCAATCTTTTGTAACGGCTGTAAATATCGCTGGCGATGTAGCCCAACGGATGCCCAACGTGTAAACCGGCGCCACTTGGATAAGGAAACATATCCAATACATAATACTTTGGTTTTACAGAATCGTTCGATACTTTATATACCTTCTCATCCTTCCACTTTTGTTGCCAAAGCTGTTCAATCTTTCTAAAATCGTATTCCATACTCCTGTCGCCACCGCAGCGGAGGCTTTATTTTATTTTATTAATAATGTTTTTTACTAACCCCGCTGATCAAAACTGTGAAAGAAAAGTTATTTAATCCTCAATCACTCTTCATCTTTTAGTTTTATAAAAATAAATCGGGAAGACTGCCGTTCTGAAGTCAGCAAAAATAGGGCAAAGCAGCTAAAAACCTTTATTTTTGCCCGTCTTGAAAAACTAAACGTACTAACCAACAAACAATAAAAGAAATGGCTCAATTTGGAAAAGCAAGCAGTAAACGTGGAAAACCAACTTATGCATACGCAATCATAGGCGTGTCGCTGGTTTTATTTTTGTTCGGTATCGTTGGCTGGTTCTTTTTAAATCTCCGTAAAACCGGCGATTATGTAAAGGAAAACATACAGGTACATGCCTGGCTTAACCCCAATGCTCCCAAAAAAAATATTGACAGCCTACAAAGCTATATTACCTCAATTCCATATGCCAAAGACGTGCAGTATGTGACCAAGGAAATGGCTATAGAAAAATGGAACAGAGACAATGATACCACCTGGAAAAAATTCCTGGATGAAAACCCTCTGCCGGAGAGTATTGACTTTTATATAAAATCCGATTATGTTCAAAAAGACAGCCTGGATGTACTTTCGGTTGACCTGTTAACCAGGTTTCCCGGTCTTATCAATGAGTTTCAGTTTCCTACCGAAACGATAACACAGGTAAGTAAATATGTAAAAGCCGGTGCTTATGTCTTTTTATTTGCAGCCATACTGCTGACCATACTGGTGGTTTTCTCTATTGATAATACAATCAGGTTGGCTATGTACAGTAACCGGTTTTTAATAAAGACCATGCAGATGGTAGGCGCCACACGCTGGTTTATTGCCAAACCCATCAATATAAGGGCAATCATAAACGGATTGATTGCTTCGGGCATAGCCATTGTTGCTGTTTGGTTTGCGGTGACCTTGCTTGAGTCATTTGTACCAAGCTTTAAAGTATTACACGACAATACCAGTATGATATTACTGTTTTTAGTGATCATTGTACTGGGCATTGGAATCACGCTTATCAGCACTCATCGTTCAGTTATTAAATACCTGCGCATGAAATTGGACGATTTATATTAATTTGCAGCTTCAATTAAAATAAAATGAGCAAAGAGAAAAAACAGGTTACAGCAGGCAGCAGTTCTACTCCATTATTTGGAAAAGAAAATTATATGTGGATGGCGATAGGTTTGGGCGTATTGGCAATGGGCTTTTTTTTAATGGCTGGTGGCAAGAGCGCTGATCCAAAAGTATTTAATGATGATGATGTGTACAGCACCACCCGTATCACCATTGCTCCCATGCTCATTATTGCCGGTTTCATCATTGAGATCTTTGCAATCATGAAGAAATCAAAAACTAATTAAGAATTAAAAATTAAGAATTAAAAATTATTAGCGGAGTTGATACCTTCGCTTTTTTTATTTTAAAAAAGGACTACATGACTACCACACAAAGCATTATTATTGGAATTGTTGAAGGCTTAACTGAATTTCTGCCGGTTTCTTCTACCGGGCACATGATCATCACAGAAAAAATATTGAATATTGCCGAAGATGATTACAGCAAAATGTTCACTATCGCTATTCAGTTGGGTGCTATATTAGCTGTAGTGGTTCTGTACTGGAGAAAATTTTTCGATTTTAAGAACTGGAAATTTTATGCGAAGATTGCTGCCGGTGTTGTTCCCGCTTTGATACTTGGTTTTTTATTCTCGGAAAGGATTGATTCATTACTCGAAAGCTCAACAACTGTGGCTGTATCGCTTTTGCTGGGAGGTATAGTTTTATTGTTCATAGATAATGTTTTTAAAAATCCGCAGATAGATAAAGAAGAGGACATCTCTTTTTTTAAAGCTATCATGATCGGCATCTGGCAATGTATTGCCATGATACCGGGCGTTAGCCGCAGTGCTGCTTCCATTATAGGTGGTATGCAGCAAAAACTTACACGAAGTGCTGCAGCTGAGTTTTCTTTCTTTTTAGCAGTACCAACCATGCTGGCGGCAACAGGCTATAAATTATTAAAGTATTATCAGGACTATGGCGGCTTTACCAGCAATGAAATAAAACAACTGGCCATTGGCAATGTGGTGGCTTTTGTAGTGGCAGTATTGGCCATTAAATTTTTCATCGGGTTTTTAAAGAAACATGGATTTAAGATCTGGGGTTACTACAGAATTGTTGTAGGCATTTTATTGCTTATTCTGATCTACACAGGTTATATAAAGGCCTAAATACCCTACGCAGGGTATTGTATTCTTCAGGATGTTTTATTAATTATGCACTACATCAAAACAACTGATATGAAAATTTTAAAACTACTCCTTCCGGTGCTTTTGTGTGCTGTTGCTTTTACGGCCTGTAATTCAAACTATGGTAAAGAATATAAACTGGATAAAAAACACAATGTGTATTATAAAGGTGAAGGCATTGACGAAGCCCTTGCAAAGAAATTAGCTGAATATCTTAAAGCACAGGAATATTTTCAGGACAGCATAGAATCTACCGTACAGGTGATAAAGATCAAAGACACATTTAACCTGAACTTTGTGGTAGATGAAACAAAACTTACCAAGGGTTTCGAAACAAACTTCTTGTTGTTTGGCGGTTTTATTTCAGAGAGCGTTTTTAATAAAGCTCCTGTTACCATCAGCCTCACCAATAATAAATTAGAACCGTTTAAAAACCTGGGCTATGCAAGCCCTATTGCCGGAGAAACGGAAGAATAGCCTCAAATAATTTTCACCCTATATATTTTTAAACCCCTGTCACTATGCCAGGGGTTGTTTTTTGTGCTTAATACAATGATATTTACTACTTTCATCCCTCCTTAATAAAAAACCATGCAGACTGCTTCAAAAAAAATCATTACCGGCTGGGCTATGTACGACTGGGCCAACTCGGTTTACAACCTGGTAATTACCACAACATTTTTTCCTGCCTATTATGCATTTGTTACCAGCACAGAAAAATTTCCGGATGGCATCAGTTTCCTTGGCCGTCGTTTTGTAAATACAGAACTTAAGGACTATGTCCTTGCAGCAGGGTTTTTAGTTATCGCACTGCTCTCTCCTATTCTATCCTCTATTGCCGATTATAAAGGCAATAAGAAAAACTTCATGCGCTTTTTCTGTTACATGGGTGCAGTCAGTTGTTCGCTGATGTATTTTTTTGATGCAGATCATGTTACACTTGGCCTTACTTGTTTCATGTTTGCCGGAATCGGCTTTTATGGAAGCCAGGTATTTTACAACTCTTACCTGCCCGAAATTGCAGCAGAAAAAGACAGAGACCGTATCAGTGCCCGTGGTTTTAGTTTCGGATACATCGGCAGTGTATTAATGCAGATGATAGGATTTGCATTGGTAATAGCAATGCCCGAAAGCCAGGAACCTTTAAAAATCACATTCCTGTTGGTTGGTATCTGGTGGGTAGCATTTGCCCAAATCACTTTTAACCGTTTGCCCATCAGCCCGAGAAACGAAAGGAAAAGTAAAAAGCATGCCCTGGTTAACGGGTTTCATGAACTGCAAATCGTATGGAACCAGGTAAAGCACCTGCCTCAGTTAAAAAGATATTTACCAGCCTTCTTTTTTTACAGCATGGGTGTACAAACAGTAATGCTGGTGGCCATTGATTTTGGTATTAAAGAATTAAAGCTCGCAAATGATAAACTTATCATCACCGCTGTAATAATACAGCTGGTGGCTATTGTTGGCGCTATTGGCATGAGTCGTCTCTCAGGTTTATTTGGGAATATAAAAGTGCTTTCATTAACTGTTTGTTTATGGATTGGGGTTTGCATTGCAGGTTATTTTATGCAGACAGAAACGCATTTCTATATCATTGCCTCGCTGGTAGGTTTGGTAATGGGCGGTATCCAGTCGCTCAGCCGTTCAACCTACAGTAAGATGATGCCCGAGACAAAAGACACGGCTTCGTTCTTCAGTTTTTATGATGTAACGGAAAAACTGGCCATTGTGATCGGGCTCTTTAGTTTTGGTTTTATTGAAGGATTTACCGGCAATATGCGGAATTCTATTTTAGCGCTGATCGTATTTTTTGCACTTGGCCTTGTGTTTTTAATTCTTACTTACAGGGTGCAAAAAAAATCAACCGTATCTTTATAAGCATATGAAATTATATACCATCAACACAGGTTATTTTAAATTGGATGGCGGTGCTATGTTTGGCGTTGTTCCAAAAAGCATGTGGAATAAATTAAATCCTGCTGATGAAAATAATATGTGCAGCTGGGCTTTGCGTTGCCTGCTGATTGAAGATGAAGGCAGGCTGATCCTGATTGATACCGGCATGGGAGATAAACAGGATGCCAAATTTTTCGGTCACTATTATTTGCATGGCGATGATACCATAGATAAATCTCTAGCCCAACACGGTTTTACAAAAGATGATATCACTGATGTTTTTTTAACGCACCTGCATTTTGATCATTGCGGAGGAAGTATAGTAAAAGAAGCTGATAAACTGGTGCCGGCATTTAAAAATGCAACGTACTGGAGTAATGAAAGACATTGGAAATGGGCCACAGAACCCAATGCCAGGGAGAAAGCAAGTTTTTTAAAAGAAAATATTTTACCGATACAGGAAAGCGGGCAATTGAAGTTTTTCAACGTGAATAGTGAGTCGTCAGGCGTGAGTGAGGAGCATTCGGAAATTACAGCACTCACGACTCACGACTCACGACTCATTTCCAACCTCTCATTTTATTCTGTAAGCGGCCATACTGATGCGATGATGCTTCCTAAAATAAGTTACAAGGGAAAAACAATAGTTTATATGGCCGACCTGTTACCCTCTGCTGCTCATATTCCTTTACCTTATGTTATGGCTTACGATATGTTTCCGCTGACAACTTTAAATGAAAAGAAATTATTTTTAAACGAAGCTGAGCAAAACAATTACATTTTATTTTTTGAGCATGACCATGCCATTGAATGTTGCAATCTGCAACTGACAGAAAAAGGAGTAAGAATGAATGAGACGTTTAAACTGAGTGATATCTGATTTACCTCACTCCTATGAATGAAGTTAATTTATGCCGCAGGTTTTTATAACTCATCATATCCACCTTTATACTTCCAACAGCTATCGGGCTTTCCACCCTTAACAATAAATGATTGGGATCATCGCTCAGCCAGGCAGTCATTTTTTCGCCGCCTTCAAAAAGGGTTCCTTTAATCAACAGCGGTTTTATCTTAATGGCATTAAATCTTCCATAGCGGGTTTTAATTTTTTCTTTACCCATATACCGGATGTATAAATGAAACACTTCATCATCCAGGAACATATCAAACGGTATCTTATCATTTACTTTATACTTGCTGAAATCTATATTACGGGCATAATACACCATACTTACCACATCCTGTACGCAATCAGTAACCTTAAACACACCGTTGGTACTTATTGCTGTATTTGCAGCCTGGTTAAAAGTTACATTGTTATATTTTTTATACCCACCCTCATCTACATTACGAACAAACTTATAAGGAAGCAGGTTGGCCGTATCTACAAAACTTTCGTACCTGTCTCTTACTTTAAAAAAGTTATCGAATGTAGAGTATGTTTTCCCCTCGCCTACCAAATGATAAACCGGTTTACCGTTAAAGCGGTCCAGCTTGGAAGTGAACACAGCTTCACCGGCACCAATATACATTCCCAGTGTACTGTAAAAAACTTTCATCTTTACTTCTTCATCAGCCTGAAAGGCATTATTCCTCATTGTACAGGTATCATCAAATTTTGATGTAAAACCCAGGCAACAAAAACCCGTAAGTAATAAAAGCATTTTAAAGTATCCAATCATTTTTCTTTCCTTATTTTAATTCCTAAAATTAATAAACTCCCGATTAAAGCGGGTATAAAAAGATTAACAAACCATATTCCGAATGTTGCGGTCAGTATTCCAATCGTATTTGCGCTGTAGGAAAACAATGTTTTTGCAACAGTACCTCTTATCCCCAGTTCTGCAATGGCGAAAGACGGTATAATTGCCAGTATCCAGAACATGACGGTTATAATCCAAAAACCAGTCCATACATTTTGTTCTACCTGCAGCAACTGAAGCATAAAGATGTATTGTAAAACGAAAACAATGTACCTGAAGAACGATATAGACAGCAACCTTAACAAAACTTTTGCGTCAAACGTTTCTAAAACGTTAATGTATTTCGAAAAGCGGTCGGCATAAGGCAGCTTTTCCATCAATCTGATCAGCCATGCCATCCTGAAAAAGAAAAAAACAAAAGCAATTGTTCCGAAAATACTACCGTATAAAAAAATCCTTACCCAAAAAACAGAGATGCCCATTAAAGTATCCGAAGCATCCATAGTAAACAGCAAATAAGTTAAGCCGAAGCAACCCATCAACATGGTTATTATCAGTTGAGCCATGCCACCTGCAATGGAAAGTGTTATTGCTTTAATGCGGTTTCCTTCTTTTACAAAAAGAATACGTCCGCCATATTCGCCAATACGGTTGGGCGTATTTAATGAGAATGTAACACCACACAATACTGATTTAAATGCAGTAATAAAACTGATGGGCTGAATAGCTTTCATCAGCAATTGCCATTTACGGGCTTCCATTCCCCAGTTTACAAAAACGAAGATGATCACCAGCCAGAATTTCCAGGCATCTGCTCCAAAGGGCATGGCTTTAATGAGGGCAATAGAGCTGTCAATATCGGGCTGTGCCTTTACCTGCTGGTATAAGGAATAAAATAACCAGACTGCCAGCAAAGGGCCAACAAACCATTTGAGTAATATTTTGATACTTTTGTTCAATACACAATGTTACTTCAATTATAAAGGCTGAAAAAATAAATACCGCTTTGCAAAAAAAAACAAATATTATTTTAGGTATCGATCCGGGTACCATCATCATGGGCTATGGATTGGTAAAAGTACAAGGTTCAAAAATTTCGCTGCTGGAACTTGGCGTTTTACAACCCGGAAAAGTAAAGGACAGTTATAAAAAACTGCAGCTCATTTTTAATACAGTGAGTGGCCTTATAACAAAATACCAACCCGATACATTTGCCATTGAAGCTCCTTTTTTTGGAAAGAATGTGCAGAGCATGCTTAAGCTGGGCCGTGCACAGGGCGTTGCCATTGCTGCTGCCATGCGGCACGGACTGGAAGTAACAGAGTATTCGCCCAAAAAAGTAAAGCAATCTGTAACCGGCAATGGCAATGCTTCAAAAGAACAGGTATTGAAAATGCTGCAGCAAATATTAGCTTTTAAAGAAGATCCAAAACATTATGATGCAACAGACGCATTGGCTGTGGCTGTATGCCATCATTTTCAGCAAAAAACGGCTTTAAACATTGGCGGCGAAAAAGTAAATGGCTGGAAAGACTTCCTGGCAAAAAATCCAGGTAAAATAAAAACACAGTAGCAGCAAGGATTTACTTAACCTGTTATTAACAAAATTTGAAAGCATGCTGTTTAATTTCATACAATATTCTTAAGGTATAATTCAAATGGTAATTCGCTCAAAAACATTACGGTTAGTTATTTTAACAAGCACAGTGCTGGTTACCATCATTATTGCCATACAATTAATATGGTTACAAAAAGTTTACCTCTACGAAGAGAAACAGTTTAACATCAATGTTTCAAAAAGCATCCGCAGTTTATATACCGATATGGAACTGGTTAGTGACGCATCGGATAATGTGCAAAAAATAATTGAGAATGTAAGCCCCGATGTGTATTTATTAAAAATTGACTGCAGCCCCAATCTTGATCAGCTTTGGGTGAATATAAAAAGCGAGCTTACCGATTTTGATGTGTACACAGATTGCAGGGCCGCCATTTACGACACGGCTGAAAAAAAATATACTGCCCATCAATATATTGACCTGCCCGATTCTTACTTTCCGTCTGATAAAGAAAAAGAACTTTCGGTTTATGAGCGTGATTATGGATATATAGCTTTGTACTTTCCGCACAGGGGGCAATATATCATTAAACAAATGCTGTTCTGGATAGCATCCAGCGGGCTGTTGTTACTTGTTTTAATCGGATTTGGTTTCAGTATCTTTTATCTGTACCGTCAAAAATTTTTCAATGAAACACAAAAAGACTTTGTAAATAATTTTACACATGAATTTAAAACCCCACTGGCCGTAATTAAAATTGCTGCTGATGTATTGCAACAGAAAAATATCATTGAAAAACCTGAGAAGTTGAAAAACTATGCAGGCATCATCAATGAACAGACATCACATCTGCAGTCGCAGGTACAACGGCTTTTAGAAATTGCTTATACCGACCGTACCAGTCTGCCACTCGAAAAAGAAAAGTTCAATGTCAATACTTTGATGGAAGAATCCATAAATGATCTTCAACCTTTAATTGAGCAGAAAAATGCGGTTGTGAAAACAAGTTTTACCAATGCAGACCCGGTAATCAATGCAGATAAATCCTATTTAAGATTATGTTTCATCAACCTGATAGAAAATGCCATTAAATACGCCAATGAGCCGGTTATTTCCATAACAACAAAATCTGACAACAACCAGTTTTACGTATCTGTAAAGGACAACGGAATAGGTATTGCTCCGGAGCATCATAAAAAGATATTTGAGCGTTTTTTCAGGATAAAAGATGGTGAACTACATACCAGCAAGGGATTTGGATTGGGTTTAAATTTTGTAAAAAAAGTAATTGATACCCATAATGGCAAAATTGAAGTGGTGAGTGAGCCGGGAAAAGGGAGCTCGTTTATAATTAAATTACCACGTAGCTAAAATATAAAATATGTCAAAAGGAAAAGTATTATTGGCTGAAGATGATCTTTCACTTGGCTTTGTAATCAAAGATTCGTTACAGGATATTGGTTTTGAAGTAACGCATTGCCCCGATGGTGAAGTGGCCTGGCAGCAATTTCAAAAGAAGGAATTTGATATTTGCCTGCTGGATATTAATATGCCTGTGAGAGATGGTTTTTCGCTTGCAAAAAAAATACGGCAGCTTAGCGATGTTGTACCCATTATATTTTTAACCGCTAAAAGTTTACAGGAAGATAAAGTAAAGGGATTTCAATCGGGTGCCGATGATTATATCACCAAGCCTTTCAGTATTGAAGAGCTGATCCTGAGGATGGAGGTTTTTTTACGACGCACAAAAAAATTACAGGCCGATACGGAAGAAATATATCAACTGGGTAAATTGAAATTTGTAGTTAACGAATTAAAAATTTACAACGGCAAGGATGAGATAACACTTACACAAAAAGAATCGGACCTGCTTAGGTTTTTTGCACAGCACGAAAACAAAGTTTTAAAAAGAGAAGAAGTGTTACTGAATGTTTGGGGTAAAGATGATTATTTTTTAGGCCGGAGTATGGATGTTTTTATAACAAAGCTCCGGAAACATTTTAAGAGCGATCCCAATATTGTACTGGAAACCATACATGGTGTAGGTTTCAGGCTGCAGGTTAAATAATTACAATTCAGCCAATATTTTTTCCTGCGTTTTTTTTAATTCGTCCTGCGATGGATTAAGTTTAGGTCTGGTAAAATTCAGATCATTTGCAGAATTGATGGGAATAAGATGCATGTGGGCGTGTGGCACTTCAAGTCCGATAACACTGATACCACATCTTTTGCAATTAAAAGCCTTTTCAATGGCATGTGCAATAGGCTTTGCAAAAACCAGCATCTCAGCCAGATAATCATCTGGCACATCAAATATTTTATTTACTTCAATTTTTGGAACAACCAAAACATGTCCAGTAACTAAAGGTTCAATATCCAGGAAAGCAATAAACTTTTCGCTCTCTGCAATCTTTTGCGAAGGAATATCGCCATTGATGATTTTTGTAAACACTGACATAAAAAATATTTTAGTAAAGATACAACACAAAAAAGCCCGTTCAGATTTGAACGGGCTTTAATTCATATTAAAAAATTACAGTTCAATTTTTTCAATTTTAAATTTCATTATGCCTGCAGGAACCTGTACATCCACCACATCGCCAACAACTTTACCCAAAAGACTGTGCCCTATTGGAGAAGTTACTGAAATTTTCCCTTCCTTAAGGTTAGCTTCATTTTCCGAAACTATTTTATAGGTTACCTGCTTCTTAGTATTCTGATTGGTTAAGGTTACCCTTGTAAGAATAGATACTTTGCTGGTATCAATATTACTTTCATCTAAAATACGGGCATTGGCAATAACGCCTTCCAGGTATTTAATTTTAGCTTCCAGCATACCTTGTGCTTCTTTCGCAGCATCATATTCTGCATTTTCCTTTAAATCACCCTTTTCCCTGGCTTCACCAATAGCATGGCTGGCAGCCGGCCTTTCAACACCTTTCATATGTTGCAGCTCCTCTTTTAGCCTTTCAAACGTTTCCGCTGTTACATAATTAGTATTATTCATAAAATTCAGTTTAAACAAATAAAAAAAATACAACGCCTCAGATAAACCTCAGGCGTTGCATGTATTACAAAAATAGTAAAAATTTTAAATTTCCAGCTTTTCCAGAATAACAACACTCATTTTATAAAAAGCCTCCATTGAATAACCCGCAATATGCGGTGTAAGCAATACATTGGGTTGCCCTGTAAGATAAAGCATTTCTTCCTTTTCCTTATCCGAAAAGCTGTCTAAATGTTCATTTTCCAATACATCTAACGCTGCTCCCGCAATAATATTTTGTTTTAGTGCGTCAATTAAGGCAGTAGTTTGTATAACAGAACCCCTGGATGTATTAATGATATATGGCTTTTGTTCCAATGCATCGAAGAACGCTTTATTTGCCATATGGCTGGTTTCGTCTGTGAGCGGTACATGAAAGCTGATAACATCAGCATAACGGTAAATCTGGTCAAGATTGGCTTCTTTTATATAACCTTGGCTAAAACCATATTTATTTTTATCATAAGCCAAAACGGTTACATCAAAAGATGATAGTAGTTTGGCAAATGTACTTCCGGTATTTCCATAACCAATTATGCCAACGGTTTTACCAGCCAATTCAGTTCCCCTGTTTTCTTCACGTATCCATTTACCATTTTTAATTTCTTCAAAGCTGCTGCTGATTTTATTTTTCAGGTTAAGCAACATACCCAAAGCATGTTCGGCCACAGCATTCCTGTTGCCCTCTGGGCTGCTTACACATTTTATTCCTTTGCTTTCGGCATAGGCTATATCAATCAATTCCATACCACTGCCTAATCTTCCAATCCATTTTAAAACTAAGGCCTTATCTAAAACCGCCTGATCAATTTTTATCCTCGTTGTAACAATAAGCCCTTCTGCTTTATCAACCAGCGCTGTTAATCCGGCATAGGTAATTTGCGGGAGATACATCACTGTATATCCTTTTTTCTGCAGGCTTTCAATTAAAACATCATGAACCCTTGCCGTTATTATCACTAATTTCTCTGTACTCATTTTGAAGCAATCATACTTATTTCAACATTAACATTTTTAGGCAGTCCCTTTACAGCAACTGTTTCCCTTGCCGGATAATCTGCTGTGAAATAACCTCCATAAATTTCATTTACTTCGGCAAATAATGACATATCGCTTAAAAAAATAGTTGTTTTAACGATATTACTAAAATCCATGCCGGCCTCTGTCAGTATAGCTTGCAGGTTTCTCATTACCTGGTTAGCCTCTGTTGCAATATCTGCATCAGCCAGATCCGAAGTGCCTGGTATTAAAGCTATCTGCCCCGAAATAAAAAGCATATTTCCACTTAATACTGCCTGGTTATATGGCCCGATTGGTGCCGGGGCTTTGCTTGTGTTGATTATTATTTTCATCTGTGTTTCTATTTTATTTTATGAATTGCAAATATATCTTTTATCAACCACCTATTTTTGTAAAAAAGTAATCATGCAAATAGTGGTAGCGGCATCGGATGAGCAATGGAAAGAACTAACAGGTAATAGAACCAATATTAATTGGCAAAGAGTTAATAGTGCCGCAGATTTTAGTGAGCACACAAATGCAGATGCCTGCTTCAGTTTAAAGGAGAATAGTTTTATTGCTGAATTTGAATCTTTAAAAAAACCGGTTTTTATTAATTCAGTAGTACGGACATTAGCCGATTATGATGCGCCTGCAAATGTTTATCGTATCAATGGATGGGCAACTTTTTTAAACCGGACGGTTTGGGAAATTGCCGGAAATGTTGATGAAAATATTAAATCAATATTTGAATCCATTGGTATCAAGATCAATATTGTACCAGATGAACCGGGTTTTATTACAGCAAGAATTATTGCCATGATCATTAATGAAGCTTTTTTTGCCATTGAAGATAATGTGAGCAGTAAAACAGAAATTGATACAGCCATGAAACTTGGAACCAATTACCCTTTTGGCCCGTTTGAATGGGCTGATTTGATTGGTACAGATAATATTTCAGCGTTACTCCAAAAATTAAATCAATCCGATAGCCGTTATCAACCGTCGGAACAATTAATTAAAGAAGTAAACAACAATTAATGAGTCTTATACTAAATATAGATACTGCTTCTGAAAATGCTCATGTAAGTTTTGCAAAAGACGGGTTGGTAATAAATTCACTGAGCAGTGAATCACAAAAAGAACATGCTGCATTTCTGCAATCGGCTATTCAGCAATTAATAAAAACAACAGGAATAAATTTAAAAGATTTAGATGCCATAGCTGTTACAGCAGGTCCGGGTTCTTATACCGGGTTAAGGGTTGGCATGGCCAGTGCAAAAGGTTTATGTTATGCATTACAAAAACCATTGATTACATTAATTACGCTCGAGGTTTTAACATTATCTGCATTACAGTTTTTTTCCATGCAGGAAGAAGCTTTGTTATACTGCCCGATGATAGATGCCCGTCGTATGGAAGTTTTTACTGCGTTGTATCAAAAAGACCTCTCTGTTATTAAGCCTCCATGCGCATTGATACTTGACGAGTTTTCTTTTGAAAAGGAATTGTTGAAAAACAGGATATTATTTTTTGGAAATGGTTCGGATAAATGGAAATCAATATGTAAACACCCAAATGCTTTTTTTGAAACTGCGGTTATTTTGCCTGAATCTATGAGTAAACTGTCAAATATTCTTTTTTCTGAAAATAAATTTACAGAATTAGCTTACAGTGAACCTATCTATCTGAAAGAATTTCAAAGTTTTACCAAATAAACAGAATAATAATCCCTAAAAAAACGTTATACTTACGTAAATATATTTAGTTGCATAAGCAATTATAAGTATATTTGTAATGTTCAAACATTGTTCAAGCATAATTAAAATTTAATCCTTATGATGGTTGCGTCTCAAACACGTGAGCAGGATGCGTCAGCATCTGCAAAAACTCCAGCTAATTCTGCAGTAAATGTGGATTATCATGCGCTGAAAAAAGCAGCATTGGTACTGCGGGCCTTAAACCATAAGCTCCGCCAGCAATTACTCAAATTAATTGAAGAAGAAAAAAAGATCACAGTTACAGAAATTTATGTTCGTTTACGGTTAGAGCAATCTGTTGCTTCGCAACACCTTGCCATCTTACGTAAAGCAGGAATAGTTAATACAGAACGTGATGGAAAATTTATTTTCTATACCGTTAATTACAAGCGTATTGACGAAATCAGTCAATTTGTAAAAGACCTGGTAGGTTAAAATTTCTGCAAAAAAAAATTTACAGCGTTCCGGCAACAGCCGGAACGCTTTTTTATTTTTAACTTTGCGCTTTCAAATTGAATCAATAAAAAATTTGCCATGTTTATAAAACAATTATACACCGGATGCCTTAGTGAAGCCGCTTATTACATAGAAAGTGAAGGTGAAGTAGCCATCATTGATCCACTTAGGGATACCGATGAATACATTAAACTGGCAAAAGAAAATAATGCAGGAATCAAATATATTTTTGAAACACATTTTCATGCTGACTTTGTAAGTGGCCATATTGACCTGAGTAAATTAACAAGCGCTCCTATTATTTACGGCCCCGGAGCAAAAACTGACTATGAAGTTTACAACAGCAAGGATGGCGAAATATTCAAGTTGGGTAAAATAACGATTCAGGTTTTACACACACCGGGTCATACATTGGAAAGCAGTTGTTATTTATTAAGAGATGAAAATGATAAGCCGCATGCCATTTTTACCGGTGATACGTTATTTGTAGGTGATGTGGGACGACCAGATTTAAGCAGCGGAAACATGAGCAGTGCTGAACTGGCAGGTATCATGTATGACACCATTCAAAACAAAATCCTCCCTTTAGCTGATGATGTGTTGGTTTACCCGGCACATGGTGCAGGCAGCAGTTGCGGAAAAAATATGGGACCGGAAACCTTTAGTACGATTGGTGAACAAAAGAAAACGAATTATGCATTACAGCCACAAAGCAAAGAAGAATTTGTAGCGGCTGTTACCGAAGGGCTGGGAGTTGCTCCGCAATATTTTGCCATCAACGCTAAAATAAATATGCAGGGGTACGAAAGTCTGGATACAATTAAACAAAAAGGATTAACTGCATTATCTATTACAGAGTTTAAAGACTTGCAGGCTGATGATGTGCTCGTTTTAGATACCAGGCATGCAACTGTATTTACAAAAGGGTTTATCCCTGGAAGTATTTTTATTGGCCTTGAAGGCCGCTTTGCGGAATGGGCAGGAAGTTTATTGTCATTTAATAAGCCAATGATACTGGTAACAGAATCTGGTAAAGAAGAAGAATCAATCATACGTTTATCGAGAGTAGGTTTTAGTAAAATACAGGGATATTTGCAGGGCGGATTTGAAGCTTGGCAGAAGGCCGGTAAAACGGTTGATATGATCATTGATGTGGAAGCAGATGAGCTGGAAATGGATATACCGCATGACCCGAATTTAGTAATTGTGGATGTAAGACGGGAAACTGAATTTGCCGACGGGCATATTAAAGACGCCCAAAACCTGCCTCTGAATGAAATGAATGATGTTGTTAACCTGGCTCATTTTGAAGACAATCAGAATTTATATGTACACTGTGCAGGTGGCTACAGAAGTGTGATTGCAGCTTCGCTTTTAAAAAGGGAAGGGACACATAACTTAAGAAATGTTTTAGGTGGCTGGAATAAGATAAAAGAGCAAAGCAATATTAAAACAGAAAAAGAAGCCAGTGTTTTAAACTGATATCAACTTACTGGTGTTTTATCAATCCAGTTTTCTTTATAATCATCTTTATAATCCCATTTCCAGCGGCGATGGGTCCACAAATAATTATCTGGTTCTTCCCGTATTATTTTTTCCAGAAAATCCCGAAAGGCTCTTGTAATTTCTCCATGTTTTGTTGATGCTGCATTTTCGGCACACAAGGTACATTCCAGATTATAATAACCTCTTTTAAGCATCTTTGAACGCACAAATACTACAGCAGTATTATTTTTAATACCACCAACCTCAGGGCCGGTTATAAAGGGTGCCGGTTTACTGAAATAATTTTGCCAGTAAGCTCCAGCCGGGTTTCCCGGATTCTGATCTGCTCCCAGAAAAAACGCAAATCTTTCTTTAAATATCTCTTCACGTTTTTGTCTGAATTCTGTTGCTTTTATAAATTTTGTTCCGTACTTCTGCCTGATTTTTAAAAACAACCTTTCCATGGCTGAATTATTAATAGGTATATAGACAGCATAGGAAGGGATATCTTTTATAGATTTTGACATGAACAGGCTTCCAAACTCCCAGTTAAACTGGTGACCGGCATGCAACTGAACATTCTTACCTTTTTTTATTAGCTCATCAATGACAGAAAAATCGCCTGTACATCTTTTTGCAAAAGTTTTATCACTCATCGAAATGAGTTTTATTATCTCCATAAAAGTATCTGCAAGGTTATGGTAAAACTGTTTAGCTATTTTTCCAATTTCCTTATCAGTTTTATCCGGAAATGCAATCTTAAGATTACCAATCACAATTTTACGGCGATATCCAAATACATAATAAATGAAAAAATAAATACCATCACCGATAAAATAAATGACCGGGTATGGTAATAATGAAAGAAGATATAGAAACCCGTAAATGATATAATACATGATGTTGAATTTAGGTGTAATGCAAACATTGCTGCAGACCGGCAAAGTTAAGTAGTTAATGTTAGTATGGGGCTGGATACAACTGAGAATGATCTTTATAAAACAATATTCTGGATCCGTTCAAGTTTATCGGGGTAATCCGTATTGAAATGTAACCCTCTGCTTTCGTGGCGAAACTCGGCACTTTTAACGATCAGGTAGGCTACAGTTATCATGTTTCTTAATTCGCACAATTGTGGCGACACAATGGTTTTTTGATAAAGCGCTTCTGTCTCTGCAAATAAAAGATCAAGCCTTTTCATTGCTCGATGCAGCCTTTCATTGTTACGTACAATACCAACATAGTCACTCATCAGTAATTTTAATTCCTTTACACTTTGTGTGATAAGAATCATTTCTTTGGGAGCATTGGTTCCGTCGGTTTTCCAGTCACCAACTGCTATCCCACCAAATGGCGCAGCTTCAATCTCTTTTAATTTCATAACCGAATCTTCAAACGCTCTGTGAGCAAACACCATTGCTTCTAAAAGCGAATTGCTTGCAAGCCGGTTGGCGCCATGTAAACCAGTACTGGCACATTCACCTGCGGCATATAAATTTTTAATGGAGGTTTGCCCATGCTCATCTGTTTTAATTCCACCACAGCTGTAATGTGCAGCCGGTGCAACCGGAATCAGGTTTTTTGTGATGTCAATTCCAATACTTAAACACTTTTCATAAATATTCGGAAAGTGTTCAACAAATTTTTCTTTGCTGAAATGTCTGCAATCCAAAAAAACGTTTTCAGTACCCGCAATTTTCATTTCATTATCGATAGCACGGGCAACAATATCACGTGGGGCAAGATCCTTCCTTTCATCATAACGTTCCATAAAAGCTTCGCCGGCATGATTACGCAATATGCCTCCATCACCACGCACTGCTTCGGTAATTAAAAAATTATGTCCACGTATTCCAGTTTCGTACAAAGCTGTCGGGTGAAACTGGATGAACTCCATGTTTTCAATCCTGCCCTTGGCACGGTAAACCATCGCCACACCATCGCCTGTTGCAATAGCAGGATTGGTTGTAGAACGGTAAACCTGCCCATTACCACCTGCTGCCAGTAAAGTTATTTTAGAAAGTATCTTTTCGGTTTTATTGGTACCCAGGTTTAAAACATACACACCATAACATTCAACATCAGGTGTTGCTTTGGTGATAAGATAACCAAGATGATGCTGGGTAATTATATCCAGTACAAAACAATGGTTAAGCAGTTTGATATTTGGTTTTCTATTGATGGCTTCCAGCAAAGCTCTTTCCATTTCTCTTCCCGTAACATCTTTGTGATGCAATATTCTTGATTCGCTGTGACCACCTTCCTTACCAAGTTTATAATCACCATCGGCTTCTTTATCAAACCTGGCACCCCATTCAATAATTTCATTAATGCGGTCAACACCTTCCTTGATCACAATCTCCACAATATGCTTATTGCACAAACCATCACCAGCAATTATAGTATCATCAATATGTTTTTGAAAACTGTCGTGATCAAAATCCATCACACCGGCAATGCCGCCCTGTGCATACTTGGTATTGGTTTCGTCGCTTTGTGTTTTGGTAAGAATGGTAACTGTTTTACCTGGGCATTCCTCCGCTACCTTTAAAGCATAAGTTAAACCTGCTATACCACTGCCTATTACGAGAAAATCTGTTTGCATATCTGAATAAGGCAAAAGTTAAAATTCAAAAACAAAAAATAATACCTGATAACTTCTGCCTTTTAACTTTTTAATTTTGAATTTTTAATTAGTTTACACCCACGCCTCATTCTCTTTTAATAAATTAATCAGTTCATCAACAGCTATCTCGCTATTGATATTTCTTTTCACTACTTCCTTTCCTTTATACAAAGTGATTTTTCCTACGCCGCTGCCTACATATCCAAAATCGGCATCGGCCATTTCGCCGGGGCCATTTACAATACATCCCATAATGGCGATTTTCACACCTTTTAAGTGATTGGTAACCGCACGGATCTTCGCAGTGGTTTCCTGCAAATCAAATAATGTACGGCCGCAACTGGGGCAACTGATATATTCTGTTTTAGAAATCCTTGTACGTGTTGCCTGCAAAACTCCAAATGCAATAGAGTTTAATAATTTGGTTTGAGGAGCAATTTTATTATTTCCAAAATGATGACCAAAGCAAACGCCATCGCAAAAACCATCCAGCAGTAAACCTCCGGCTTCTATTGAATAATGAATCAGACTTTCATCAGTCGTTGCATCAGTGCTGTCGCAAATGATGATTGCAGGATTCTTAATATTATTATTAATGAACTCAACAAACATCCTGCGAATACTTTGCATCGCATTTTTATTGGTGCTGCTTAAACAGATCACAACGGTTTTATCTGCGGCAAGTTTTGCAAATAATTTTTCCAGTTGCTGATCAGGATATCCTTCAGAATAACAATCGATCATCACAAAATTCAGAAGATTCGATTTTTCCAGACTTTCATCAATGTATTGATTTCCGTCAAGAATAGGAACATACTTATTTTTATCTGCGGCTGATAACCAGGGTTGCTGATAAAGAATAACCTTTAATGTTCCCGGTAAATCAAAATCAAGGGGTTGATTGCAGAAAATATAATCAGCTGCCGCATCGCCAATATTCCATTTATCAGTTGCTTCATCATAGCTATAGCCAATGTCTTTTAAATTTTCCGGAGTTATTTTATCAAACTTGCTGAAATCAGCCACTACAACAGGAACATGTTTTGCTCCGATATTACTCACCTCAAAACTTTCTCTCCTGTTATATTCAAAAGGAGAATAAGGAAGTTTTTCAACAGCAGGAACTGACTCATTCGCATTAACCGCTGCATATCTCTTTACAATATCATTACACACTGGTATCTCCAGCTCAGGGTCTTCAGTTAAAGAAACACGTATGGTATCTCCTATTCCATCTTCCAGTAAAGTACCAATACCTATTGCAGATTTAATTCTCCCATCCTCACCATCACCCGCTTCTGTTACACCCAGGTGCAATGGATAGGCTTCATCAAATTCTTCCATCATGTGGTTAACAAGCAAACGATACGCCTGCACCATCACCTGTGGATTACTGCTCTTCATACTTAATACAATCTGGTGATAATCTTCGGCACGGGCAATGCGTAAAAACTCCATGGCACTTTCCACCATGCCCATCGCTGTATCGCCATAGCGGCTCATGATGCGGTCACTCAGACTGCCGTGATTGGTGCCGATACGCATAGCAGTACCATACTCTTTACAAATTTTTACAAGCGGCGTAAAGCGATCTCTTATCCTTTCAATCTCTTCGGCATACTCTGCATCGGTATATTCTATCTGTTCAAATTTTTTCTTGTCAACATAATTGCCGGGGTTCACCCTTACTTTTTCTACAATCCTGGCAGCAATTTCTGCAGCGTTGGGTGTAAAATGAATATCTGCAACAAGCGGTGTGTTATAACCTCTTTTTCTTAACTCATCTTTTATTGCCTTTAAATTTTCTGCTTCGTTCTTAGATGGAGCAGTAATACGTACCAATTCAGCACCTGCTTCTATACAACGTATGGATTGTTCAACCGTAGCCATGGTATCCATAGTATCGGTTGTGGTCATGGTTTGTACACGTATGGGGTGATTGTTGCCGATTAAAAGATCGCCGATCTTAACTTCCCGGGTTTTAAGGCGTTTGTATGATGTGAGTGATTCGGTGTAGAATTGCATGTTGCAAAAATAGTGATATTCAGTCATTGGGCAGACGGGGCGTCAGACCAAATCACCAATCTTTTTCCGGCTTAGCAGATGTAGCTGTGTTAACTTTTCTTAATCTGTCTTGTAGATTTTTTTCCTGCTGTAGCAATGCTTTCAGTTTTTCTTCCGCATCCTGTTTGGTAAGTTTTGACGGTTGGGGTTTGGGCTGTTCATTTTTCTCTTCTTCTTTGGGCTTATCTTTCTTTTTATCTTTTTTGTCGTCTTTGGGTTTTTTATCTTCTTTTTTGTCCTTATTATCCTTTTGCTGTTGCTGCTTTTGTTGCAGTAATGCCCTTTGAAGATTCTGCCTGGCATCTTCATCCTGAGGGTTCAGCTTTAATGCATTTTTATAGGCTTCGATACATTCAGGCAGTTTCTTATTATTCTGCAGCACCACTCCTTTGTTGTAAAAAGCTTTAGCTTTATCAGCATCCGATGTGGCATTCGACAAAGCGTTATCATAAGCCTGCACCGCTTCATCAGTTTTTTTATTTTTATAAAGGGCATTGCCTAAATTGTATTGTGCCGTTGGGTTTGCCGGAGCTTTTTCAGTTGCCTGTTTATAATTAGTAATGGCATCGTTGTATTCCTTTTTTTCATAGGCCTCATTCCCTTTTTTAAGTAATTCATTTTCATTTTGGGCAATGCCGGTTGATGGTAAAAGAAAACACACAATAACCAATATTGTTGCTAAACCTATTCCATTGTTTTGAATTCCCTCCCTAACAACTGAAATCCTCTTTCTTTCTGAAACAAATAATTCAACAACCAGTAAACCCAAAGCCAGCATTAAGAAATAAGGAAAATAGTTTTTATAGTTCACTAAAGAATCTTCTGTAACAGTACGCTGACCCATACTGGCCAGTTGTACATCAAGTTTTGTTACCAGGTCATCGGTATTGGTGAAAAGCTGGTAAGAGCCGTTGCCTTTTTCAGCAATCTTCTTTAATTCCTCTTCATTCAGTTTGGTAATCACGGTAAGCCCGTTGGCATCCAGTTTTTCCTGGTTGGTAAGTTCATCAATAATAGTTGACCCCATCGGAGAGCCAATACCAACAGTATTTATAACGATCCCCTCCTCTGCCATTTGGCCAGCCATTTTCAAAGCTCCCTCATCATGATCTTCTCCATCACTTATCAAAATAACAGCCTTATATTTTTTTTCTTTGGAGTTAAAAGAAACACTGCACATTTTTAATGCATCGGAAATTACTGTGCCTTGTGTTGGTACAATATCGGTTGAAGCAGATGAAAGATACATTTTTGCAGCTCCATGATCGCCGGTGAGTGGCATTTGTAAATAAGCCCTGCCCGCAAAAACAACAATCCCAACGCGGTCGTTACTGAGTTTATCAATTAATTTGCTGAGCGCCTGTTTTGCCCTTTCCAGCCTGTTGGGCTTAATATCTTGTGCCAGCATACTTTTGCTTACGTCAATGGCAATCATGATATCAATACCATTTCTGTTCACCTTTTCCATTCCTTTTGGTGAACGGAGGTTTGCCAAAGCAACAGTACCCAATGCAAAAGCTGATAGTATCAGCACAAATTTTATAGCAAAACGTTGAGGAGAATAATTTTTTATCAGTTCCCTTACCAGGTTTTCATCACCAATTTTTTTGATTGTCTGTTTCTTCCAGTACAACACAAAAAAATACAATACCAGCAAAAAAGGTATTGCTGCCAGTAAAATAAAATATTCTATGTGTTGAAAACTTAAGTTCATGTTGTGTGCAAAATAACAAAACTGCTAATAAGCATAATGTTAAAAAATCATGCTAATTTGATTTTTCTGCTGTGTAACTGACCTGTTTTTATTTCTTCCCTTCAAAAAAGCCATATTGCTTTAAGATAGACTTTGTAATATCTAAACGTAGTTTGCCGATATTGGTATCTTTTTCCGGCCCTTTAACAAAAGTCACAAAAAAGTAAACGTGTTTGTTCTCTTCAATCCATCCAACTACCCAGCCAATAGCTTTGCCGTCATCATCAAATCCCCAACCGGTTTTATAACTTAACTGGTAAGCCGTGTTACTCTCCTGCAGCATTACATCCCTTACCTGCTGATGTACACTTTTACGGAAAGGCAGCTGATCAAAATATAATTTCTTAACCATGCCAAGTTGTTCATCAGGCGATACTTTTAATCTCCCGTTCAGCCAGAATGAATCAATGGGGCCACTGATATTCTTATTGCCATAACCAATGCTGTCAATCCATTGCTGCATGGTATCTTTTCCAATGCGGCGGGCTACTTCCTGGTAATATGGAACGCTGCTTACTTTAAATGCTTCGGTCAAATCCATATCCTTGTTCCAGTCTTTATTCCATCTTTCCACTCCATCCCACTTTATAACCATTTTCTCATCTGTAATTATTCCTGTTTGCAATCCTACCAGCGAATTAAAAATTTTAAATGTAGATGCAGGAGAAAAGCGCATGGTATCATATTTCATATTATACACAGTTACCTCACCATCCTGGTTATTAAACATGGTAAAACAGCCCTCCACATTTTTTTCATCGAAATACTTTTTTAAACTGTCATCATTATTGGCCTTGTTTACAGAGCAGGAGTAAAATGTAATCAGTAGCAGGGAATTGGTAATTAGTAACAGAATATACTTCTTCATCAATAATATTTTTATTTCTTTGATTTATTTAAGTGTTGAGCAGTTGCCTCCAGTGCATTATAGAATTTTTTTCCAAACTTCCGGGTGAGTGCTTCCTTTAAAAAAACATAAACCGGAACTTTTAATTTTTTACCAAGTGTACATGCAGCTTTGCAATTATCTTCCCTTGGTTCGTAGTTAACATATACATCGTTACTGCGTTTGCTGTTTTTAACAATAACCGGAAACAGGTGACAACTGATGGGCTTTTTCCATTTTATCTTTCCGTCAATATAAGCCTGCTCAATACCACATTTTACAACACCATCTTTATCTTTTATCCCATACACACAAACTTTGCTGTTGATTGTTGGTGTTACCCATCCGTACTCCCTGTCGTACACATACCGGCCCTGCCGTTCCAGTTCTTTTTTACTTTCCTCGTTTAGATAAGGTAATACCACGTCATAAACTTCATTTAATTTGTCAAGCTCGTCATTTTCAAGTGGCGCCCCGGCATCTCCATCCACACAGCAGGCTCCTTTACATTTGGAGAGGTCGCAAACAAATTGTTCGCTTACCACTGCATCAGCCACAAGAATATTGTCTATTGCAATCATAGAATGCAAAAATAACGAAAGGAGTATGTTTACGTTGAAAAAAATTAATTCTGCTTTTGAAGCAAGCTGTTTAATATTTTTTTTAGGTTGGGATCATCTGGATAAGGAGCATCAAAGTCAATGATCTTGCCTTCTTTATCAATTAAAACATAGCGAGGGAGGCTGGTTACAACTTTACAATACACGGGTAATAAACCGCTGAAAGCTTTTGAATCTGAAAGCTGCAACCCTTGAAGTTTATATTTTTTAACCGATTCTTTCCATATGCTGCTTTCTGAATCCAGTGATACTGAAATAAACTGTATCGGGTCGGATCTGTATTCGGCCATTAACTTTTCAAAAAAAGGGAAATTCTTTATACAAGGTGCACACCAACTGGCCCAAAAATCAATTAGCAAATATTTACCCCTGAAAATATCAAATCTTACTTCATTACCAGATGTGTCATTTAACTTAAAATCATGAACAGATTTTATTTCACTCAATGACTTATTAAAGTCATCGCCTGCCAGGGGATTATCATTTCTGAATTTATTATCGGAAGTTAACGGGTACATATAACTTAACACTTTATACCCTTCATTACTATTCTTAACATCCTCCGACAACAAACTGTAATACACCTGCAATGTATCAATCGGTAATCTTCGTTTGTACTGTGACAAAAGATGAGCGCTCAAAAAAGATGCCTCATGATCTTTTATGTATTGCAGATCCAGGTTTTTTAAAGTTTCGTTGTTTGAATTACTTGCAGGATAAGATTTAAGAATCTCTTTTCTCAGCATTGTGTCTGTGTTCATAACATAAAGCCTGTTCAAAGAATCCACACGCTTATTAAAATCAAGGTGAATTGCTGCAAGTATTTCTATCTTCCGCTTCTCCCATTTCTCTTTCTCCAGCTGCGAAACAGAACCTTTGATGATTGTCTTGCCCTGATTATAAACAATATTGATGTATACCGGTTCTAATAAAATCTGAACTACGGTAGAGTCGCTATAGCCAGGACTATTTAAATCTGTCCACAAGTACGCATTGCTCAACTGGTTAATTTTTCCTGAAAATTCAAATTTTCCTTTTTCCAATTTTGCAAAAACGGCAACCTGATTGTTACCGGTATCCCAATAATTCAGGCGGATGGTTCCTGTATCTATGCCAATAATTTCTCCGGTTAAAGTAAACGGGTTATTGTTTTTTACAGGTTGGCTGTAAGAGCCATTAAGAAAGAACAGCACAAATGAAAAAATATAAAAACATTTTAAGTGCATAATTTTTTTTCGGGTCAGAGGGTTATCAACCCTGTTTCAGGGTATGTTATTTATTAGTCCACTTAAACGTATTGATGAGATGATCAATATCTTTTTGCAGAAAATCCTGCACCGGTCTTAAGGAATCGGCATTGGGCGTAACGTCAAAGTACAACGCTCCCCGGAAAAAGTTTTTAGTAGTGTCGCTCATAAAAAACTGCTTGGCAGTAGCGGCATTACCGCCAACCCGGAAGAAAACACCGGTGATGCCATTTGGCGTATGAAACAGACTGTCTTTTATTGATGAAGCAACGGATTCATTTTTACTGGTAAGTTTAAATGCATCGTTCACCATATAATCAAAAACATTAGTGCCCAGTGAATCTTTGTAGCTGCCATCAGCCTGTTTTACTTTATAAGTTGACTTGCCACCGATGGCTTTATAACTCAGAAAAATTCTACCGCCAAAATCAGGGAAATCAATATTAACCCAATAAGGGTTTTGAACATCCTGGTCAAAATACGTGCTGTCTTTTACTACCTGTGCATAAGCTGGATATTCAAAAGTATAAGGGAACCCTTCTTTTTGAAAGCTTACATATTTTCTTTCGGGAAAATCAATTTTATAATAGCCGGTTTTTTTTGAGGTGTAGGTTGAGTTACATGCTGACAATATTAAGCAAGCAGTTATGTAAAAAAAACTTTGCTTAAAAATTGAATGGGTTTGTTTGCTATTATCTTTCATGTTGTTTTGTACCGAATTATTCAGGAGCCTGCATTTTAATAGTGATCTTGATCCGGTCGAGCCTGTTCTTATTTATTTCGAGTGGAATGAAAATAAAATCACCACTGATGACTTCGGCATTTACCTGCGGAAATTCTCCGGCAATTTCCAACACCAGTCCCGCTAATGAATCGCTTTCGCCACGAACCGTATCGAATGTGTCGGTTGGTAAACCAATAGCCTTACACACATCTTTAATCATAGTTCTTCCTTCAAAAATATAATTGTAGTCGTCTATTTTTTTATTGTTGCTTTCCTCATCATCAAATTCATCTTTTATTTCACCGATGATCTCTTCCATTACATCTTCCAGTGTAACAATACCCGATGTGCCTCCAAACTCGTCAACAACAACAGCAAAATGCATCCTGCGGTTTCGGAATTCCTGCAACAAATCTTCAATCAGTTTTTGCTCATGAACAAAATATGGCTGGCGCAATAAAGTATGCCAATCAAAATCTGCAGGTTCATTCAAATGAGGTAAAATATCTTTTGTATGCAACATGCCCACCACTTCATCCAGGTTGTTTTTATACACAGGAAGGCGGGAGTAATGAAGTTCCTCAACTTTTTGCATCGTATCTGCAAAACTGAAAGTAATGTCAATGCCACTTACATCAAGCCGGGAACGCATTACCTGCTTCACCGTTGTATCTCCAAATTTTCTGATCCCTTTTAAAATAGATTTTTCTTCGTTGGATGCTTCATGTTCTGGCAACAGGTCAATGGCATAGTCCAGGTGACTGTGATCAAGCGTTGACGAATTTTCGGAAGAAAATCTTTTTTCTACCCGGTCGCTATACCTCACCATACGTTTACTGAAACGGTAAAATACAGTTCTGAAAATTTCAACGATAAGAGAAGCAGTAGCCGCAAACCAAATCTTGTGATGCGTAGCCCAAACCTTTGGCAATACTTCGCCAAACAGCAATAATAAAAAAGTTACCGAACCAACCTTAATTAAAAAGACCGGCCAGAAAGTTAAATGCAATCCGGCGATCCAGCTATCTATTAAAATATTTGAAATTAAAATGATGCCTATATTAACAAAACTGTTGCTGATGAGCATAGAAGCAAGTAATGTTTTTGGTTCATCCAGCAAACTTACAATGCGGCGGTAGGCCGGCTGTTTTTTTGTACGCAGCATATTAATATCCTTGAATGTGAGGGAGAAAAAAGCGATCTCGGAACCCGCAAGTAAAAAGGATAACATGAAAAGAATAATCACTATAAATATAAGTACGGTTGTAGCGGCAGGTGTTATTGCCAAAAGTTGGAAAGTAAAAAAATCATGAACCGAATGGTAATCCAAAACAAAGAGTTTAAGTGAAAAATTTTATTCTATTCGTTGTTTTATTTTAAAAATAGAATAAGGTTAGTCTTGCTTTTAAAAAAATCAGCTGCAAAAGTAATTAAAACGGCAGACGTTCGGAACCATCATCAGCAGTTGGTATATCCGGGTCGGAATCCGGTCCTTCATAACCTTCCATACCCTGCGAACCATGGCTGCCATCATTTCTTTTATCCAGCATGATCAGGTTATCGCCCACAACTTCGGTTGCAAATTTTTTGTTGCCGTCCTTATCTTCCCAACTACGGGTTTTTAATCTTCCTTCTATATAAACCAAACTTCCTTTGTGCAAATATTTTTGAGCCAGCTCAGCCAGGCCACGCCAAAGCACTACCGTGTGCCACTCTGTTTGAGAAATCAGTTTTCCGCTTCTGTCCTTATAAGTCTCTGTAGTAGCTAAAGAAAATTTAGCCACACCAATATTCCCTTCCAAAAACTGCATATCCGGATCTTTGCCAAGGTTACCAATAAGCACCACCTTGTTTACGCCTCTCATAATATATATTTTCTGTATTGTAGATTCCTGCTGCTTTGCAACAAATTTAAAGATACATTTTTATCTGTCAAATCCGATAAGCACATTTTCTGCCAGGTAAGCTGTTATTAATTTTGGAAACGGCAGTTTAACCAATTCCTTATATGTTGCTGCCTTGTAATCTTTTAACGAAGGCACCCGCTTTACTTTAAGTTGTATAAACCTGCCTTGTATAGTTTGATGTGTGAGTTGTTGCTTGTACAATTTAGAAACATGTATTATCTCAACTTTATTTTTATTGATGATATTCCTGAATGTTACGGTTTCCTGTAATTTTTCCACCGTCATTATTTTTTCTGTTTCCAACAAAACAAATTCATACAGGTTCTCCCAGATATCTTTTGCCCCCCTTTTTCTAATATAGATCTTCCGGCCGTGTTCAATTATTAAATAATAAAACCACCTGTTTCTTTTTATCAGCTTGCCGGCTTTTAAAGGTAACAGATCAATTTTATTTTGCAGTAGGGCAACACATTTTGTTTTTAATGGACAAATATCGCATGATGGATTTTTTGGTTTGCATACGACTGCGCCAAAGTCCATAATGGCCTGGTTATAAACCCCGGGCTGGTTTCTATCCAGCAGTTCCTCAGCTAATTCAGTAAACAGTTTTTTACCAGTGGTACTATCTGTAGCGTTATTAATTCCAAAAAAACGGGATAATACTCTGAATACATTACCATCAACAACCGCATGAGGTAAATCAAATGCAAATGATGCGATGGCTGCGGCGGTATACGGACCAATACCTTTTAAAGACAGTATTTCAGGATATGTTTGCGGGAATTTACCTTCTCTTTCCTTTACAATAAATTTTGCTGTTGCTATAAGATTTTTGCACCGTGTATAATAGCCCAGCCCTTCCCAAAGCTTAAATATTTTTTGTTCTGGTGCTGTAGCCAGTTTTTTAATATCTGGAAACGCCTTAACAAACCTGTTATAATAATTAAGTCCCTGCTCAACCCTGGTTTGTTGTAATATAATCTCACTCAGCCATATTTTATAAGAGTCCTTTTCTCCCTTCCAGGGCATTGCCCTCCTGTTCTCTTTTTCGTTCCAAGCTAAAAGTCTTTTTGTAAAATATCTTTTATTAATGTTCATTATCACTAAAAATACAGTTGAGGTAATTTTTTACTATCTATATTATTCGCAAATACTTAATTATCAATTAATTAATATGTATACAACAAATGCCAGCTCATTGTATTTCTTTACAAAGTACCTGATAATCACCAACTTATTTGGAAATTTCAGATTTTTTGTTGTATTTTTCTAATAGTTTGAATACTTTAAATACATTTTTATGAGAAAAGCAGACCTCATTAATCAGATTTCCGATAAAACGGGTATTCCAAAAGTGGATGTTTTGGTTACTCTGGAAACAATGTTTAAATCTGTTAAAAACTCTTTAGCAGCCGGCGAAAATATATACATACGTGGCTTTGGGAGTTTTATTACCAAGAAAAGAGCTGCAAAGATTGGCCGTAATATTAAAAAGAATATTGCCGTTGAAATTCCTGAGCACTATATTCCCGCCTTTAAACCAGCCAAAGAGTTCATGCTGGAAATTAAATCCTCAAAAAACATAATAGAAAGTAAAGAAAAAGAAGAAGAGGATGACAATGAAGATCTATAGATTATTTAAATGAGCTTACCATAGTCTGAATTGTAAATCAAGCTGGTTAAACGTACCTTTGCCTTCCTGTAAAATAACAGCAGGTATTAGATAATGCTGAATAAAAAATTGATAATTGCCTTTATCGGGCTGGTTTTAGTCTTTCTGGCTTATAAATTCGGATCAACGGTTGCACCTAAAAGCAAAACTGAAGCCCCTGTAACAACCACCGAAAAAGTTTTCGATATCCATAAATATATTATTGAAGAAAAGGGACATTTAACTGCTTCGCAGGTTATAGCACTAGGTAAATTAGAAAATAGCGTAACACGTGGGGATGTAAAAGAGCAGATGATTTCAGCAAATACTGCGCTGGCAAATTTCTGGAAAGACAGTGCCCATACACCCGAACCCTATTTTTATTATTTATCTGAGGCAGCTAAATTGGATAAGTCGGAAAAAAACCTCACCTTTGCTGCCCAATTAATTTTACACAATCTTCGCAGCGAGCAGGATGAAGCAAAATTAAACTGGAAAACAGCACAGGCAATAGCCTTATTTGAACAAGCAGTAGAACTTTATCCAGATAATGATGAATTAAAGGTTGGTTTGGGAAGTTGCTACATATTTGGCAAAGGAAGAGTTGGAGGACCGGAAGAGACCATGAAAGGCATTCAGCACTTGTTAAGCGTTGTTCGTAAAGACTCGAACAACATGAAAGCGCAGATGATGCTGGGAGTTGGAGGGTATGTTTCGGGACAATACGACAAAGCCATTGAGCGTTTATTAAAAGTAGTTGATGCTCAGCCAGGTAACATGGAAGCGATTGCTTTTTTAGCCGATACATATGCAGCTAAAGGAGACAAGAAGGAAGCCATAAAATGGTACCTGATAAGTAAAAGGCTGATAAATGATCCGCATTACAGCAAGGAAGTGGATGAGCGGATCAAACAATTACGGTAAAACATCGAAGTGAAATTCGATTTATGCCGACTAAAAGTATTATAAGCCAACGGATTTTCTGTCGGCATAATACCATTTAAGATTTCCCACTAGTCCTTAGGACTAAACGATAAATCAAGATGGTAATACATATTTTAAAAAAATTATTTTAAACACAAAAAAGACTAGTTATGCCTTGTGGTAAAAAGAGAAAACGTCATAAAATTGCAACACACAAGCGTAAAAAACGTTTAAGAAAGAACCGTCATAAGAAGAAGTAATTTTTCTTACCGGTGCCCTGATTCCCAGTCAGGGCACACATGCTGCATTCATTACAACTAATGTTTAGTTGCTGATGTGTGCGTTTATGTTTTCCTTCCATGATGTAATGGTCTTACCAAAAATTTACGCTTGACCAAGGAACTTATAATAAATTCTGCTCCCCAGGGAGTTGAAATTGCCCTGCTTGAGGATAAAAAACTCGTGGAGCTGCATAGCGAAAAAGCTGATGCCAGCTTTGGCGTGGGCGACCTCTATCTTGGAAAAGTAAAAAAACTGATTCCCGGACTGAATGCTGCATTTATTGATGTAGGCTTCGAAAAAGATGCTTTTCTACATTATACCGACCTGAGTCCATATGTCCGTTCTATTTTAAAATTTACCACCGAATCCATTAATGATAAATCGGAAAAAGGGCTTGATTTTGCTAAATTTAAAGTAGAACCGGAAATTGTAAAAACCGGTAAGATAGCGGAAGTGCTTAATGGTAAGCCACATATTTTAGTTCAGATATTAAAAGAACCTATTGCAGCCAAAGGACCTCGCCTCAGCTGCGAATTGTCGTTACCCGGACGCTTTGTGGTGGTAACGCCTTTTAATGACATCATTGCCATATCCAGAAAAATTCATTCATCTGACGAAAGGAAAAGATTACACAAGATCATAGAAGCGATCAAGCCAAAAAATCTTGGTGTGATTGTACGTACTGCAGCAGAAGGTAAACATACTGCTGAATTACACGAAGATTTGCTCAGCCTTGTTGCCACCTGGAAAACCATTCAAACAAATTTGAAAGGAGCAACTCCGCCTGCAAAGATCTTAAGTGAGCAAGGCAAAACAACCAGCATACTCCGTGATTTGCTGAATGAAGATTTCAATAAGATTGTTGTAAATGATAAGAATATTTACAGCGATACAAAAACTTATATACAACGTATTGCACCTGATAAGGCAGATATCGTTTCGCATTACAACAACGGCTCTCCTATTTTTGACAGTTTTGGTATTACCAAACAGGTAAAAGCTGCTTTTGGTAAAACCGTTAACCTGCCGAGTGGTGCCTATTTGATAGTAGAACATACTGAAGCTTTGCATGTAATTGATGTAAACAGCGGTTACAAAAGCGTAAGCAATAACCAGGAACAAAATGCCCTGGAAACCAATCTTGAAGCAGCTGAAGAGATTGCAAGGCAAATGCGCCTGAGAGATTTGGGCGGTATTATTGTGGTTGACTTCATTGATATGAAGTTGATGGAGAACAAAAAGAAACTGGCTGATGCAATGGATGGTTATATGCGTTCAGACAGGGCCAAGCATGCTGTACTTGCCATCAGCAAATTCGGGCTGATGCAGATCACCAGGCAGCGCATGAAGCCAGAAATGACCATCAACACCAGCGAAGTTTGCCCAAGCTGCAGCGGTACCGGAAAAATATCATCTACCCTTATTTTAGAAGACGAGATTGAAAAGAATCTGAGTTACCTGATTATGCAAAAGCATACCGGACTTACTATTGAGATACATCCCATTTTGCATTCTTACCTCACTAAAGGATTTTTATTTTCAAAACTTTCCAAATGGCGCCGTAAATACAAACAGCGCATCAAATTAAAACCTAATTCAAACTATCATTTAACCGAGTTCCACTTTTTTGATGATAGCGATGAGGAGATAAAGCTCTAAGTTATTGATTTCAAGCATTTTTTTATCTGAGTTTGTTTTTAAAAAATCAATTGTTAATAACAATGAAAGTATTCTTAATAAAAGAAATCCAACCTGATTTCTCTTTTTTTAATACATTTACTGCACCTTAAATAACAATTGTACAAATACACGCCGGCCTTATTAAAATAATATGCAATCAACATTACTTAAAACTATTTGTTGCCTTTTAATTGTATTACTCAGTTTACCTGTTTTTGCGCAAACAGTAATTACAATCAATTCCTGCGATACTACCATTACCGACCCTACTGGCGGAGTTTTCAATAACAATACTGAATTAACTATAAAATCAACTACCGGCAGCAGGCTGGCATATAATATTGAATATTTTGACCCGAATTACAGTGCAATTTATATTCACAATGGACTTAGTTCAGCTTCACCATTAATGACAATAATTGGAGATCCGTTTAGTATCCCCAATCAGCTGTACGGAGGTCAATCAACAGGTGATGCCATTACTCTTAAATTTTTTGGTATTGGTGTAACCAATTTGCTGCATTTTAAAATAAGGGTTCGATGTGTAACAACGCCAACAAATTATCCTGTGTTACAGCCGCTCCGAAACTACAATGCTTCTGGCAATATTCAGAAGACTGATTATGACAATGACGGAGATGAAGATCTTCTCATTGGCGGTAAAATATTCAGAAATGATTCATACTTCGACAGCCTTTTTCTGTTTGAAAGAAAATCGAATCCTATATCAGGTTGGGTAAATCAGTCTGTAGTAAGTGCCGATTTTGATGGTGACGGATTTAAAGATGTTTTTATAGCCGGCAATTCAAATGTTTTTGGTGGTGTTGTAAGGCCAACAGCTGCCATTTACCGTAACAATGGCAATGGCTCATTTACCTTGGTTGGTCCCGAGTTTTTTGCAGGGGCTGCAAGGGGTGGTTGCAGCATTGTTGACTTTAATAATGATAATAAACCAGATATCTGTTATACAGGATCTACACATTATTATCAAAACACATCCCGTATATTCAAGGTCTATTTGAACAATGGCAACATGAATTTTACCGATGCCAACGTTACATTACCAGGTGTAAGCGGCCTCATAAATACATCTATGAGTTGGGCCGATAGTGATGGTGATGGTGATAAGGACCTGCTGATAAATGGACATGATGGGAACGTAAACATTGCCCGTTTCTTTACTGTCAATGGCACTGCTTTCACCAATCAAAATATAGGTCTGGTTCCTACTAGTGCTGGGCCAATAACCTGGGCCGACATCAATCTTGACAGCAAGCCCGATATTGTGAACACAGGAGTAGCGTCGCCAGATAATTTGAATGCAATTGTGCCGGAATTATTTTTTAATAATGGCGGCAACAATTTTACAAAAGTAATCTCAAATCTTCCCGCACTTGCTCTTGGTAATTCAGACTGGGCCGATTATGATGGCGACAACGATCTTGATGTGGTGATTGATGGTATTAAAGTAGCACCAGGAAATGGAGAGGATGCTGGCGTTTATAAAAATAATGGTAATGGTCAATTCAGTCGAATTGGTATAGACGGTTCCAAAGGCTCTTCGGCAGTAAAATGGGTTGATTTTAATAATGACGGCAGGCTTGATATTATTGGCATAGAAGGATATTATATTAAAAATATGGGGGCCGACTCATTTAAGATTTCTTCCTTTCCGGCTACTTCCAAACAATATGGATACACCGGCGTATTAATAGATGATTTTAACAACGATGGAATGATTGATGTTTTTGTAGCGGGAACATTATTCGATGTCGATTGTAATTCGTCTAGTTCTTCTACACTGGTATTGGGAAGGATATGGCGCCTGTCGGGTGTGCCTAAATTTACTGAAACCGCAGATTTAAGTGCAATTAATCCTTATCCAAATACCTTTTTACCCGATTATTACTGGAAATGGGGAGATTTTGACAGTGATGGAAAACCTGATGTAATTCTTACCAATCAGCCTAAAAGTGGCGGAGGTGGAGAGTACCTTATCATATTTAAGAATAACGGCAATAACAATTTTACTGTTGCAGTTAATACCGCTGTAACGCCCTTACCCAATACTCCAGTACCTGCTTATGGACGAGAACATAAACAGGTTGGAATTTTTGATATTGACAATGATGGTATAAATGAACTGTTGATACCGTCAAATAATACCGTTTACAAGTGGGTAAATAATCAATGGCAATTATTTTATTCCAATCAGGTTTCTAATAATCCCGGCTTACAAGTTAATTACGTTGATTTTGGCGACTATAATAATGATGGCTTTATGGATGTTGCCATTTCGGGAAATAATGCAGTTACATTAATGCGGAATAATAAGAACGGCAGGCTGGTTTTTGACACACTATGTACCGGATACGGATTTCATTCCAATGGTCAAAACTATCGCCAGGTAACATGGGCCGATATGGACAATGATGGCGATTTGGATCTAATTATGACAGACGGAATTTTAGAAAACAAAAACAGCTCCTTTATGTATGTTTCCTCTCAAATATACCAGATACATGCAGGCGTTGGTGATTTAAATGGAGACGGTTTTAAAGACCTGGTAAATGTTCCTGAGTTGGGAAGTATAGGCCCTATGAATATTTGTTATAATGAACAGGGAAGCATGTTCTTTAATCAACAGTCGATGGGAACACTTGCACACGTTGTAAATGGTGCATGGAATCAGTCTGCAGTTTGCTTTGATGTGGATAATGATGGCGACATTGATATTGTTTACTCGGGCGGAGGTGGTTGCAATACCGGTGCAGCGGTAATTGTAAATGAAGGCCAGTTTACCGACAAGTTAATACATGTTATACAGCCTGATGGCGGCGAAGATTTTCCGATAAATACGATAGCAGACATTAAATGGAACGGGTACCAAATAGGTAATTCAGTAAAAGTTGAAGTTTCACGGGACAATGGTATCACTTGGCAAATTATTACTGCGGGTGCCGGTTCCAGTGGGAGTGCAGGTAATTATCAGTGGAATGTAACAGGTCCCGTTTCAACAAATTGCCTGGTACGGGTTACAGACAATATCAACACTTTTTATACAGATAAGAGTGATGCGGTATTCCGGATTTCTACACCGGCGATACCGGTGGCAAATGCCGGAAACGACACTACTATCTGCTTAGGTAACAGTACCATTATTGGTTCAGCAGCTATTACCGGCAGTACCTATGCATGGACATCATCTCCATCTGGTTTTGTATCAACAACCGCCAACCCGATAGTGAATCCAATTGCTGTTACATACTATTATTTAACCGTTACAAATGGTACGCTGGTAGCCAGCGATACAGTGCTGGTTAATGTTTCATCTGTTACAGTATCTTTACCCGATTCGCTGATGGCCTGCATCGGCCGCATGTATAACATTGGTTTAGCCAGCCAGCCAGGCTTAAGTTATTCGTGGCATTCAATACCTTCAGGGTTCAGTTCGTCTATTTCCAACCCGGTTATAACCGCTTCTACAAATACGTTTTACTATTTAACTGCAACCAACATAAGCAGTGGCTGTATCGCATCCGACAGTATATATGTTAAAGCAGATTCCTGTGGAGGATTCAATAATCTGATAGTAGTTTATCCTAACCCTGCCACAGATGTAGTATACCTCGATGGCCTCCGATTATCAAGAAACTGGCAAACGCTTGATGTTTATGACATCAATAAACGTCAGGTAATGCCCACACAAGATATTCGGGGTCGTACGTCTTTCACTCTTCCGGTAAAGGATCTTTTAAATGGGATGTATTTTATACGAATTATTAATCTGGATGGAGGAAGGCTGATGCTTAAATTCTTAAAAAACTAACTCCGTCTCTTTCTTAACTCAAAGCCCCCTTTTTCATTTAGCTATAGTTAATAGCTTTAGCTTGATTGGAACTCACAAAAAAGGTAAAGACTAAATTCACAAAAAAATCCCCAGAAAACTAATTCAGGGGATAACAATTCAAAATTACTTTATTAATGCTGATGATGATGTTGCATGGCTGTCAACTCCTCGGATGTAACTTCTTTTTCTTTAGCTTTTGCCTGCCCTTCAATCCAGTTAAACAGTTTATCGGTAATTAAGCGACGATAGCTGCTGTCAACCTGCTTTTCATCCTTCATCATCCGGTCAATATAACTCTCAATCCAGCTGGTATCTTCGCCAAGGTTCATAGTTCCAAAATAACGCATGATCTCTACTTTCATATATTCTCTCAGCTCTTCGTTACCCACTTCAAGTTTATTTTCTTTAATCAGTTTATCACTGATCAATGTCCATTTTAACTGGTTGCTGAAAGCCGGAAATTCTTTTTCAACTTCTTCAGGAGTCTTTTCTTTATCGCCACCGGTTTGTAACCAGCGCTTTAAAAACTCTTCAGGAAATTCCATCTTTGTTTCATCAAGCAGGTAATGATATAACTGATCCTGCAACTGGTTACGGCTCTGTGCTGTCCAGTAATTTTCAATCTCTTCTTTAATAGCACCCCTTAATTCTGCTTCGGTCTTTATTTCTTTACCGGGATATATCTCTTTAAAGAAATCTTCGGTAAGCTCACGCTTTTCAACAAGCCCTATCTTAACGATCTCCAGATTAAAGTATTTTTTTGCTGCTTCCTTATCATCTTTATCAAAACCAAGATCCTGCAAAAACATTTCCAGTTTATCGGCATCAAAAGCCTTACTCAACTGTACAGTTACTGTTTCACCAACTTTCTTACCCATGAATTTTTTCTGTGTGGCAGCAGTTAAATATTTCAGGATTACAGAATTCTCTTTGCTAACGCCTCCTTCAACAACTGCACCATCCTTATCAGCCTCTGTAAATAAAATATTCAAAACGTTCTCTTCATTATCAACAGTTTCGGGCTCAGTCATTTTACCGCCCTTAACCTGCATACGTCCAATCTCTTCATCAACCATAGCATCAGTAGCTTTTACTTTATGCAGGGTAACTTTTGCTTTGGCAATTTCTGCCAAGGTATATTCCGGCTTCAAACCCATTTCAAACCCAAATTCAAAATCCGCCGGATTGTTCATATCCATACCACGCATATCGTTTTGCAATGGCAGTGGTTGTCCGAATACTTCAGGCTTTTCAGTATTTAACCAGGTATATAATTCCTTCTCTACCGATTTCAATATCTCATCAGTAAAAATTGAACTGCCGTACATTTTCTTAACCATTCCAACCGGAACCATCCCTTTTCTGAAACCCGGAATATTAGCTGTTTTACTATACTCTTTCAGCTTCTTCTCAAACGAAGGCAGGTAATCCTCCTTATTCAGTTTCACGGTTAATTTATCGTGTAACAAACCGATGTTTTCTCTTGTAACTGTTGCCATTATTATATTTTAACTTGTTTAATATTAAACAAGGAACAAGGAATCGTGAATGTTGAACTTCAAAATTCGATATTCCTTGTTCCTTGCTCTTTGTTCGTTTTGTGCGGATGATAGGGGTCGAACCTACATGGATTGCTCCGCTAGATCCTAAGTCTAGTGCGTCTGCCAATTTCGCCACATCCGCTTTTGTGCGTCTTGCTCCCGATATACATCGGGCCACAACCGCTAAAGGGCTGCAAAAGTAAGGGATTTTGGTAAAACAGAAAACAGATTTGTTTACGTAAATTCGTTTTTAACTTATGGAAACAACCATAGATATACCTAAATACAATCTCAACGAGGAAGAAGAGAAGAAAGAAATACTGCGGCATTACCGTGGGCTTTTGCGTGTTTTAAAGCTTAAACTGAAGCCCGGCGATAAACAATTGCTGCGTACCGCTTTTGAAATGGCCGCTGAAGCTCATGAAACCATGCGCCGTAAAAGTGGCGAACCCTATATTCTGCATCCCATTGCTGTAGCAAAAATTTGTGTTGAAGAAATTGGCCTGGGTATAAGAAGTACCATTTGCGCCCTGTTGCATGATACTGTTGAGGACACAGATATTACTTTAGAAGATATTCAACGTGAATTTGGTGCTGAGGTTACCAAAATCGTTGACGGACTTACCAAGATAAGCACGGTAATGGATACTAACAGTACTCAGCAGGCCGATAATTTTAAAAAGATCTTATTAACGCTTACTGACGATCCCCGCGTTATTTTGATAAAACTTGCCGACAGGTTGCATAATATGCGTACGCTGGAGAGCATGAAGAGAGAGAAGCAATTAAAGATATCCAGCGAAACAATTTTTGTATACGCACCCCTTGCCCACCGCATGGGCTTATACAATATTAAAACCGAAATGGAAGACCTGGCCATGAAGTACATGGAGCCGGATACGTACAAATACATTGCTCAAAAACTAAGCGATACCAAAAGAGAACGTACAAAATACATCAATGATTTCATCAGGCCGTTAAAAGAAAAATTAGATAGGGCTGATTTTGATTTTGAAATTTATGGCCGCCCTAAAAGCATACACTCCATCTGGAACAAGATGAAAAAGAAGGGAGTAAGCTTTGAAGAAGTGTACGATCTTTTTGCTATCCGTATTCTTGTTAATTCATCCATTGAAAAAGAAAAAGAAGATTGCTGGAAAGTGTACAGCATCATTACTGATGAGTATAATCCTTCCCCGGAAAGATTAAGGGACTGGTTAAGTAATCCTAAAAGTAATGGCTACGAAGCGTTGCATACAACCGTAATGGGGCCGCATGGTAAATGGGTGGAAGTGCAGATACGTACCAAAAGGATGAATGAAATTGCTGAGAAAGGACTTGCGGCACACTGGAAATATAAAGAAGGCAAGGATGATGAAAGCCGCTTTGACAAGTGGTTTCACCAGATACGGGAGGCCCTGAGCAATCAGGATGGCAACTCTATAGATTTTTTACAGGATTTTAAAACATCGTTTCTTGCAGAAGAAATTTATGTTTATACTCCCAAGGGAGAAATAAAAATGCTCCCCGTTGGTGCATCTGCTTTAGACTTTGCTTTTGGCGTACATACAGCAGTTGGAAGTAAATGTATTGGCGCCAAGGTTAATCATAAACTGGTTCCTATCAGTCATAAATTACGCAGTGGCGACCAAATTGAAATTATTACCAGTGCTAAACAAAAACCCAATATAGAGTGGCTGAATTTTGTTGTTACCAGCAAGGCAAAATCAAAAATAAAAGACACCCTAAAGGAAGAAAAAAGAAATACAGCGGAAGAAGGTAAATATACATTGCAACGTAAACTGGAAGGCATGGGCGCTGCAGTGAGTCAGCATAACATGGAAGAACTTGCTTCTTTTTATAAAGTAAACTCAAGCCTCGATCTGTTATATGATATTGCCATAAAAAAAATTGACCTTAAAGAACTGAAGGAATTTACGGTTCATGGCGATAAAATAATTGCTCCTAAACCGATTAAGCAACCGGCAGAAGAAAAAACAGAAAAGGAACATACTCAAAAACATTACGATAAAAAAGATGCCGAGCTCATCATATTTGGCGAAAGCAGCGATAAGATACAATACACGTTGGCCAATTGCTGCAAGCCCATACCGGGCGATGATGTATTTGGTTTTGTTACCACAGGTGAAGGATTGAAAATTCACCGGACCAATTGCCCAAATGCAGCACGTTTGCTGGCAAATTACGGCCATCGTGTTGTTAAGACCAAGTGGGCAAAAAATAAAGAGATATCTTTCCTTACCGGCTTAAAAATCATAGGACTTGATGATGTGGGTGTCATTCATAAAATTACCAACCTCATCAGCGGCGAATTGAAATTTAATATTTCGGCAATGACCATTGAAGCCAAAGAAGGTATATTTGAAGGCAACGTAAAAATATTCGTTCATGATAAGGAAGAACTGGATGAACTGGTGGACAGGTTAAATGGGATGGCTGGAATTGAAAGAGTAGACAGATACGATACAGAGTAATTAAGCATTGAAAAATAAAATTAAAAACTATGCAGGAATTAATAGACCGCTTGAAAGAAAATGCAGGCATTACCGATGAGCAGGCTGCTAAGGCACTTGAAACCATTAAAGATTTTGTAAAGGAAAAATTTCCGATGCTGGGTGGTGCAGTAGATAATATGTTTGGTGATTCATCAAAAAGCGATGACGACGGGTTGTAATTTAATATGGATAGATTAATATTAAAAAAAACTCCGGTAAAATACCGGAGTTAATTATTTATTTCAACACTTCTCTGCTGATGACTATTTTCTGTATCTCACTGGTTCCCTCACCAATAGTACAAAGCTTACTATCCCTGTAAAATTTTTCCACCGGAAAATCTTTGGTATAACCATAACCGCCAAAAATCTGTACTGCATCTGTACTCACTCTTACCGCCACTTCGCTGCTGTAATATTTTGCCATGGCCGATTCTTTGGTCATGGGTAATCCACGCATTTTTAAATCGCAGGCCTGTTTTATTAATAGATCAGCGGCTTCAATTTCTGTAGCCATATCGGCCAGTTTAAAACTAATACCCTGGAAATTTGATATAGGCTGATCGAATTGGTGACGCTCTTTTGAATATTGCAGTGCTGCTTCATAAGCGCCCCTTGCAATACCTAAACCCAGTGCAGCAATAGAAATGCGGCCACCGTCCAGCACTTTCATGCTTTGTTTAAAACCCTTACCAACTTCACCCATACGCTGAGCATCGGATATCCTGCAATTGTCGAATATCATTTCGGCAGTTTCGCTGGCACGCATGCCTAATTTATTTTCTTTCTTTCCGGCTGAAAAACCTGCAGTACCTCTCTCAATAATAAATGCTGTGGAATTATTTCTTTCCCTTGGTTCACCTGTTCTGCAGATAACTACGGCTACATCACCACTTTTGCCATGCGTTATCCAGCTTTTGGTTCCGTTAATGATCCAATGATCGCCATCTTTTACTGCCGTAGTTTTCATATTGCCAGCATCGCTGCCGGTATTGGCTTCGGTTAAACCCCATGCACCAATAAATTCGGCGGTGGCCAGTTTAGGTAAATACTTTTTCTTTTGCTCTTCGCTGCCAAAGGTTAAAATATGCCCGGTACAAAGTGAATTATGTGCAGCTAGTGACAAACCAACCGAACCGCAAACTTTTGCAACTTCCTGTATGATGGCATTATATTCATAATATCCTAATCCGCTGCCGCCATATTCTTCGGGCACTAATACACCCATCAGCCCCAGTTTACCCATTTCCTTAAAAATGTGTACAGGAAATTCCTGGCTTTCATCCCATTCCATTAAATGCGGTTTAATATGCTGGGTGGCAAATTCTTTTGCAGTTTGTGCAACCTGTTCAGTAAGTTCTGTAGTCTTAAAATTCATAATTATTGCTGTCGTTAGGCTTGCAATTTAAGGCATTTTAAAATACTAACACTTGTTAGTGTTTTATTGAACGCTGAGATAAGGGGAAGCTTTAGTATAGATATCATCAGTAATGATCATTATTTTCCTGATATCGCCAACAGAATTGAATGTGCCATGCTGACTTCGGTATTGTATAATGGCATTAGCTAAATTGTAACGCAGGTAAGGATGTGACTTTAACTCTTCTATTGACGCTGTGTTGATATTTATTTTTTTCACCGTTACATTGTTTAATAAAAGTTTGTTTTTTATTTTTTGAAATGTTGAATCGGGCAATGCATAAGTTTCACCAACCTGTTCTATCCTGTAAAAGCCTCCGAGTTTTTCCCTGAAACTTACGATACGGTTTGCCAGTTTACTGCCAATGCCGGGCAAAGCAATAAATGCTGTTGTATCTGCTTCATTAATATCAACAGCAGCGATTGTGCTTTTAGGCTTTTCATAAGTTTTATAGTTATCGGGATTATTAGTTTTTTCAAATTCCTTTCTGACAATAGATTCTATTCTCACATAAGGCAAGAGCCTTTGTACTTCGTCTTCATGCAGTCCCCATATTTTACCAATATCTTCAGGTTTATAAAATTTGCCTCCTTTAGAAACATATTTTTGAATGGAATTGGCAGTCTTTTCTCTAACACCCAGTTTCACCCAGCCTTGTACAGATAAAGTATTCGGATCAAAATAAAACAATTCGCCTTTTGGTTGCTTGCTGTAATAATTTCTTTCTGAAGGTTGATAATAATTCTGATAATTGTTTTCGTCAAAATTACGGTTGCTGTATTTATTGGCGCTGTCATTACTCACTTGCTTTATATTCAGTGCTTCAATCTCTTTTTCGAATTTGTTGTGGTCATAATTTTGTTTCTTACTAAACCAGGAATAGAAAAAAGGCAGTAGAAGACAAAGAATGATCAATATCAATACAATGATAATACCGGCTCTTTCTTTACGGGTGAAATTTAGGTAATCAGATAAAAACTGCTTAGCCATTTTTACCATTTAGGATATACAAAATATCACTTATGCAGTTTTTTTGCAATACTCTAAACTGGTAATACTATATAGTAAATTGCTGACAGTCAAAAGCCAGAGCGATACCTTTGGGAAGGCTTTCATTAATTGCCATGTGTTTACCAAGCTGGTGACTGATATGTGTAAAATAGCCGGTGGGTACTTCAAGTTCCTGCACCATGGCAACGGCTTCATCCAATGTAAAATGAGAAATATGGCTTTCCTTGCGCAGCGCATTAAGTACCATAACTTCGCTGCTTTTTATTTTCTCTTTTTCATCAGCATCAATTTTGTTGGCATCGGTGATATAAGTAAATTTTCCAAAACGAAAACCCAGTACGGGCATTTTTAAATGCCATACCAGAACCGGAATAACAGGAATATCACCAATCATAAACGGACTTTCATCAATGGTATTTAAGCTGAGATTAGGAATGCCCGGATATTTTTTATCAGAAAAAGCATAAGCAAATTCTCTTTTCAATGCCTCCTCTGTCAAAGAGTTTGCATAAATCTCCATCGGTGTTTTCTGAAAATAATTAAAGGCCCTTACATCATCCAGTCCGGCTATATGATCTTTATGCGGATGAGTAAATAAAACAGCATCTAATTTTGTTATGCCGGCCCGCAGCATCTGGTATCTGAAATCTGGCGTGGTATCAATAACAATAGCAGTGTTTTCACTTTCAACTAAAATACTGGAGCGTAAACGTTTGTCTTTTATATCCGGAGATGTACATACTTCACAATTGCAGCCAATCATGGGTATACCTGTACTGGTACCGGTACCTAAGAATGTTATTTTTAGCGGAGGGCAGTGCACTTGGCGAATTTAAGCAATCGGGAGGAAGAACCGGAATCAGGATTTACCTGCTACTGCTCACACTCATCACTTCATCATAAACCTTCTGGCTTTCATGAGTAAGTGCATCAAAACTGATCTCCAGTTGCGGCATCAGGTCAACAAGGGCGTTCATCCGGCCCTCTGTCTGAAAAAATTTATTGATAACGATCACTTTCCTGTCCTGCAGAATGCAGTAACCACTTTGAAAAGTTCCTCTTTCGTAACGAATAACATAACCGCATTCTTCGGCCACTTTTTCTATCTTATCTAAATTATGTTGTGTGTATTTCATAGTTATATCCCCAAACAGGACTTTACATCTTTATTACAGTCGCAAACTCCTACAAATAACAAACATTAAGAAAAAAGGTTTTCAACAATCGTTGATAAAAAAATCTGCGAAATCACTTAATCATACTAATCAGCATTTTTATTTATTCGTCATCCTTATCACCGGCACGATCATTTCTTCCAGACTGATACCACCGTGCTGAAACGTATTGCGGTAATAATTTGCAAAATGATTGTAATTATTGGGATAACACAAATACAGATCGCCTTTAGCAAAGATGAAAGATGAATTAACATTAGGTACCGGTAATCCAGCTTCTCTCGGGTCTCTGAAAGCCAGCACATCCTTGGCTTCGTAATTTAAATTACGTCCGTGCTTATAACGCAGGTTAGCGGTTGTTTGTTTATCACCAATAACTTTTGCAGGCGTATTAACCCGTACGCTGCCATGATCCGTAGCAACGATCATGTTTAATTTTTTATCTGAAATTTTTTTAAGTGCCTGATGCAATGGCGAGTGCGTAAACCAGCTTGCGGTAATGCTGCGGTAACTGGTTTCATCACCGGCAAGTTCTTTTAGTACTTCCATTTCGGTACGTGCATGGCTCAGCATATCCACAAAATTATATACGATCACATTAATATCGTTTTCCATCATATTGTGAATATTATCAACCAGTTTCTGTCCATCATGATTATTAGTGATCTTGGTATAAGAATATTTTAAATCACCCTTACCCATTGCTTTTAACTGACCTTTAAAAAAATCTTCTTCAAACATATTCTTACCACCATCCTCATCATCATTTTTCCATTGTTGTGGAAATTTCTTTTCAATATCAACCGGCATCATACCGGCAAAGATGGCATTACGTGCATATTGCGTTGCTGTTGGCAATATGGCATAAAATGTTTCTTCTTCATGAATGCGGAAACTTTCTGCAAAAATGGGCTGAATGGTTTTCCACTGATCAAATCGTAAATTATCTATCAACACAAAAAACAGTGGTGTGCCTTTTTCAAGATGAGGAAAAACTTTAAACTTCATCAGGTTATGGCTCATAATAGGCCCGTCGGCACTTTTAGGACTTACCCAGGATGCATAATTTCTTGAAATGAATTTAAAGAACTCAGTGTTGGCTTCGCTTTTTTGTGTTTGAAAAACTTCCTGCATCTCCGGGCTGTCACTTTTTTTCATCTCCAGTTCCCAGAAAACCAGTTTACGGTAAATCTCCATCCATTCATTATAATTGGGATTGCTGTTTAGCACTGTAAATAAACTACGGAACTCCTGTTGATATGCCGAAGTTGTTTTTTCTGCAACCAGTCGTTTGTTATCAATCAGTTTTTTTAAACTCAGCCAAACCTGGTTTGGGTTAACTGGTTTAATCAGGTAATCACTTATCTGCGATCCAATGGCCTCATCCATTAAATTCTCTGCTTCGTTTTTTGTAATTAAAACAACCGGTAAATTGCTTTTCAGTTCTTTAATCTGCTGCAGGGTTTGAAGGCCCGTAATCCCGGGCATGGTTTCATCCAGCAGCACCACATCAACAATATTATCCTTTACATATTCAATCGCATCAAATCCATTTGTTTTGGTTTGTACTTCATATCCTTTATTTTCTAAAAACATTACCTGCGATGTCAGGCTGTCAATTTCATCATCTACCCAAAGAATTTTAGCTATACTCATATTTAAGGTTTGGAGTTATGTGTTTTTTGTTCCCGGCATTATTAATTCTAATCAACTTCATTGGCGTCGCACTCTTGTACTGCATGCCTTTTTTGAACTTTTATTTAAGCGAAGAAAGCAGCAGCTAAAATTTAGCAACTATACAATCCTTACAAATTTAATTTTTTATATCAATGATGCTATGCTTTATTTAGCTTTGTAAATCTTTTAACATATAACAGTGGGTTAACCCCAAACACAAAACAACAAACATAAAACCTTTAAATGCCTTTCAGAAAAATTATTAACGACCCGGTATATGGTTTTATTACTATTGATGATGAACTCATAAATCAGGTAATTGCCCATCCTTATTTTCAGCGCCTGCGCCGCATCAATCAAATGGCCATGGCAAACCTGGTGTACCCCGGTGCTGTACACAGCAGGCTGCATCATGCATTGGGCGCTTATCACTTAATGGGCATTGCACTGAATGAATTAAAAAACAAAGGCATCAGCATTACCGCAGCAGAAGAACAGGCTGCAAAAATTGCTATCCTTTTACATGATATCGGCCATGGGCCATTCAGTCATGCATTGGAGCATGTATTGGTAGAGAGCAGGCATCATGAAGAACTTTCTCTGCTCATCATACAAGAACTTAATAAGCAGTTTAACGGCAGTTTAGATCTTGCTTTGGAAATTTTCACTGATAAGCATCCTAAAAAATTTCTTTATCAACTCATCAGCGGGCAACTTGATGTGGACCGTATGGATTATTTAAACCGCGACAGTTTTTTTACCGGCGTAAATGAAGGAGTTATTGGTTATGACCGCATTTTAAAAATGCTGACTGTTCATAACGGCGAACTGATGGTGGAAGAAAAATCAATTTACTCGATAGAAAAATTCTTAGTAGCCCGACGCCTCATGTACTGGCAGGTTTACCTGCACAAAACCGTTTTATGTGCCGAGCAAATGCTGCAACGCATTATAAAGAGAGCAAAACATATAAAAGCAGCTACGCAACTTCCGTTGCATAATTTTATAACCCAACCTATACAAACGGTTACATTGGAAGAATTTTGCACCATTGATGATTATGATGTGCTGGCGGCAATAAAAGGTTGGTGCAAGCATGAAGACAAAATATTATCTACACTTTGCAATGGTATTATTAACCGGCAATTACTGAAAGTTCAGTATTTTGGTAATCCGGTTGCTGAATCTCTAGTACAGGAAAAAACTGCAGAAGCCTGTACAAAATTGAACTTAAGTACAGAAGAAGCCGGATGGCTGGTTTTTACCGGAGAAGCAGCCAGCAGCACTTATAACCTGGAGAAAGAACATATCCATATTCTTTTTAAGGATGGTTCGGTAAAGGACATTTCGGAGGTTGATAATGCACTGATCAATCAAAACCTGATGGGCAAGGTGAAAAAATATTACATTTGTTATCTGAAATAGCCCTTAACCTGCCGGCTTGTAACTAAAATAGCTCAATTATGCAATTTACCGCAGCACAAATAGCCATGATGATTAATGGTAAAGTAGAAGGCAATGCCGATACTGCTGTTGCTTCATTCGGTAAAATTGAAGAAGCCCAAAACGGGCAATTGGCATTTTTGGCAAATCCCAAGTACGAAGAATATTTATACAGCACCAAGGCCAGCATTATCATTGTTAATGAAACACAGGAGTTAAAACAAAAAATCAGCGCTACACTTATTAAAGTACCAGATGCTTATTCGGCTTTTGCAACACTGTTAGATAAATACCAGCAAATACAAAGGCAACAATTAACCGGCATACAACAACCGGTTTATATAGCTACCACCGCCAAAATAGGCGAAAATGTTTTTATTGGCGCATTTGCATATGTTGGAGAGCATGCAGTTGTAGCCGATGGTGCAAAGATTTATCCCAATGCATATTTAGGCAGCAACGTAACTGTTGGCCAGAATTCCATCATTCATCCCGGAGTTAAAATTTATCATGATTGTGTTATTGGAAAAAATGTTTCCATACATGCAGGTACAGTTATTGGCAGCGATGGTTTTGGTTTTGCTCCGCAAGCCGATGGTACTTTAAAAAAGGTTCCGCAAATTGGCAATGTAATCATTGAGGATGGTGTGGAGATTGGTGCCAACGCTACCATTGACCGGGCAACAATTGGCAGCACACTTATTAAATCCGGAGCCAAACTGGATAATCTTTTACAGATTGCCCATAATGTTGAAGTAGGCAACAACTCTGTAATAGCGGCTCAGAGCGGCATAAGCGGCAGTACCAAAATTGGCAACAATGTTATGATTGGTGGCCAGGTTGGCATTGTTGGTCATATTAAAATTGCCGATGGCAGTAAGATAAATGCCCAAAGCGGTGTAAGTAAATCTATAAAAAATCCAAACTCGGCAGTAACCGGCTCTCCTGCATTTGACTATACTGCCGCCCTGCGTAGCCAGGCTGCAAGCCGTAATTTACCAAATCTTGAAAAAAGAGTAATTGAACTTGAAAAAATACTCAAGGAAATGATGGAGAAAGCCAATGCCTGATCTCTATACCTGCAATTATCTTCAGCCAGATATATATATACAGCTTAACATTTTCTTTTCTATATCGGTTAAAAAATAAAATATCTTTGCTGATTATTATTTTTTAAAACAGAAATACCTTACCCGGATCATTAAAACTATCTTTTGAATATCTTCAGACATACATCAGCATTTTTATTTTTAATTTTTCTCAGCTCTTTATCCTTTGGGCAATCCCTCAGTATTTCCGGAACCGTAATTGACGGTCATACTAAAGAGCCTGTGAGCTATGCTTCGGTATACTTTGCAAAATCGGGAATCGGAAAATCAACAGACAGTGTTGGGCAATTTTCTTTTGCACTCAGCAATTTTAAAGACGACAGCCTGGTAGTAAGTTTTATCGGGTTCGAACTATATAAAATCCCAATTACTCATTTACAAAATAATAAAACCTTCAACATTCAGCTTGAAAGAGGCAGTGCAAAAGGCGAAGTGATTGTACGGGCAAAATGGAACCGGGGGCTTTACTTGTGGAAAAAGATAATGAGCAAAAAGAAACAGTACAACCGTTACGATCTGGGCAACTTCAGTTACGAGGCGTATAATAAACTTGAGATTGATATTAAAAACTTTAATGCTGATAAGGCAAAGAAGAATTTTCTATTAAAAAACTTTTCTTTCATTTTTGATAATATGGACAGTACATCAGAAGCTGTTCCTTTTTTACCGGCCTATTTAATTGAAAGCCTCAGTGACTATGCATATCAGAATAACCCCAGAAAATTTTATGAGAATATTAAAGCCAGTAAAACTGTTGGTTTCAACAATGAAAGCTTCAGCAAGCTGCTGGGTGTAATGAACCAGAACGTGAGTGTTTATAGTAATTATGTAAATGTGATGGATAAAGATTTTATCAGCCCGTTTAATGATAATGCCGACAACTATTACATTTTTACTGTACCAGATACGCAGATTGTAAACGGTAATAAATTATACCATTTTGTTTTTAATCCAAAACGCCCCGGCCAAAATACTTTTAAAGGCGATGCCTGGGTTAAAGAAAAAACATACCAGATAACCAAGATCAATTTATACCTGGGTACCGATGCCAATATTAATTTTATTGACCGCATTAGTGTGTTCCAGGAATATATACCCATCAACGATTCTGTGATCTTTTTAAACCGTGATAAATTTTTTGCCGATTTCCGGGTCCTCGGAAAAAAATCACTCACACTTATCGGCCGGAAAACAACATCTTACAGAGATATTGTCATCAACAGCGATTCTTTAACGGAAGCTTTTAAAGAGCAGCATATTGAGGAACTGGTAAAAACAGAGAAATCTGTTGTCCAGAATTCCGACTCTGTGTGGAATGATCTACGCCACGATACCTTATCGAAAAATGAAAAAGCGATTTACGAAACAATAGATAAGCTGATGGAAATGCCGAAGTTTCAAAAATTTCAACGCAACCTGAGATTTTTAGCATCGGGATATAAGGAGTTTGGTAAAATAGAAATAGGCCCCTGGTTTAACTGGGTAAGCGGCAACCAGTGGGAAGGAACCCGGTTCAGGTTTGATTTAGGTACTACAAAAAAATTAATGAAGGATGTGTACCTGCATGGTTACCTGGCTTATGGCACAAGGGATAAAAAATTTAAAGGCCAGGCAGAAGCTTACTGGATTTTACAGAGAAAACCAAAGCGCATTCGTCTGCATCTTTCGTACCAGAATGATGTAGATAATGGTATAAGCCAGGTTGGCGAAGTAAGCCAGGATAATATTTTTTCACTCGCCATCCGCAAACCAAATGTAACCCGCAAATTCGTTAATGTAAAAGACCTGAGGTTTGAGGTTTACAATGATCTTGGTAAAGGGTTTTCTACAGAATGGTTTGTATCGCATAGGCAATATACTCCACTGCTGAATCTGCCGCCATTGTCAACATTTACAGTAAACAGCGGCACCCCGCTTACCAATTTTGAACTTGCTTTAAAATTACGCTTTGCTTATTTAGAAAGATTTATTGAAACGGATTATAACCGGTATTCATTGGGCACTAAATATCCAATTGTGGAACTGATGTTTGCCAAAGGCATAAAAGGCGTATTTAACAGTGCATATAATTACACAAAATATTCGCTTACCATAAAAGATTTTATGAAGATCTCGCCATATGGTACCATTTCATATAAAGTGTATGGTGGAAAAATTAACGGTGAAATGCCTTTCACCAATTTAGAAAATCATCCTGGAAATGATATTTTCTATTATGGTCGCAACGCTTATAATTTAATGAACCGGTTTGAATATTTAAGTGATCAATATGCCGGCGCCAATGTTGAGCATAATTTCGGGTCGGGGCTTTTCCGTTTCATTCCCATTACCCGCAAATTAAAGTGGCGTCAGTTCTGGAATGTGAAAACCCTTTGGGGTTCATTGAGCAATGCTAACAGCGCCATTAATTATACACTGGATACATCAGGAAACAAAATACCGGCATTTAAAACATTAAATGGTAAAACTTATATTGAGTTAGGTACGGGTATAGATAATATCTTCAAAGTATTCCGCCTCGATTTTATCTGGAGAATTACCCCTTCGCCAGCATATGCCGGTAAGAAAAGCCAGTTTGGCATTTTTGGCAGCTTCCAGATACAGTTTTAATCAGTTTCTCCTATAAATTCTACGGGCAGCATATTTTAAATATCTTTGCCAACAAAATTTAGCGGAACACATGGATAAAAATTTTAATCCAGATAAGCAGCATACCTTAGTTAAAGCTGTAAGTATCTCAGGTACAGGCCTTCACTCGGGTATTGAGGTGGATATGACACTTAAACCTGCCAACCCTGGTTTTGGTTACCAGTTTCAGCGTACCGACCTGCCGGGCTCTCCGGTGATTAAAGCTGATTGTGACCTGGTTACTGATACTGCACGGGGAACAACATTGGTTAAAGGAGATTGTAAAGTGAGTACTGTTGAGCATATCCTGGCTGCACTTGTAGGTATGGGTGTTGATAATTGCCTGATCGAACTAAATGGTCCGGAGATTCCAATCATCGACGGAAGCAGCGGGCCATTTGTAGATATTATTTCGAAAACCGGTGTGCTGGAACAGGACGCCGCTAAAGTGTGGTATACCATTGATACCAATATCTCTTATTTTGATGACGTAAAAAAAGTAGAGATGACTGCCCTCCCGGCAGTTAATTACCAGATAACAACACTGATAGATTTTAACAGCCCGGTTTTAGGCACACAGCATGCAAGTCTGAAATCGATGAAAGAGTTTCAGACAGAAATTGCAACATGCCGTACGTTTTGTTTTTTACATGAACTGGAAATGTTGTTGGATAACAATCTGGTTAAAGGTGGTGATATCAATAACGCTATTGTAGTAGTAGATAAACCTGTAACCGACGAGGAAATGGCCCGCCTGGCAAAAGCATTTGGCCGTAAAAAGGTAGAAGTAAAAAGCGAAGGCTATTTAAATAATCTTGAACTGCGTTTTGCAAACGAACCTGCAAGACATAAATTACTTGATGTTGTTGGCGATCTTGCTTTGATAGGCTACCCAATTAAAGCGCATATTATTGCCAACCGCCCCGGCCACAGCAGCAATGTGGAGTTTGCAAAAAAGATAAAGCAGTACATCAAAAAAAATAAACACACGAAGGATATTCCTAACTACGATCCTAACCAGGAGCCGGTTTATACCCAGGAGCAGATTGAGAAAACACTTCCGCACCGTTTCCCTTTTATTATGGTTGACAAGATCATTGAACTGACCGACACGTTGATTGTAGGTGTTAAGAATGTTACGGTAAATGAATATTTTTTCCAGGGACATTTTCCCGGAAACCCTGTAATGCCGGGAGTTTTGCAGGTTGAGGCACTGGCGCAAACCGGCGGTTTACTTTGTATTAATGCCATGCCCGACGGACAATACGATACTTATTTTTTAAAGATAGATAACTGTAAATTCAAACAGAAAGTAGTACCCGGCGATTCGTTGATTTTAAAAATGGAATTAACCGAGCCGATACGCCGGGGCATTTGTGTAATGAAAGGAAGTGTGTATGTAGGTAATAAATTATGTACCGAAGCAGACCTTACCGCACAATTAGTAAAAAGAAAATAATAAATATATTTACTGTTAATATCAGATTGCTCATTGCAAATTATTTTAAATGATTCATCCGCACACGTACATACATCCAAACGCAAAGCTGGCAACTAATGTAAAGGTTGATCCTTTCAGCGTTATTCACCAAAATGTAGAAATAGGTGAAGGCACCTGGATTGGCAGCAATGTTACTATAATGGAAGGCTCAAGAATCGGCAAGAACTGCCGTATTTTTCCGGGTGCAGTTATTGGTGCCATCCCCCAGGATCTTAAATACGAAGGGGAAGAAACAACTGTTGAGATTGGCGACAATACCACCATACGTGAGTTTGTTACAGTGAACCGCGGCAGTAAAGACAGGTGGACTACAAAAGTTGGCAACAACTGTCTTATTATGGCTTACAGCCATATCGCTCATGATTGTATTGTTGGTAATAATTGCATCATGAGTAACAATACACAAATGGCCGGGCATGTTACCATGGGCGATAATTCGATACTTGCAGGTATGTGTGCCATACACCAGTTTGTACAAATCGGGCAACATGCATTTGTTGCAGGAGGCTCGCTGGTAAGTAAAGATGTTCCGCCCTATATTAAAGCAGGCCGCACTCCATTAAGTTATGCAGGTGTAAACTCTGTAGGATTAAAACGAAAAGGATTTTCTTTAGACAGGATTAATAAGATCCTCGATATCTACCGAATCATCTACAACAAATCGATGAACACATCCCAGGCGCTTAATTTTATTGAAGAAGAATTACCGGCAACTGATGAAAGAGATGAGATTGTAACTTTTATAAGAGAGAGCGGCCGTGGTATTATTAAGCGTTTTACAAAGGGTAGTGCCGAAGACGAGTAAAACACACCCCCTCCGCCCCCTAAAGGGGGAATTGAACATATAGAAGATTGCAGCGAAGAATAATATATCTCACCAAAATATTATGAGCCAAATACAATTGAACTCCCCAATCGAGTTCCCTCTCCTTGGGAGAGGGGTTGGGGTGAGGCTTCTTGATGTCGGAAAACGATTTAACCGGGAGTGGATTTTCCGGCACTGCAGTTATGAATTTACTTCCGGAAAAAGCTATGCCATTACCGGCCCTAATGGTTCAGGGAAATCAACATTGCTACAGGTTATAGCCGGGGCTACCCTTCATAATGAAGGCAGCATTACATTTAACAACAGACAGCAAATAACAGATACCGAAAAACATTACACATGCATTTCCATCGCCGCTCCATATTTAGAATTGATTGAAGAAATGACAGCTAAGGAAATGCTTGAGTTTCATTCAAAATTTAAACCGCTTATGCAATCATTGTCTGTTGAAGATATGTTGCAGACCGTTGGGTTGGAAAAAGCCATCAACAAACAAATACGGTATTACAGCAGCGGTATGAAGCAACGGTTAAAACTTGCCCAGGCTTTTTTCAGTAACAGTCCTGTTCTATTATTAGATGAACCAACGACTAATCTGGATGCGGATGGTATTGCTTTATACCACACACTCATCGGCAATTACACAAAAGATAAACTGGTAATTGTAAGCAGCAATGTAAAACAGGAATATGATTTTTGTGAGGAAGTGATTGAGATTGGGAATTACAAATAACTGCTACCAATCCCATAGACACTAATTGCAACTCAGCAAAATCAAATAAATCACTCAAATCAGCGATCATCTCTTACTCGCTATCAACAAATTCAAATCAGTAAACTTTAAATCAAATCTTTCGCTCAGGAAAAAATTAGTAAGGCTCCCTTTATATAAATAAATGCCGCTGCGGATATTTATCTTATGCCATACAATATGATCAATACCGCCGTCGTCACCGGTTTCCAGCATCAGGGGCATTAATACATTGCTGATGGCCTGCGAGGCAGTACGGGCAAATCCGCTGGGAATATTGGGCACACAATAATGTATCACGTCGTATTTCTTAAACACCGGCTTTTCATGAGAGGTTACTTTGCTGGTTTCAAAACATCCGCCATGGTCAATACTTACATCCACAATCACACTGCCGGGTCGCATATTACTTACCATTTCATCAGTAACAACAATTGGGGTTCTGCCCAATGCGCCACTTAAAGCTCCCACGGCAACATCGCATGTTTTAAGTTGCTTGGCTAAAATTTTAGGTTCCATTACCGAAGTCCACATCCGCACACCTATATTATTCTGCAACCTTTTTAAGCGATAAATACTATTATCAAAAACTTTTACGCTTGCTCCCATAGCCAGGGCTGTACGGGCAGCATATTCACCAACAATACCTGCGCCAATAATAATAACTTTTGTTGGCGGTATGCCGCTTATGCCTCCCACTAAAACACCTTTACCGTTATTGGTTTTGCTCAAATACTGTCCGGCAATCAGCATTACAGCACTGCCGGCAATCTCACTCATGCTGCGTACAATGGGGTTGTGGCCGGTATCATCTTTTAAATTTTCAAAACTTAATGCGGTGATCTTTTTGTCCATCATCTTCTGCAGAATATCCCGCTTCATGATGGCCATATGTATAGGAGAAATGATGGTTTGATTAGGCTTCAGCAATTCGCATTCGCTTTCGCTTACCGGCGCACTTTTTACCAGTATCTCACATTCAAAAACTTCTTTTTTGTCGTATGCAATTTTTGCGCCTGCTTCGCTGTAGTCCTTATCACTGTAACTGGCTCCGTCACCGGCCTTTGTTTCCACCACCACCCTGTGCCCGTTGGCAACCATTACACCAACAGCTTCAGGTGTAAGAGCAATCCGGTCTTCATTAAATGAATGTTCCTTCGGAATTCCGATCAATAGCTCTGCGCCCTTTGCTTTTACGTCAAGGGTTTCCTCAAGTGTTTCGTACGAAAAAGAAGGAGATACAAATGGTTTTGATGAAGCCATAATATTTTTTTGTAAGCATACAAATTACAAATTAATTCTCAGCTTTCTGGTATTATCGTTTATTGAAGTTATGGTTATGTGTAAAGTATCATCAGGAAATACGCCGGGGGCTTTCTCCGGCCATTCCACAAAACAGTAATTTCCGGAAAACAAACAATCTTCAACACCTGCACTAACTGCTTCATTTTCGTCTTTAATCCGATAAAGGTCCATGTGATATACTGTTTGTTCATCAACAGTTTTATATTGATTGATGATGGAAAATGTAGGGCTCGATATAGCATCAGCAATTTTCATCTCCTCGCAAAGTGCATGTATGAACGTCGTTTTCCCGGCTCCCATCTCTCCATGAAATGCAAATACTTTGTAATTGGCAGTATCTGCCAGCAATTTTGCAGCTGTTTTATTTATCTGATCAAGTGTAAAATTTACCTCCATGTTGCAAAGATATTTTCCTTCATTAGTAATTGAACCACAATTTCAATTAATAATTTTGCATTATGGAAAAAGTTGACTGGAAAGTAGAAGGAATGACCTGTACCAATTGTGCATTAACCATCAACAGGTATCTTGAAAAAGAAGGATTGAAAGATGTAAACGTGAATTTCATTGGTGGTGAAGTAAGCTTTGAGCTGAATGGAAATAAAACAAAGGAAGAGCTTACGAGAGGAATTAAAGATTTAGGATACAAGGTAGTGGACGATGGACAACTGACGACAGACGACCAAAGCAAAAGCAATTGGTGGTCGGTCCTCGGTGGTCAGTGGTCATTCACCAACCATTTACAACGCTTTCTTTTCTGCCTGCCATTTACATTGGTATTAATGCTGCACATGCTTCCATGGCATCCGGCCTTTCTGATGAATCCCTGGATTCAACTGGCCATTTGTATTCCGGTTTATGTTGTGGGCATGAGTTATTTTGGTGTTAGTGCTGTTAAAAGTCTGCGCCGCGGTATTCCTAATATGAATGTTTTGATTGCCATTGGCGCTACTGCTGCTTTTGTGTATAGTTTGATCGGCAGTATCGGCAAATTTGGTATGGATTATATTTTTTATGAAACTGCTGCTACCATCATCACGCTGGTATTTTTAGGCGAATGGGTGGAGCACAAATCTGTAGCTACAACACAAAAGGAATTGAACAAACTGGCTGCTCAGCAAAAAGTAATGGCCAATATGATTGCTTTTGATGAAGAGCATAAAGAACTCATCTTCCCGGTTGAAAATACAACACTGCATGTTGGAGATCTTATTTTAATTAAAACAGGCGAGCAGGTACCGATAGATTGTAAAATTTTATGGGGTGATATTTATGTGAATGAAGCATTATTGACCGGTGAAAGCAAACCCATACATAAAACTAAAAAAGATGCATTGATTGGCGGCAGTATGGTTACTGATGGCACCGTTAAAGCACAGGTTACAGCAATTGGAAAAGACACGGTGCTTAGCAATATTCTTACACTGGTTAAACAAGCACAGGGTGAAAAGCCACCTGTTCAGCAACTGGCAGATAAAATAAGCGCCGTTTTTGTTCCGGTTGTTTTAGGTATAGCATTGCTTACATTTTTAATAAATCATTTTGCTTTTGATATCAGCGGTACTAATTCTTTGATGAGAAGTATTGCCGTACTGGTGATCAGTTGCCCATGCGCCATGGGCCTTGCAACGCCTGCTGCTATTGCTGTTGGATTGGGGCGTGCAGCCAAGAACGGAATCCTTTTCCGCAATGCAAAAAGCCTGGAGTTGTTTAAAAATATCAGAACGGTTGTTTTTGATAAGACAGGAACACTCACCAAAGGCAATTTTAAGGTTACCGGTTTTAAATCATTGGTATTATCTGAAGAAAAGTTCAAGCAAGTTGTTTTTTCTTTGGAAAAATATTCCAATCATCCCATTGCCAAATCAATAACAGAAGACTGGAAAATGAACAACCCGATTCACTGGAAAAAAATTGAAGAGATAAAAGGGTTGGGTATTAAAGCCGAAGATACCGAAGGGAATAATTTTTTAATTGGCTCTTACAAGACAGTTGGTGTACAAACAGATGACCATTCGCACACTGCTTACCTGTTACAAAACGAAAAACTGATTGGTTGGTTTGATATGGAAGATGAAATAAGAACAGAGGCAAAAGAAGTGATCAGTTACCTGCACTCAAAAAATATACAAACCATTTTATTAAGTGGCGATACAAAGGAACGTACAAAGAAGATTGCTGACATTTTAGGCATTGATAAAGTTTATGCTGAAAAAACACCGGAAGAAAAATTACTTATCATTGAGCAGCTCAATAATGAAACACCGGTTGCTATGGTTGGCGATGGCGTTAATGATGCTCCGGCATTGGCAAAAGCAACCATCGGTATTTCCATGAGCGACGCCACGCAACTGGCTGTTCAAAGTGCACAGGTGGTTTTAATGAATAAAGGCATTCAACATTTACCGCTGGCATTGGGCCTTGGTAAACATACTTTCATCACCATTAAAGGGAATTTGTTTTGGGCTTTTATTTATAATGTGGTTGCTATTCCTATAGCTGCTGTTGGATTATTACAACCCGGTTTGGCTGCACTGGCCATGGGTTTCAGCGATGTGGTTTTGGCGATAAATTCTATCTGGCTGAAATATAAAAAAGTGGTTTAGAAAGAAAACTCTCCTGTTTTCATGTCAATGCAAATTGCAATAGGCTGCTTTTTGGGATCATCAATATATGAAATCGATTTCACCAACGGAAGTTTAGCTGCAGCTTGCTTTGTTAAACTAATTATATTTATTGCAACAGTAACTAAAGAAACACCTACTCCCAGGCCCAAGGCAGGCAGCGCAATGTTGTGCCTGTGTTTGTAATCAATATATCCTGATAGTACAAAATCATTGTTTTTTCTCTCAATGGGAATCAGGGTTTCTTCATAATATTTATATATTTCCCCGCCTTTACAAAGTCGCCATATTTCAATCGTATCCTTTTGATTATTTTTCCTCTCTGTAGAAATTTTTATCTTATTCTTTTCAATGATTACAGGTTCATAATTAATAATAGTTGGGTTATTTGCCAGAAACTCTGCGAAACTGCGATAAGCACCGTCCTGGTAATTGCTGTCAGCCAAAATCGGAATATTTGTTTATGAGGTCGCTTCGCCTGCAATTTGCTCAATGGTTATTCCATCACCGGTTTCTTCAGTTATATTTCCTGGAGCAAGTAACGTTTTTCGTAACAAAACCCGAAGTGCATTTTCAAGATCGTTACCATATCCACCTCCCATATTTAAAACAACAAGTACAGTATCTAATGCACATATTTTTTTAAATAAACGTCCCTGGCCCGAAATGTTATATGCATCGGCATTTAGGCGGGTGTACGAGGCTAAATTATTGCCTTCGTAAGCCGAGTTTGAACCAAATCGCAAATCGTTTATCACCCATAAAATTTCCAACCCATTTTTTTTATACTCATGTTTATACATTCTGTTTACCTGTACCTGTAAAGCAGTACTCAGCGGTTTTGCAAATCTTAAAGTCGCCAGACCTGTTTCAGTTTGCATATACCCCAGTCTAATACTATCTGCTAATTTTTGTATTACAGTAATACCGGAAACCGAAATGGAATTTTCAGGAAATTCTGCAATAGGCAGTGTTGCCATCTTAATGGTTACAAACTTCTCTTTTAATGGGGACAGCTTTTTCCCTTTTTGTGCATTTGCAAACAATGCAGAAAACACTAAAATATTAAGAAAGATTGTTTTCATCATTTACATTTACGCATTTTGTTATTTAAGAACAATGGTGAATATTAATTCAGATATTTAACATTACTTTAAAGAGTTTAATTTCAATCCATAAATTACATCGGTGAACATTCAGGAGATTTTAAAGGAATATTGGGGATATGACAGTTTTCGTCCGCTACAGGAGGATATCATTAATGCAGTGCTGGATGGAAAAGATGCTTTGGCATTATTGCCTACTGGTGGAGGTAAATCAATCTGCTTCCAGGTTCCGGCGATGGCAAAAGAGGGATTGTGTTTAGTCATCAGTCCTCTTATTGCTTTAATGAAAGACCAGGTAGAGAATTTAAAACAAAAAGGGATTCCTGCTTTAGCCATTTATTCAGGTATGAATTTTTTAGAAATAAAAAAGACATTACAGAATGCTGCGTATGGCAATTATAAATTCCTGTATGTTTCTCCCGAACGTTTGGAAACAAATCTGTTTTTAGAATTTTTGCCAGCCATGAATATTAATCTGTTGGCAGTAGATGAAGCGCATTGTATTTCGCAATGGGGATATGATTTTCGTCCTCCGTACATGCGGATAGCAAATCTGAGAGAACTGTTACCAAAGGTACCCGTATTGGCGCTTACCGCATCTGCAACTAAGATAGTACAAGATGATATTTGCGATAAACTGCACCCCCCCCACCCCCCGAAGGGGGGATTAAAAGCCCATGAGTGGAAAAGGTTCCAGCAATCATTCGAAAGAAAGAATCTTTCTTACAGCGTATTCAATGTTCCATCCAAACAGAATAAATTACTGGAGATACTTAAAAATGTACCCGGTACTGCCATTGTATATTGCAAAAGCCGGAAACATACCAGGGAAATAGCTGATCTGCTCAGGCTGAACAATATTAACGCCGACTATTATCACGCCGGATTAAATAATGAAGAAAGAAACCGCAAACAGGAAAGCTGGATAACGAATAAAACCCGGGTTATTGTAAGTACCAATGCATTCGGAATGGGTATTGACAAACCCGATGTGAGGGCAGTAGTTCATTATGATGTACCCGATTGCCTGGAGAACTATTACCAGGAGGCTGGCAGAGCCGGCAGAGATGGGAAAAGGGCATATGCCGTTTTGCTTTACAATAATAAAGAACTTGAAAACTTAATTGAGCAAACAAATATCCGGTTCCCAAAAGAAGAAGAGATCAGGCAGGCTTATATAGCCATCATGAATCATTTACAGATTCCTGCGGGAAGCGGAGAAGGAATGAGTTATGATTTTGATATCGCAACATTTTCCACCGCATTTAAAATTAATATACTTACAGCCACTTATGCCATTAAGGCTTTGGAACAGGAAGACATTTTAAGTTTTAATGAAGTTTTCTTTAAACCATCTACCGTTGTGTTTACCTCCAACAGGGAAGAGCTTACCGATTTTGAAAAACAACAACCGGTTCTGGAACCTTTACTGAAGGGTTTGCTACGCTCCTATGAAGGAATTTTTGATTTTCCTGCTACAGTTTATGAAAGCAAACTGGCAAAATTTATTCAGTCAGAAGCAGAAGTTGTAAAGAAAGAATTGAAGAAGTTGAATGAATATGGAATCATCAGTTACTCAGCTCAAAAAGATAAACCGCAAATTACCATCCTGCAAAACAGGATGTACAATGATAATTACCATATCAATACTGTAGATTACCTGAACCGTAAACAAACCTTTGAAGAGCGGGTAAAGGCGATGATATCTTATGTAAAAAAAGCTTCTGGCTGCAGAAGTCAGCATATTGCTAATTACTTTACTGATGTAAAAATTAACGCATGCGGTATTTGTGATAATTGTATCAATGAAAAGGTAATTTATATATCTGCAGATGAGTTTAGCAAGATTTCCGATCAGATTATAACCCTTATTAAGGTAAGTCCTGTATCAGTGAATGAAATCATCGGTAGCCATAAAGGAATCAAAAAGGAAAAAGTGTGGAGAGTTATAGATTATTTACAATCTGAAAATAAGATTAAAACAGATAAAGAAGGGAATATCAGTTTGGTTTAAAATGGCAGTGTTATAAAATAAAAAAGGGACCAAGATAGAAATCTAGTCCCGCTTTAAAATCCAATATCCTATGAAAAACCGAAACGAAGATAACGTGGTTTTTACTATTATGCAACATTTTTACCTTCTAATTTAAAAAAAGGGTAGAAATACGTGGTCACAAAATTTCAACTATAATTAACCGGTAACTTTTATCTACTTGTAAATCAATTTGTTACCAAAGTAATTTGTCCTTATTTCACTCTTTTGTATCTTCCTGATCCATATAAAAAACTTGCCCCCTGATACCAGGCAATTGCCTCATTTACAAGGCTGTCCGAAGGCTTAATTAGGGTATTGGCCCCTGTTAGAAAATCTGGTCTGACCATCTCTATTTTTTGTTGAGGTGCCAAAATCACCATTTTTCCATCTCTTATATAGCCCATATCCTGGTAAGTACTTATAAATGCCCGTTCGTTACCGGGAGTCATATTATAAATATCGTAGCCTAAAAAACGGCTGGTATAATTCAGGTTCATGAGGCCCAAAATTGTAGGAGCCAGGTCAATTTGACTGACTAAGCGATTTTCTATTGCCGGTTTAACAAGCTGAGGTGCGTAAATAATGCAGGGTATATGATACCGGTTTACAGGCAAATCAGTTTTTCCGGCACTTTTTGCACAGTGATCGGAAACTATGACGAACAAAGTATTATTGAACCAGGGTTTTTGCCGGGCGTCTTTAAGAAATTTATTGATGGCATAGTCAGTGTATTTTACCGCCCCTTGTCTTGACTGAGTTGATGGAGGAATATCAATTCTGTCATCAGGATACACATAAGGCCTGTGATTACTCACTGTCATCATATGATTAAAAAATGGTTTTCCCGAACTGAAACTTTTATCGCATTGCTGCAGGGTATAATCAAAAGAAGCTTCATCATCGGCACCCCAGGCCGTGGTAAGATGTATAAGGCTGTCGGGTATATCTCTTTTATCCAAAACAGTATAACTGCTGTTACTAAAAAACTTACCCATATTATCGAAGAAAGAATCTCCACCGTAGATATAATTCACATCATACCCTTTGGCTTTTAATACACTACCCATGGTAAACATATCGTCGTTGCCGGGCCTACGTACAATAGATTGCCCCGGTGTGGGTGGAATTGCCAATGATAAGGCTTCCAATCCTCTTACTGTCCTGGTTCCTGATGCATAAAACTTATCAAACCATAAACCATATGGAACAAGTGAATCCAGATAAGGAGTGATATTCTCTGTATTGCCAAAGCGCTTTAAAAAATTTCCGCTGTAACTTTCAACACTGATGAGCACTACATTCCATTTGTGCTCGGGGCTATCACTTTTTATCTGCCTTTCAATACTTACAGGATCATTGGTGAAGGTTACATTAGGAGCCTGCAGCATATTCCGCAGTATTTTAAAATTAGCTGTGTCGTTACGGGTAGCATAAAATTTATTGTAATCAAGTTCATTATTCCAAAAGGCCGATCCGAATTCATAAATACCATTCCCCCCCAGCTCATTTACATAATTATTGCTGCTGATATTTTTAAAGCGGTTATTAACCAGGAAATATCCTGCAACAGGCACCAACATGAATAATAAAAAGAAAACAGTTCGTTTTCGGAAACGCATACTTAATTGCTGAGAAGCGATTAAGTTTTTTCTTACTGAAAAAATAACGAACACTGTTAATAATGCAACTCCTGCAGAAATAAACGGAATATTATACGACTCCCAGATATTACCCAACACTTCGGTGGTATAAACCAGGTAATCAACAGCAATAAAATTATAACGCACATTAAATTCGTCCCAAAAGATGATCTCGCCGCCAACATTAATAACAAGAATTAAAGTAATGATGAAGAAAAGTATAAACAGTGGAATGCGGTTCCATTTTTTTTGATACCAGCTGTCTTTCATCAACCAGCAAAACAGTGCTACCGGAATGGCAAAAAAACTGCAAACAACGATATCATAGAAAAGGCCGGTAAAAAACATTCCAATAAATCGCAGAAATGTCAATTCCAGATTTGGCCAGCTGATGATCAGCAAAGTTAACCTTGTTAAAAAACTCAAAGTGAACAGTATTATGGCTAATACGGCCAATGGACCAAAGCGGTGCTTAAAAAAAGGTTGCAGTTTTCTCATGTAACAAAAATACGAAGAGCCGGTTTAATAACCGGCTCTTATAAATAAGCTTCACCAGTTAACTAAACCAGCCCTTGCTTTTAGTGCTCCTGCTTCTTCCTCCTAAGCCTAAAGCACCCAATAGTGAACGGACAATTGTGTTGCCCGCTGTACGTACCATACTTTTAACTATAGTGTTATTGGCAACTTTTTCAATCGTTGAAGGTTCCTCTTTTCCGGATTTTTTTGTTGTTGTTGTTTCTTCCTGCGCTGATTTTTCTGCCGCCTCTTTTAATTTTTCTGTCAGTATCTCATAAGCACTTTCGCTGTCAATGGTTTTGTTGTATTTGGCAACCATCCTCGATTTTGCATTAATGGCATCAATTTCTTCGTCCGTTAAAATATCCATGCGGCTGCGTGGTGCACAAAGCATGGTATGTGCCAGCGGTGTGGGAATACCTTTTTCGTTAAGCATGGTTATTAATGCTTCGCCGATTCCAAGTTGCGTAATGAGGTCTTCAGTTTTATAATATTCAGTTTCAGGATAATTTTCTGCTGTCTGTTTTATTACTTTTCTATCCGCTGCAGTAAATGCACGCAAGGCATGTTGCACTTTTAAACCCAATTGCGATAAAACACTCGCTGGTACATCCATTGGATTTTGTGTGCAAAAGAAAATACCGATTCCTTTTGAGCGTATCAGTTTTACAATAGTTTCTATCTGTTGTAATAAAGCTGAACTGGCTTCATTAAAGATCAGGTGAGCTTCATCAATAAACATGACTAGTTTTGGCTTTTCTAAATCGCCTTCTTCCGGGCAACTTGCATATAATTCAGCCAACATTTGAAGCATAAAAGTTGAAAATAATTTTGGCTTATCCTGCAGATCGGTAACACGTAATACACTGATTATTCCCCTGCCATCATCAGCAATACGCATCAGGTCGTCCACTTCAAAACTTCTTTCTCCAAAGAAAATGTCAGCGCCCTGCTGTTGCAGTTCAATTACTTTTCGTAAAATGGTTCCGGTAGATGAGGTTGATATTTTCCCATAAATTTTTTCTATCTCAGCCTTACCTTCATCACCAATATACTGCAGTACTTTAATAAAATCTTTCAAATCGAGCAGTGGCAATTGTGTATCATCACAATATTTAAATATCATAGCTACCACACCGCCCTGTGTATCGTTTAGCTCTAAAATTTTACTTAATAATACCGGACCAAATTCACTTACAGTTGCTCTCAGGTGAACACCTTTCTGCCCGGTCAAGGTCATCAGCTCTGTTGGAAACGTACCTGGTTTAAATTCCATGTTCAGTTTCTGATAACGTTCGTCAATTTTAGCATTGGCGGTTCCCATTGCAGCTATTCCGCTTAAATCTCCTTTAATGTCCATCATTATTACCGGCACGCTGTTATCGCTTAAAAACTCACTGATAACCTGCAGCGTTTTTGTTTTACCTGTACCGGTTGCACCGGCAATAAGGCCGTGGCGGTTTAGTGTTTTTAAGGGAAGATTAATACCTGCCTCAGCAACTACTTCTCCATCCAGCATAGCTGCACCAAGTTTTACCGATTCACCTTTAAAAGTATAACCTTTGTTGATGGCCTCTATAAATGCTTCTTTGTTTGACATACTTATTTGTTTTTTGAAAGGTACAACCTGTAATTTAATTGTAAACGAAGATTTTTACAATAACAGCCTGTAAATTTGGATGATGAAAAAAATTATACTTTCCTTTTTTGCGGCAGTTTTGCTGATAACAGTTATCAGTTCTTTTTTTGAAAAAGAAAATACTGGTATTAAAACTAAAGCCGCTCTTGGCAAAAAATTATTCTCCGAAAAAATACTTTCAAAAGACTCTTCAGTAAGCTGTGCCAGCTGCCATATACCTCAATTTGCATTTGCCGACACAGTGGCTTTCAGCAAAGGCATTGGAGGAAAACTTACAACACGTAATACCCCTTCAGTCCTCAACATGAAAAACCGGCCTTATTATTTTTGGGATGGCAGGGCCGCAACGCTGGAAGAACAGGCATTAATGCCCATAGAAAACCCGGATGAAATGGGATTAGCTATTGAAGAAGCAGTGAAAAGACTAAATGAGCACAGGGAATACAAAATGCTTTTCAATAAAATATTCAAAGAGCAGCCCAATGCAAAAAATCTGGCTGCTGCATTTTCGGCATTTGAACAAACGCTGGAAACTGTTGACAGTAAATTTGATGACTGGAGCAACAATTTAAAAGAGCTGACTGCCCAGGAGGAAAGAGGCCGGGAATTATTTGTTGGCGACAAGGCAAAATGTTTCGACTGCCACCGCATGGAAGATTTTACAAACGACGAATTTAAAAATATTGGTTTGTACAATGGTAAAGAATTGAACGATGCCGGTTTATTCAACATCTCTAAAAAAGAAACCGACCTGGGAAAATTTAAAACACCTGGTCTTCGAAACGTTGCAGTTACTGCACCATACATGCACAATGGGAAGTTTAAAACACTGGAGCAAGTGTTAATCTACTATAACAATCCCGACGCATTTGTAGAAGACCCGATCAACATTGATGATGCATTGAAAAAACCACTTGGCTTATCTCTTCAGGATAAGAAAGATATTATTGCTTTTTTAAAAACGCTTACAGATAAAAGATTCTTTAAGAATTAGTTCCCGCAGATTTCGCTGATAACGCAGATATCAGTTTCGGAACTTCTGCACCATTTGCGTTTTCAGCGGGCAAAATTACCTTTAACAAAAAATTAGGCACTATATTCGCTGTATGAACTTTGATTTAATTTTATTTGTAATAAACCTAAAAACATGGAACCGGTAAAATCTCAAATACTATTGTGCGAAGACGACACAAACCTTGGCATGGTATTGAAAAATTATTTAGAACTGAATGATTACGATGTAACCCTGGAAAGAGACGGAAAGCTCGGACTGGCTGCATTTCAACGTGAAAAATTTGACCTCTGCCTGCTGGATGTAATGATGCCCAATATGGATGGATTTACCCTGGCAGAAGAGATTCGTGATGTAAATCCCGATGTGCCTTTGTTCTTCTTAAGTGCAAAGACCATGAAGGATGATATCATACAGGGTTATAAACTTGGTGCTGATGACTACATTACCAAACCTTTTGACAGTGAGGTATTGCTGCATAAAATTAAAGCAATACTGAAGCGTAATGAAGAACTGCACCGTGAAGAAGTAAATGCAGAATACGATCTGGGCAAATATCATTTTAACCCAAGGCTGCGGGAATTAACCGTTGACGGAAAGACACAAACACTTTCGCCTAAAGAAAATGAATTGCTTAAAATGCTTAGCGAATATAAAAATGACCTGCTGAGCCGTGAGATTGCATTGAAAAAAATATGGGGCAGCGATACTTATTTTAACGGCCGCAGTATGGATGTGTACATTGCCAAGTTGCGTAAATATTTAAAGGAAGATTCAAATCTGGAGATTGTAAATATTCATGGCAACGGGTTCAGGCTGGTTGTTACCGAGTAATTATCAGTTATAAAATTTAAAACTTTCCCCGCACTTTGTTGCGGGGATTTTTATTTTATGGCCAGCATCAGTTTCTCCCAGAAAAGATTATCAAATGAAGAAGGCCCCAATACAGTGCTGCCGGTATCATCGCCATGCCTTATAACCACCAGGTCTTTTGAAGGAATTACATAGATTTTTTTATCCCCTTTACCCAATGCAGCGATCATATCGGCGGGAGCGGAGGGATTTAATGATCCCGGAAAAACAGTAGTAAGGGTTGGCACCATAAAAGAAGATTTTCCATTCAGCCACCATAAATAACCATAAGACTGATTCAAATTCTGCGACGTGTTCGTCATCGCCGTAAAGTAACCCTGATCGGTCATTATCTGGTTTCCGTTCCAGTTTCCTTTATTCAGTGTTAACAAACCAAACCTGGCCATATCACGGCTGTTGAGCCATAATGTATTGCTAAACCATGTATAGTTCTTCATTCCTATCTTATCGGCGAGTTTTGTTTTGGTGTAAGTATTGTAATTAGTTGACGTAGCATTAGCAATTACATTTTGTACTAATAAATATGGTGCGTTGTGATAGAACCAGGCGGTACCGGCATCAGACTTATAAGTGAGACAGGCTGGAGTCATACAATCCAGATCGGGAACATTATAATCCAGTCCTGTTGTCATTGTTAACTGATGCTTTACAGTGATGAGGTTTTCTTTTGTAAGCGGCGCCGATGTCCAGCCTGTGCCCAGGTAAGTACTTGTTTTATTGTTGATGTTTAACTGTCCTTCCTGCTGGGCAATACCCGCTAAAAAAGCTGTTACGCTTTTTCCGGCCGAGGCAATATAATAAACCTTATTCTTGTCCCAGTTGTTCCAGTATTTTTCTGTTACAATTCTCCCCTTATACAAAATGATAAGCCCATAGGTATTTTTTGTACCGGCATAATCAACAGCCTCGTTCAGTTTGGTTATATCCCATCCTAAAGTTTGAGGAGATACGGTTTCCCAGTCTTCGGTGCCAATGGGAGGAAAGTACATGGATGTGGGGGCAGGTATTGGAGTAACAGGTGTTTCATCCTTGGAACAGGACAGTAACACAAGACTCAAAAAAACTGAGACAAAAAATAATTTCATAGTAAAGGTTAAGATATTCAGACTTTAAATAAATGCAGATGTTTAACGAATACTGTAATTATTTATTATCGGAAAAAAGCAGATTTTCATTGCCTCCAAAAGCCGATCTTTTACCCAAATGCTCATAGGCTTTTGCAGTTGCTTCTCTGCCTCTTGCGGTACGTTGCAGAAATCCTTCCTGTATTAAAAATGGTTCATACACTTCTTCCAGTGTGCCTACCTCTTCGCCAACAGCAGTTGCAATGGTGGTAATGCCTACGGGGCCGCCTTTAAATTTATCAATGATGGTGGTAAGAATACGATTGTCCATTTCATCAAGACCATGCTTATCTACGTTCAATGCTTTTAATGAATGTTCAGTAATGCCCAAGTCAATTACACCATTGCCGATCACCTGTGCAAAATCCCTTACCCTGCGCAAAAGTCCATTGGCAATACGTGGCGTACCACGGCTGCGGCCCGAAATTTCCTCAGCAGCGTCACTGGTAATTTTTGTACCCAGTATTTTTGATGAGCGAAGGATGATGTTTTTTAGAGTAACGGCATCATAATATTCCAATCTCGATTTAATTCCAAAACGTGACAACAATGGTGCTGTAAGCAATCCACTCCTGGTAGTAGCGCCAATCAATGTAAAAGGATTCAGGTTTATTTGTACACTTCTTGCATTAGGGCCGCTGTCAATCATAATATCAATGCGAAAATCTTCCATGGCAGCATACAGATATTCCTCCACCACCGTACTCAGCCGGTGAATCTCATCAATAAACAAAACATCATTAGGTTCCAGGTTGGTAAGTAATCCTGCCAGGTCGCCGGGCTTTTCAATAACCGGGCCGCTGGTCTCCCTGATATTTACTCCAAGCTCATTGGCTACAATGCGGCTTAGGGTAGTTTTACCTAATCCGGGCGGGCCATGAAACAAAATATGGTCCAATGCTTCGCCACGCATTTTAGCGGCCTTAATAAAAATGGTAATATTTTCTATAATCTGGGACTGGCCCGAAAAATCAACAATAGCGGCAGGCCGGATGGTATTTTCAAATTCTTTTTCGGCCGGATTCATATTTTCAGCCTCATTATTTAAATTGGGATTAGCCATGAACAGTTTTTATGAATGCTGTAAAACTAATCATTAATCACTGAAATCAGTTAAAACCGGTGCCTTGGCACGCCTCCCACCCCATCATTTCGCCATTAATCAAAAGGGAGATAATAATCGCTATATTGGGTGCTAAGTTTGTAATATGAGTAAAACGAATATCAGATATTGGTTGTGCCAGTTTACCGGCTGGAGTGTTTGGGGATTGATTTATGTGTATTTTAATTTTGTGGTATGGGGCGACAGGTTAAGAGAACAGGGCGGTCAAAAAGAAAACCTCCTCAGCCTTGTCATTTTTCTGCTGTCGGGTATCCTGGTAACACATATACTCAGGTTAATTTTAAAAAGAACCAATTGGCTTAAATTTTCAATAAACAGAATTGTATTACTATCCATTGTTTCGGTTGGTGCAACCGGTACGGTTTTATATTATGGAAGCGACTTTATCGAACGCAAGTCAGGCCATTCGTACGAACAGTATGTTAACAACAAAAGGTTAAGCAGGGCTCAGAAAATGGAAACCCAGTTCGGTCTCGACAGTATCGCTTATTATAAAGACAACAGTTTTATGAACGATACCAGTGTCCAGAAAGGAATACTGGAAATAAAAAAAATGACTGGGTGGAGCCGCAATAAAAAAGGTGAATGGGTAAGGCAAAACAAATCGGATTTGTATGGCATTTACTACAATACCTTATTGATAGCTATATGGATGCTTATTTATATTGTTTATCATTATGTAGATAAAAACAGGAATGATCAGCTTGACCGGCTGAAACTGGAAACAACCGTGAAAGAACTGGAATTAAAAACCATCAAGTCGCATATTAACCCACATTTTATTTTTAATTCGCTCAACAGCATACGTGCCCTGGTAGATGAAAACCCCAAACGGGCCAGGCGGGCAATTACTGAATTGAGCAATATCCTGCGCAGCAGTATGCAGGCCGAAAAATCGGAAACAGTACCGCTGGAAAGAGAACTGGATATTGTAAAAGATTACCTGGCACTGGAGCAAATGCGCTTTGAGGAAAGGTTAAAAATTGAATTTGAAATTGATGAAGATACATTGCAGCAACAGGTACCTCCCATGATGTTGCAGACATTGGTTGAAAATGCCATTAAGCATGGCATCAGCAAACAGATAAAGGGCGGCACTGTAAAAGTAATTGCTGTATTTAAGGATAATGATCTGGAACTGCGGGTGCAAAACACCGGCCAGTTATCAACAACTCCAAATGATGAAGGCTTTGGTATAAAAAGTACACAGGATAGATTAAATTTGATGTACCAGGGAAAGGCGGTTTTTGAAATCAGGAATCTGGGTACGGCCATGGTTGAATCAAAAGTGTCCATCCCGGTTGCGGTTTAAAATAAAAATTCAACCTGCCTGCCGGTAGGCAGGCTCAAAAAAAATAATATATATGCAGAAGGCTTTAATAATTGATGACGAACGTTTGGCCAGGAATGAATTAAAAAAACTATTGTTGGAATTTCCGGAAATTGAAGTGGTTGGCGAAGCGGCTAATGCTGCAGAGGGTTTGGAAAAGATCGAGAACCTATCTCCCGATCTTATTTTCTTAGACATACAGATGCCCGGCAAAACCGGCTTTGATATGCTTACAGAATTAGACAGCGCTCCCCATGTAATTTTTACAACTGCTTATGATGAATATGCATTAAAAGCATTTGAAGTTAATGCCCTGGATTATCTGATGAAGCCTGTGGAGCCCAAACGCCTGGCCGATGCCATTCATAAACTTCAGCTTGCCGAAGAAAAAGAAATGGCTATAACAATGGCCGGAATTAATCGTGGTATTTTAAGTGATAAGGACCAGGTTTTTGTTAAGGACGGCGAACGTTGCTGGTTTGTAAAACTTGGCGATGTAAGATTGTTTGAAAGCGTTGGCAATTACGCCAAAGTATTTTTTGGTGCTTACAAGCCGCTTATTTTAAAATCGCTGAATGCGCTTGAAGAAAGACTTGATGAAAAAATATTTTTCCGTGCAAACCGTAAGCATATTGTAAACCTGCGCATGATAGAAAAAATAGAACCTTATTTTAACGGCGGCCTTTTACTGGAACTGCAGGGTGGAGAAAAAATTGAAGTGAGCCGCAGGCAGGCGGTAAAATTTAAAGAGATGATGAGCCTTTAGTAATTGATAATTTTTAATTAATAATTGATAATGAAGAAAGTAATTTTATTCGTTGGAGCAGGCCTCATAAGCCTGCTTTCTTTTTCGCAAAACATTGATAAGATCATTAATGCTGCCGAAGTAGAGCGGATAGAAAGAATTCTGTCGGCCGATGATATGCAGGGCAGGAAAGTATTTACACCCGGTATTGATAAGGCAGCAGATTTTATTGCCGCTGAATTTGCAAAAAGCAACCTTGCCTTTTTTGGTGACAATAAATCCTATTTCCAGGAAATAAAAATGGTAAAAGCTAAATCGTTGGAGTTAAGCGGTACGCTTGATGCAGAAACACTCAGCAGCAGCAACACAGCTGTAAATACTTCGTCTGCCGGTTTGCAGATTAACGGACTTGCCGGTTACGAAGTAAAGCGAATTAAAAAAGAAGACGATTTTTTTAAAGTAGCATACCCGTTAACTCAGGCTAATAAAAATCTGCTGGTACTGGTTGACACGGCTCAGGCCGGTTTTTTTAAACGCCTGCAATGGCTCACTGCACGTGATAAAGTAAAATCGGCTTATACACAGATTTTTGTTTTAACTGCAAACCTTAATCCAACATCATTTCAACTGAATAATAATAACGAGATCAGAGAACAATCTTTAAAAAATGTAGTGGCAGTTATTCCCGGTAAATCAAAAAAAGATGAGTACGTGGTTTTTGGCGGACATTATGATCACCTGGGCATTGGCAAACCCGACAGCAAGGGCGACAGTATTTACAATGGCGCCAATGATGATGCCGCAGGCACTACCGCTGTAATGATGCTGGCTAAATATTTCAGCAGTTTAAAAAACAACGAACGTACTTTGATTTTTGTGGCTTTTACCGCCGAAGAGAGCGGTGGTTATGGCAGTAAGTATTTCAGTAATCAATTAGATCCGGAAAAAGTAATGGCCATGTTCAATATTGAAATGATTGGCACCGAAAGTAAATGGGGAACCAACAGCGCCTATATTACCGGCTACGAAAAAAGCGATATGGGAAAAATATTGCAGTCAAACCTGGCTGGTTCAAAATTTAAATTTGAACCCGACCCCTATCCCAAACAGAATTTATTTTATCGCAGCGATAATGCAACCCTTGCTGCATTGGGTGTGCCGGCACATACTATCTCCACATCAAAAATGGAACAGCCACCAAACAACGAACCCAATTATCATAAACAAAGCGACGAAATAGAAACGCTGGATATGATCAACATGGCGGAAATCATTAAAGCCATTGCCATAAGCAGTAAAACAATTGTGAGTGGTAAGGATACACCAACAAGGGTGGAGAAGGCAAACTGATAGTTTTATTTCAGAAACAGCATAAAATGATATCATGACTAAACTAAAGTATTGTTTATTAGTAATTACCTGTTTTAATTCGTGCCTTACTAAAGGCCAGGAGATTTCTTTTGAAGAGTATAATCCCAAATCCACATTGGTGGTTCCCGGCAAGATCATTACTAAAGCAAAATTTCCTTTTATAGATATTCACGGCCATCAATATAATATGCCTGCACAAAACCTGGCTCCGGTAATAGCAGCCATGGATACATTAAACATGCAGATTATGGTGAACCTGAGCGGCCGTACAGGCAACGACCTTATAAAATCTGTTGCCAACATCAATAAAAATTTTCCGGGCAGGTTTGTTGTGTTTTGTAATGTTGATTTTGAGGGAGCCGGTAAACCTGGCTGGATTGAAGAGAAGGTAAAGCAACTGGAAGCAGATGTAAAAAATGGTGCAGTTGGTTTAAAGGTTTATAAAAGTTTGGGCTTATCAAACAAAGATGCAGATGGAAAAAGACTTGCCATAGATGATGCAAGATTAGACCCCATCTGGGCAAAATGCGGCGAATTAAAAATTCCGGTATTGATACATGCCGCTGACCCAAAACCTTTTTGGGATGAGTTTGATAAAGATAATGAGCGCTGGCTTGAACTGAAAACTCATCCACGCCGCAAACGTTCTGCCAACGATCCAGCGCCATGGGAACAGATTATTGCAGAGCAGCACAACATGTTTAAAAAACATAAGAATACAACCTTTGTAAATGCACATATGGGTTGGTATCCCAACGACCTGGGAAAACTTGGTCAGTTGCTTGATGCCATGCCCAACATGCAGGTAGAGATTGGTGCCATTATTGCCGAGCTTGGCCGACAGCCACGTTTTGCCCGTGCCTTTTTTATTAAATACCAGGACCGCATACATTTTGGAAAAGACAGCTGGCAGCCCGATGAGTTCCCTACTTATTTCCGGGTGCTGGAAAGCGCCGATGAATATTTTCCCTACCATAAAAAATACCATGCTTTTTGGCCCATGTATGGTTTAGACTTACCAGATGAAGTTTTAAAGAAAGTGTATTATAAGAATACATTGCGGATTGTACCAGGGTTGGATAAGAGCAAGTTTCCGGATTAACTTGTCAACATAGCAAACCGGGCTTTCTTACTTATTACTATTTTTAATATATTGCATTTATGCTATAAGAAATACAAATTGTATAATGCTTGTTTGCTGATAATCAGTACTTGCAAAAAATAAAGAGTAGTGTATTATAACATAAATACAAATGTTACCTGCAAGCCTATCGACAGCATACCTATATTGAACCATTTCGAGTTATCTCGGCTTTTTAATTCCCCCAAACATACCAATATTTCATGTCACTTATATCGGGTTGTGTATGAGTGACAGTTGTGTGACCTTTACTTGATGACCAAATCAAAAAAGGTAACTATCCACCGTGACGATCAAGATTCGCTAATTCTTCAAAAATTTGGGGAAAATCTCAGGAAAATTAGAGAAAAAGCAGAACTCTCCCAAGAACAGGTTTCGTATGAAGCAGGCTTTAGCAGATCGTATTACACAGAGGTTGAGACAGGGAAAAGAAATATTTCTCTTCTAAATATCTTAAAAATTTGCTCCTTTCTTAAAATTGAAATAAATGACATCATCAAACTTAAAGACTTTTCAACCAAATAGATCATGCCAATTATTAACGGAAAGGAATATTCATCGAAGAAACACCCAATGCTTGAATATATATTTTTCAAGAAAAATCCAAATGGAGATACAGATCTTGAGGTAATAGCATTTACACTTGAAGACATTTCTGAAGGATATAGAGCTCTTGGAATTAGTGAGCCAGCCTCAATTTCAAATACAATTTTAGATTTAGTTAGAAAAAAAAGATCAATTGGTTCTCGGCTTCCGCCATCAATTTTTTGTCTTGGGTATGACTTAAGAAAAAAAACTGGAATTAACCCGGAAGGTAAAAGTTATGCAGGCGAATTTGTTTTTATGGGTGTAGGGAATGAAATTAATTCTTGGCTTGAATGGCCTGACGAATACGATGAAGTAACTGAAATTTCTTCAAAAGGTATTCCTGATGGTATACTTGAATTCATAAGAAGTGATGAAGGGGCATTATTTTCTGTAATAGATTATTGTGATGTATTTTCTAAGTTATTTCACAAAAAGAGTAACACTATTATTCGAGTTCAAAACCCATTGAAATGGCAGCCAAATGAAATAGACGGATTTTACTTCAGTAATGAAAATAATCATATTCAACTATTTCCTGTGGAAGCTAAAGCACTAACCACAGGCGATGATATTAATCTGGAACAAATTCAAGGTGCATTACAAGTTATTGTACCAAAATATTCAAATAGAGATATTGTAATAACGCCATTGGCTGTTAAAATGGTTAAGAATGGAATTTTAATTGCGGAATTTAAATCAATACAAACACTTACCAACAAAAACCCCTTAATTGAAGTGGATAAATTTCATAAAGTTTTTTTCAAGCCTGCTATTGCAGCATGGAGCTAATTTATTATTTTTGTCCGAAATAAGTGACTATGGCATTTAAGTACAACCCCCCTACGAGAACTTTTTGTAAAGTTTGTGTTGAGCTTGCTCAAACAATACGTAATCCTATAATTGATACACATAATGGAAAATCAACTTCGGCTAATAATTTTCCTTTTCACAACTGGTACAACTTTGTGTTAGGGTATTCACCGGAATTTCCAGAATATCTCATTAAGAAGTTTGAAATTTCAACAGACAAAATTGTTGTAGACCCATTCATGGGCACCGGAACCACTTTAATTACATGTAAACAAAATGGGATAACCTCATTTGGAGTAGATGCGAATGATTATTTCATTGATGTAGCTAAAACTAAACTTAACTGGAATTTAGATGCTAAAGAGTTAGAAAAAAATAAAAAATCAATAATTGAAGCTTTTCTAAATTACACAAGTGAAATAGACTTTGAAGAAACAGAAAAAACAAATCAATTACAATTTGAAAAAGTAGTTAAAACTAAAAATTACAAATCAATCGCTGAAGAAAGCCGAACTGCACTTTTAGATCCAAGATACATTTCAGCAAAACCTTTAGTTAAACTTGTTATTTTAAAAGATATAATCAATGATTTAATTCCAAATTATAACAGAGATTTTTTTCTTTTAACTCTATCTTCCATAATTGTTCCTGTTTCAAATGTGAAGTACGGCCCAGGATTTGGCGTTAATAAGCCAAAAGAAGATGTTGATGTTTTAAAGTATTTTAAGAACAAAGCGGACAGAATGATTTTGGACATACAAAGTCAAGTTAATAATAAAGAAACCCATTCAGAGGTTTATCATGGCGACGCAAGAAAATTGGATGAAGTATTTTCCGAAAACTCAATAGATTTTATGATTACGTCACCTCCCTATCCGGGTGACCATGAATATACAAAACACACTCGATTGGAGTTGATATTTATGAATTACGCAATATCAAAGGATGAATTCAGGACTATTAAGAAAAGAATGCTCAGAGGTTCTACAACAAACATTTATAAAGAAGACAAAGAAAAAGAAAATGTTAGCGAACTTTCTTCAATAAGTTCTATTACTCAATTGATCGAGGAACGCTTAAAACATGATGGTGCAACTAGTGGCTTTGAAAAATTATATACAAAATTGGTTTGGGAGTATTTTGGAGGAATGTATAATAATTTCAAAACTGCCCACAAAGTATTAAAAGATGGTGGTAAATATTCATTACTTGTAAGCGACTCACATGCTTTCAAAATGACACACATAAAGACAGCAGAAATCCTTGGTGAAGTTGCGATTAAAGCAGGTTTTAAAAAAGCAGAGATTGAATTATGGCAAAACAAAGTTAGCACTAGCCACAAGTACGATTTGCATGAAAACATTCTAATCGTGACAAAATAATTTGTTTATTGACAGTTACTAATAGTGTGCGAAAAAGGCCAGCAGGTAACATTGGGTTTGCCAAAATGGGGGCGGACGGAAGCCGTGTTTCAACTTTTTGTTTTTCAATTTGGCTTCATATCCAGCTTGACGTTATTAATTTAGCTATGTGCAAATCATCAACTTTTATTTATAAA